>ERZ772858.2779-NODE-2779-length-12093-cov-3.968516_pt1 | contig 12093 bp, 12 predicted proteins | sample MGYA00512136_ERZ772858 | MGnify/ENA primary metagenome ERZ772858 (study PRJEB29015, sample SAMEA2737726) | human gut metagenome | biome: human gut; feature: human-associated habitat; material: faeces | place: China | collected 2012 ...
TCCCCATCGTGGCTATCGTTGATACCAACTGCAACCCCGACGAGATCGATTACGTCATCCCCGGCAACGACGACGCTATCCGCGCTGTCAAGCTGATCTCCGGCGCTATGGCTGATGCTGTGCTGGAAGGCAAGCAGGGTAAGCAGGATGCTCCCGCTGCCGAAGAGGCCGCCAAGGCTGAATAAGCCCGATCCCGCCCGAAACTGTTTGTACACCTAAATTCAGAAAGGACGAATGAACATGGCTGTTTCTGCAAAGGACGTTATGGAACTGCGCCGCCAGACTGACTGCGGCATGATGGAATGCAAGAAGGCTCTTGTCAAGGCTGATGGCGACATCAATAAGGCTATCGAGATTCTGCGTGAAGAGGGTCTGGCTACTGCCGCTAAGAAGGCTGGCCGTATCGCTGCTGAAGGCATGGTTTACGCTGTTGCCACCGCTAACGGTGCTGTTGTTGTTGAAGTCAACGCTGAGACCGACTTTGTTGCCAAGAACGATAAGTTCGTTGAGTTCACCAAAGATCTGGCCAATGTTGTTGCTGAGCAGAAGCCTGCTGATGTTGAGGCTCTGATGGGCTGCAAGATGGGCGAAGGCACTGTTGACGAAGCTCTGAAGGCTCTGATTCTGGTCATCAAGGAGAACATCAAGGTTCGCCGTTTTGCTTCCTATGAGGGCCATTGCGCTGCTTACGTTCACGGCGGCGGCACCCACGGCGTTATCGTTAAGTTCGATACCACCGATGAAGTTGCTGCTAAGCCGGAGTTCGTTGAGTTTGGCAAGGATATTGCAATGCAGATCGCTGCTGCAAACCCGAGCTACCTGAACCGTGAGGCTGTGCCTGCTGAGGCTATCGAGAACGAGAAGAAGATTATCATCGCTCAGATGGCTAACGATCCGAAGGCCGCCAACAAGCCCGACGCTATCAAAGAGAAGATGGCTACCGGCCGTCTGGGCAAGTTCTACAAGGAGAACTGCCTGGTCGATCAGGCTTTCATCAAGGATGGCAACATGGACGTGAACGCCTATGTGAACGCTACCGCTAAGAAGCTGGGCGGCGATATCAAGATCGTCGAGTACACCCACTTCATCAAGGGCGAAGGCCTGGAAAAGCGCGTTGACGACTTCGCTGCTGAAGTTGCCGCCGCTGTTAAGGGTTAATTAGCTGATTGCTTTCTGAAAGAGCACTTTGAGAGTTTACCTCTTAGGGTGCTCTTTTTTGTTTGCTTTTGAGTGGTAAAATTTGGAACGCTAAAAACACAAAAATGATCCTGCTAGATTGTGCTTAAAATCGTTATATGATAAAATGAATTATCTTAATCGTGCAATTCCATTACACTGGAGGGAACGAAAAATGGTAAAAAACAATTTTGAAAAAGAAATAAAGATAAAATGCTTAGAGGAAGATACTACACAAGCTGAGATTGCGGAAAAGGCCGGAACAACAGGCGCTTATGTCAGCCGCTTGATCAACAAAAATGATGGGATTATAAACAAGACTTTTGTGCGCCTTCTGGAAGAACTTGGATACGACGTTGAGCTGACATATGTGAAAAAGGAGGCTTAATGTAAATGGTGAATCTGAGTAAATTAGAGGAAATCAAAGATCTGCGAACAGTATGGCCGCACGAGGCTTTGGATTTCACGCCATGGCTTTCACAGGATGATAATATTGCACTTCTTGCAGATGCTGTAGGCCTTGATATTACAGTAGATGAAACAGAATCCTCCGTTGGAGACTTCAATGTGGATATTTTTGCTTCTGAAACTGGAACCGATCGAAAAATCATCATAGAGAATCAGCTGGAGGATACCAACCATGACCATCTGGGCAAGCTGATTACTTATGCATCTGGTAAGTCGGCAGATGTGATTATTTGGGTGGTAAAGCATGCACGTGAAGAACATAAGGCTGCAATTGAATGGTTAAACAACCACACCGATGAAAAGGTGGGAATTTTTCTTTGTGAGATCAAGTTGTATCGAATCGGCAATTCGGAACCGGCGGTAAAGTTTGAAGTTATTGAAAAACCGAACGATTGGACAAAGGAAGTAAAGAAGAGCGATTCTGCAAATGCAACTCAGCAGCAACGTTATGATTACTGGGTGGCATTCCAGGATTACGCTTTTCAGAATGCACAGTTTGCCAAAAACTTCAATCGCAGAAAACCATCAATGGATCACTGGATGAATTTCAGCGTGGGATCCTCTGCTTGCCACATCGCTGTTTCACAGATTCAGAAACGCGACGAACTTGATGTGGAGTTGTATATCAGTGAGGATAAAGAGCTGTTCCATTCGTTACTCTTCAACAAGGATGAAATTGAAGCGAATGCGGGGTTGAATTTTGATTGGCGTGAATTACCGGAGCGTAAGGCCAGCCGTATCGTTATTGAAAAAAATGTGACTTTTGGTGATAAGAATCAGTGGAACCCACAATTTGACTGGATCATTGATGTTATGCTCAAAATGAAGAAGGCATTCAAGAAATATCTGTAATTGAAATATGTGGAGGATTGCAATGAAGCAGATTAAAAATTCGGAATACGAAGAATTTCAAAAATATCTCCACAACAAAAATAACGGTCGAATACTGACACCGGACGGATTGCGGCTAATTTGTCAAGCAAACGATGGTATATTTTACACAAAATCCGATGGCAATTAACTATCCACAGTGGATTGCCTTTGCTAAGTATTCATATAAACAGCTTAAGTGGGTACTGATAGACAAACCGAACGCGCGAGACGCTTATGTTAGTGGAAGGCTGAACGAGCAACTTGCTAAAGTGCTTGGGAATGTGAATGCTACATTTGATGAAATCTCGGCAAATTATATCGTCGTATTTGACTAAGATAGGAGGTGTCGCTGATGTACGCACAAGCAACGTTAAAAAGGAATATCATACCTCATAACGTTGCACACCGAATCGTTAACAGGGGTGTGCAAAAATGCACATGTGCGGGTGCATCGTTACGGACTAAAAAATATGTTCCGTTAAATTGTATCAATTTAGGCACGGCAACCGATCCGTTCCTTGGCAGCGGCTCTACGCTGATTGCCGGTGAGAAAACAGACCATGTGTGCCGGGGCATTGAGTTTGACCCGAAGTTCGTGGATGTCATCGTGAAGCGGTACATCGTAAATATAAAGTGGCTTTTTTGTGCTGAAGTTTTTTCTTGTCCAATCCTCCCTAAAGGAATATAATAAAAAAGACAAAATTCAAAAGGAGCTACCGACATGAATTCCACGCAAGACAGCACAGCAACCCAAAAGTCACTCTTTGCACGGTATCAGGAGCACATCACCAGCGCAATTTTTATCGGCCTGGTGCTTGGTATCCTGACCGGGCTTTTCCTGGCAAGCCGCTTTGATGTGGTCCTGACCGTTACCACATTGCTTGGCAGCATTTACATGAATGCGCTGAACATGATGATCTTTCCGCTGGTGTTCTGCTCCATCGTGGTGGGCATTACCAGCATCGGCAACGCCAAAACCACCGGGAAAATCACCGGCGGTGCCATGATATTCTTCCTGTTCACTACAGCGCTGGCAAGCTTTGTGGGGCTGATTATCCCCAGAGCCATCAATCTTGGAAAAGGCGTCCGGTTTGAAATGGCAATCTCCGATATCGAGGCCAGCAAAATGACCAGCATTCTTGACACCGTCAAAAACCTGATTCCCGCCAATCCGGTGGCTGCTTTTGCCAACGGCAATATGCTGCAGGTGCTGACTTTTGCGGTTATCATCGGCTTTACCCTTGTTGCAATCGGCGAAAAAGGCGAGCCGCTGCTGAAAGTGATTGAATCCGGCAACGAGGTTTGCCTGAAAATCATCAGCACCGTGATGTACTTTACCCCCATCGGCGTTTTCTGCACCATTGTTCCGGTGGTGGAAGCCAACGGCACGGAAACTATTCTTTCCCTCGCAACCCTGCTGGTCGTTCTTTATGTTACCTTCTTCTCATTTGCCGCTATCGTGTATGGCAGTTCCGTCAAGTTCCTTGGCAAGGCAAGCCCGGCAAAGTTTGTTAAAGCCTGCCTGCCGGCAGCTCTGAACGCCTTTGGCACCTGTTCCAGTTCGGCCACCATCCCCCTCAGCAAGCAGTGCATGGAGGACAAGATGGGCGTATCCGATAAAATCACCAGTATCGCTATCCCTCTGGGCGCAACGGTCAACATGGATGCTGTTTCCATCGTGTTGTCGTTCATGATCGTGTTTTTCGCTAACGCCTGCGGCGTTGAGGTCAGTACCTCCATGATGATTGTGATCCTGCTGGCAAATGTGATCTTGTCCGTGGGCACCCCCGGCATCCCCGGTGGTGCAATCGCTTCGTTCGCCGCGCTGGCTACCATGGCGGGTCTCCCGGCTGGCGTGATGGGCGTTTATATCAGCATCAATACCCTATGCGATATGGGCGCTACCTGCGTGAACGTTATTGGCGATATGGCAGGCTGCGTGGTGCTGAAAGAGAAAATTAAGCTGGATGACTGACACAGTTCCCACAAAACAAAATAACAAGTTACATTTGGGCGGGCAGCGACGAAAAACAACTGCCCGCCTTTTTGCTGCCTGCTTTGCTTTCAGCGGAAAAAGATGCTAAAATAAAGCAGTTGAAAAATCACACCGGAAGGGGAGCGCACAAAAACGCAAGATGGACGATAAAATAAAGAATACCTCAAAGCCCGGCGTGGCATATTATCATCTGCCGGGGCTGTTTGAATTTTATGGGCTGTACCGCATGTTCCTGCCGCTGTTCTATCATCACAGAGAATATTTTTACAACTGGTGCGCCATCGGCTCCATTTATGGGGCCCTGGGCGACTGCATCTGGGGTGGCGGCCGCACAAGTTTTGGCGTGCAGGACCCCGAAGATGTTATGGATCTGATGCGCGAATATGGGATATCCGCCCGGCTGACATTCAGTAACTCACTGCTGCGTGAAGAACACCTGGCGGACATAAAGTGCAACGCCCTGTGTAAGCTGTTTGAAAATAGCGGCGGCGCACAAAACGGCGTTATTGTCCATTCGGACTTGCTGCTCAGATATCTGGAAAGCCGTTATCCGGGGCTTTACTTTGTTTCATCTACAACCAAGGTGCTCACGGAATTCCCGCAGTTACAGGCGGAATTGAATCGGGATGACTTCCACTATGTTGTGCCGGATTTCCGGTTAAATAAAGAATTTGAACAGCTGAACAACCTGCCCCAGCCCCAGAAAGATAAAGTGGAATTCCTTTGCAATGAATGCTGCTGGTTTGGCTGCAAGGACAGAAAGCGCTGCTATGAAAATGTAAGCCGTAAAAACCTTGGCGAAACCTGCCCCGACCACCGCTGCGCAGCCCCTGGCGCACAGGAAGGGTATCGCTTTTCAAAAGCAATGGACAACCCCGGTTTTATTGGCATCCAGGATATTCAAAATATCTATCTGCCCATGGGCTTTTCCAACTTCAAAATTGAGGGCCGCGGGCTTGGCAGTGCCTTAATTTTGGAGTTTCTGCTTTACTATATGACAAAGCCAGAATACCAGCTGCGCGTCCGCGAAGAAATTTATCTCAATAATATGCTAGACCTGTTCTGAATGGGGAAACGGCGCAATCGCTTTATTCAATAAATGTCAGTTTAGCACAGAAAAATTCTGGAATCCTCTTGCTCTCATGCTACATGAGGGACGTATACGCAAAGTATCCCTTAAAAATAAAAATGCAAATCGAAAGTGAGGCATGATGATCGAATGAATGATTTTGTTTATAACAGCGGCGTACGGATTATTATGCGATTGCGGAAAACTTGAACCGAACAGAATCCGAAAACCTGAACAGAAACCACATTTTTGCAGGCGGGCTGGCACGATTTGTGATATAATAAACAGCATACAAATCGAAGAGAGGGGAATGTTTTGATGGAACTGCAAAAAGGCCGCCCGATGGATACTACGGGCAGATTGGCCAAAGAAACCCGTACCTATGATTTACTGGATAGTCTTGGGATCGAATATAACCGCATTGACCATGCCCCGGCCATGACGATGGAAGTCTGCCAGGAAATTGACAAAACGCTGCAGGCGGTCATCTGCAAAAATCTTTTTCTTTGTAACCGTCAGGAAACCGCGTTTTACCTGCTGATGATCCCGGATACCAAGGTGTTCCACACCAAGGAGCTATCCGCCCAGATCCACTCTGCGCGCCTGTCCTTTGCTAAGCCGGAATATATGGAAAAGTTCCTTGATATCACTCCCGGCTCGGTCAGTGTGCTGGGCCTGATGAACGATACCGAAAACCATGTGCAGCTTTTGATCGATGAAGATGTGCTGAACAGTGAATATGTGGGCTGCCACCCCTGCATCAATACTTCCAGCCTGCGCCTGCGCACAAAAGACCTGGTGGAAACCATTCTGCCCGCCATCCACCATGAATTTGTCCGGGTTAAACTGTAATTCCGTGGGGGTAAAGCAGAATGATTTTGATTATGGCAAAATGATGTGATGGCTTCGCCGATTTCTTACACATAAACCACTTTACAATCCAGAGTTATACCATATAGTGGTGCAACCGGTCAGGGGAACCTTGCTTTTTTGAGTGATTCAAAAAGTGAAGTGTCCCTGGCATTCTTTTTGTCTTTTTCCATGCCTGCAGCAGGCAAAACTTACCGTAATACCGCGGTTGGTACCAGGGGACACACGGCCAAATGCCACATGCAGCCCGCTGCCCCACGCCGGAATGCGGCGTAACGTTAGCAGCCAACGGCATGGATGCGGCGCACACTTTAACCTTGTTACTGACCACACCTCGTTTTATGAGCGTTACGGCTGGCAGTTTTACTGCGTGGTGCAGGGCGATGGCGAGGAAGAGCCCTCGCGGCTGTATATCCATACGATGTAAAGCGTGTTATTGTTCGCTGTGCCCCGCAAGATGTCTGTAAGGTGCGATGCCCTCATTACGCTGAGGAAGAACCCGAACGATTTATCATCCTCCCCAATAAAAGCATAAACAAAAAGCGGCGTGAACCCAATCACGCCGCTTTTTTAATCGTTAATGCAGATGATAAATATCGGATCGTCCCAATTATGCGAAACCAAGCAATCTCTCTTAATACTCCGTCTCGCGGAACTTCAGGCTGCCGCTATCGCCCATTTCGTCCACAATGGCCAGGCTGGCCAGTTTGTAACCCTCGCGGCGCAGCTCGTCGCCGCCCGGCTGGAAGCCTTTTTCAATGCAGATGCCGATACCCGCCACACTGGCTCCGGCCTGCTGGCAGACATCCAACAGACCGCGCATGGCCTTGCCGTTTGCCAAAAAGTCATCCAGAATCAGCACACGGTCATTGGGGCCAAGGAACTTCTGGGCCAGGGTGATATTGTAATCTTTGCCGTAAGTATAAGAATGTACCGTGGAAGTGTACACATCGCCATCAATGTTTTTGCTTTTGGCCTTTTTGGCAAACACCACGGGCACATCAAAGTGGCGGGCCGTCATGCAGGCAATCGCAATGCCGGATGCCTCAATAGTCAGGATCTTGTTTACTCCGTCATCCTTAAAAATGCGGTAAAACTCCTCGCCGATTTTATCCAGCAGGTCAACATCCAGCTGGTGGTTCAAAAAGCAGTCAACTTTCAGCACATTGCCCGGGCGGACCTGCCCATCGCGCAGAATGCGGTCTTCCAAAAGCTTCATCTTAAGATACCCCTTTCATATTTACCAACTATTATGCCTAATTCCGCCGCGTTTTTCAACCCTTAAAACCAGGTTTTTCATTTTTTTATTACAAACTTTGTCAATATGGTAGGTTGATAATATTTTGTAACCAAACTTTGTGCAAAACCGCCACAAAGGCTTTGGATTCCATCTGCAATTTATGCCGATATTCCGTATTGAAGATTTGCCAACTTAGCGGTATACTTTAATTTAAATTACAGTTATGGGCTGTGCAACCCGTTCCGGCAGGCGTTTGCCCGCCGGAGGCTGTAAATCATTAGGAGGGAATAACAATGAACAAAAAGGTCATCAGTGCAATGCTGGCTGCTTCCATGGCTGTCAGCCTGGCCGCCTGCGGTTCCACCGCTACTTCCGAAGCTACTTCCGCTGTCTCTTCCGAGACTTCCAGCACCGTCGCTTCCGGCGAGTCCGCTGCTTCCGGCTCCTACACCGGCACCCCCATCAAGGTTGGCGGCATTGGCCCCATCACCGGCGCTGCTGCAACTTACGGCAATGCTGTTAAGAACGCCGAAGAACTGGCTGTCAAAGAGATCAACGCCGCAAACGGCAGCGATGTTTTTGACTGGAAGTTCGAGGACGATGAGCACGATGCTGAAAAGAGCGTCAACGCTTACAACTCCCTGAAAGACTGGGGCATGCAGGTTCTGGCTGGCCCCGTTACTACCACCCCGACCCTGGCAGTTGCTGCTGAGAGCGTCAACGATAACATGTTCGTTCTGACCCCCTCTGCCTCTGCACAGACCGTTATCGAAACCGGCGACAATGTCTTCCAGATCTGCTTCACCGACCCCAACCAGGGTGTTGCATCCGCTGACTACATTGCCGAGAACGCTCTGGCTACCAAGATCGGCGTTATCTATGACTCTTCTGACGCTTACTCTTCCGGCATTTACGCCAAGTTCAAGACCGAAGCTGAGAGCAAGGGCCTTGAGATCGTCACTGCTGAGGCTTTCACCAGCGACAACAAGAGCGACCTGTCCACCCAGGTTGCCAAGTGCCAGGAAGCTGGCGCTGAGCTGGTGTTCCTGCCCATCTATTACACCGAGGCTTCTCAGATCCTGACCACCGCCAACAAGACTGGCTATGAGCCCATCTTCTTCGGCTGCGATGGCATGGATGGCATCCTGGATGTTGAGGGCTTTGATACCTCCCTGGCTGAGGGCTTGATGCTGCTGACTCCGTTCGCTGCTGACGCTCAGGATGAAAAGACCCAGGCATTTGTTTCCGCTTACGTTGCCGCTTACGGCGAAACACCGAACCAGTTCGCTGCTGACGCATACGACGTTATCTACAGCATGTACCAGGCAGTTCTGGAAACCGGCGTCACCGGCGATATGGATGCCAGCGAGATCTGCGAGCAGCTGAAGACCGGTTACACCAGCATGACCTTTGACGGCTTGACTGGTACCGGCATGACCTGGGATGCTTCCGGCGCTGTTTCCAAGGATCCTAAGGCTGTTGTGATCAAGGATGGCGCTTACGCCGCTATGTAATCTCTGCACAAAAGCAGGGGACCGCGTGCTGAAAAGCATGCAAAATTGAGTTTTGGCCAATGGGGGCTGCTGATTTACCATGTCAGCAGCCCCCATTTTGTTACGCGCAGAGAAAAAAGTGACAGAAAGTGCCTGTTTTAGCCAAAAATACGTACCTTTTGCGCTTTAAGGCATTGTACTGTGCGGACAGATGTGTTAATATTATATACATATTTTGTTTTTCCGCTGTGCAATAATCAGGTGGCGTGCGTCGCCTTGGTGTGGAAGAACAAGGGAAAAAATAGAGTGAGGTGTTCTGCACAATGCAATTTCTATCCTATCTGATCAATGGCATCAGCTTGGGCAGTGTGTACGCGCTGATCGCATTGGGGTATACCATGGTTTATGGTATTGCCAAAATGCTGAACTTCGCCCATGGCGATGTCATCATGATTGGCAGCTATGTGATCTTTTTCGCATTCGGCTCGTTCGGGCTTAACCCCATTGTGTCGGTGCTGTTGTCCATGGTGGTGTGCACCATTCTGGGCGTTACCATGGAGCGTGTGGCCTACCGCCCCCTGCGCGAAGCCCCGTCCCTGGCTGTTCTGATCACAGCCATCGGCGTTTCCTATCTGCTGCAGCAGGTGGCCCAGCTGCTGTGGACTTCCAACCCCAAGAACTTCAAGTCCGTTGTCAGCCTGCAGCCCATTAAATTGTTTGACGGCCAGCTGACCATCTCAGCCGAAACGCTGGTCACCATCCTGGCCTGCATCCTCATCATGGTTGTGCTCACCCTGTTCATCAACCACACTTCCGCCGGTCACGCTATGCTGGCTGTGTCCGAGGACCGCGGTGCTGCCCAGCTGATGGGCATTAACGTCAATTCCACGATTTCTCTGACTTTCGCCATTGGTTCTGCGCTGGCCGCAGTTGCCGGTGCCCTGATGTGTTCCTCTTACCCGACTTTGATGCCCACCACCGGCGCAATGCCCGGCATCAAGGCGTTCGTGGCAGCGGTTTTTGGCGGCATCGGCTCCATCCCCGGTGCTTTCCTGGGCGGTATCCTGCTGGGTATCATCGAAAACCTCAGCAAGGCTTACATCTCCACCCAGCTGTCCGATGCCATCGTGTTTGTTGTTCTGATCGTTGTGCTGATCGTCAAGCCTACCGGCCTGCTCGGCAAAAAGGTCAACGTGAAAGTGTAAGGTGAGGATCATGGCATTAACAAAATGGAACCAAGTGAAAAAAAGCACCAAAAGTAATTTTATCACCTTTAGCATCGTCATTGGGTTTTACATTGTCGTTCAGCTGCTGGCAGCCGCCGGTGTGCTGACCAACTCTTTCTCCGGCCAGCTGGTGCCCATCTGCGCTTATGTGGTCATGGCTGTTTCGCTGAACCTCGTTGTCGGCTTTTTGGGTGAGCTGAGCCTCGGTCATGCCGGTTTTATGAGCGTTGGCGCGTTTTCCGGCACGCTGGTCTGGGTCAGCCTGTATGATGTGGCCCCGCACTGGCTGGCGCTGATCCTGGCCTTTGTTGTGGGCGGCGCTATGGCCGGTATCTTCGGCGTCATCGTTGGTGTTCCCGTTCTGCGCCTGTCCGGCGACTATCTGGCCATCGTTACCCTGGCATTTGGCGAGATCATCAAAAATATCATGAACGCCGTTTACCTGGGCGTGGACGACAGCGGCCTGCATTTCTCCCTTAAAGATGCCGCTTCGATGAACATGGCCGAGGATGGCAAGATCCTGATCAACGGCGCCATGGGCATTACCGGCATCAAAAAGACTTCCACCTTTACCATGGGCATTATTCTGGTGCTTATCACGCTGGTGGTTGTGCTCAACCTGATCCGCTCCCGCGCTGGCCGCGCTATCTCCGCTATCCGCGATAATGAGATTGCTGCCAAGAGCATCGGCATCAATATCACCCGCTATAAGCTGATGGCTTTTGTACTGTCCTCCGTGTTTGCCGGCATGGCAGGCGTGCTGTACAGCTTGAACTATTCTTCTTTGGTTGCCAAAAAGTTTGATTACAACACCTCCATCAACATTCTGGTCTTCGTGGTTCTGGGCGGCATCGGCAGCATCCGCGGCTCCGTGATTGCAGCGGCCCTCCTGACCGTTCTGCCCGAAATGCTGCGCGGCCTGAACGATTACCGCATGCTGATTTATGCTATTGTTCTGATTGTCATGATGATCTTTACCCGCAGCCCCAAGCTGGTGGCATGGCGCAAAGAAGTGGCTGAAAAAATCACCGAGAAATTCCCGATTTTGAAGCTGAACAAATTCCTAAAGGATAAAAGCAAAAAGGAGGCGGCATAAATGGCACTGCTGGAAGTCAGTAACCTTGGCATTGCGTTCGGCGGCCTGCAAGCCGTTTCGCAGCTGGACCTTAAAATCGAAAAAGGCCATCTGTATGGCCTGATCGGCCCCAACGGCGCGGGCAAAACCACCGTGTTCAATATGCTGACCGGTGTGTATAAGCCCACCGAGGGCAACATTGTGCTGGATGGCAACGATATTACCGGTGCCACCCCGGAAGCCATCAGCAAGGCGGGCATTGCCCGCACGTTCCAGAACATCCGCCTGTTTAATGATATGACAGTTCTGGATAACGTCAAGGTCGGCCTGCACAACCAGGTTGTTTACGGCATGTGGACCGGTATCCTGCGCTTGCCGTCTTTCCGTGAGAAAGAGCACGAGATGGACCGCCGTGCTATGAAGCTGCTGAAAATTTTTGACCTGGATGCGGAGGCTAACTATAAAGCCAGCCAACTGCCCTACGGCAAACAGCGCAAGCTGGAAATTGCCCGCGCCCTGGCTACCAACCCGAAACTGCTGCTGCTGGACGAGCCCGCAGCCGGTATGAACCCCAACGAAACCGAAGAACTGATGAACACCATCCACA
>ERZ772858.2797-NODE-2797-length-12006-cov-3.776420_pt1 | contig 12006 bp, 14 predicted proteins | sample MGYA00512136_ERZ772858 | MGnify/ENA primary metagenome ERZ772858 (study PRJEB29015, sample SAMEA2737726) | human gut metagenome | biome: human gut; feature: human-associated habitat; material: faeces | place: China | collected 2012 ...
CCTTGAAACACTAGAAAAATAAGAAAGAAGGAAAATAAAATGAAACTTGGAATCGCGATTCCGGCGAACATTGGTAAATGTTCAAGAATCCCCTAAATATGGGCTTTCCAAGGATTTCATTAGCCACAATATGACACCTTTTTTCCCTTAAAATCCCCAAAAGTTAATAAAAGTTAATGGTAAAATGGGGGACGAAATGGGGGACAAAATCTAAGGATTAATTTATAAAAATGCTTGTGGAGAATATAATTCAAAGAGCTTTTTTATAAACTACATGCATTATGTTAAACTAATATGAAAACTTGTTTTTTTGAGTAATATGTTTTATTATAAGGATGGTTTCAATTACATAGGTTTTGATTTTGTTAAGGAAAAAGGGAGACAATATGGGGAATACAAAAATTATTTTTGTTGGAAATTATAAAGGCGGAGTAGGAAAAACAACTAGTGTATTAAATTTTGCAGAATATTTTTCAAAATATACAAATCAAACAACTGGTAATAAAGTCTTGGTATTAGATATAGACCCACAAAGTTCGTTAAGTGAAATTTTGGTAAAAAATGGTGTGGGAAGAGAATTAAGTGATTTACAAGAGGATGAGACACTTAATTATATTTTTGATTTAGGTATTTTAAAGATAGAAAAATATAATAGTTTGGAATTAAAATTTGATGTCGAGAAAATGATAAAATCCTACAATGGATTATTTGATTTCATACCGTCAAGTTTATTCTATAAAAATAATTATATAAACTTGGGATTAGATGCTCTTGTTTTGAAAATGAAGGATGATATTAGGTATTTGTCGATATTGAAAAATTTTGTAGATACAATAAAAGATTTCTATGACTATATTTTAATTGATTGTCCTCCATCTAATAATTTAATAACAAGGTCTGCCTTTTTGATGTCAGATTATTATATTATTCCAACTGTTCTTGATGGATTAAGCACAAATGGTGTTATACACTATATAAATGAAATTGAAGAGACTTATAATAAATATTGCCAAAAAGGGGAAGAAGCATTACTTTGTAGGCATTTCTTTGGAGAAAAACCTAGATTGGTTGGTATTTTTTATAATTTGATTCGTGGTCAGGTCAATTATGATGAGGCAAAAAATAACTTTGAAAATGCAATAGTTAATTTGACTCCTTATGGAAAAGATATTATTTTAAATAGTAAAATAAATAATTACATTGCTATTGCGAGAAGTACACAAAATGGAACTGCATCTATAGATAAACAGGATTTTGGTTATTTAACAAATGAAATTATAAGTAAACTATAAATGCATACAATATTTTTGAAGGGAGTGAGAGTATGTATTTAACAAGAGAGAATATTCATAACCTGGAAGAAATTATTGTAAATTTAAATACAATACAAAATGAAGATGATAAAAGAGAATTTTTAAATGAACATGTTGAGGATTCTGCATTTTTTTTATCAACATTGAAAAAATTAAATAAGAGTAAATTCCCCAAAAAGAATACGAAAATTCAGAAAGATAGTACAGGAATTGCTAATGTTATTGTATACAATGAGGATGACATTGTAAAAATTTTTAAAGAAAAAAATGATAAAGATATTGTTAATGAGTATTCTTTAGAACAATTAAAACAAATGTATAGTTCTGTGTATAATCGAAACGCTCCTTCAAATTATACAAAAGGAAGAATAGTGTCAATTTTTCGAGATAGACTTCATACAATGAACAGAGCAGCTGCATTTGCACAAATGGCTGAAGAACGTGAAAAAGGATTTTAGATTTATTCTAAAATCCTTTTTGCTTTAGAAGAAGCTTATATTCTTAAAAAATGTCAATGGTATTCATTTAGAAGAATATTTTTTTCCTTGTGTTTTTTCTCTTGTTAAGGAATCCTCTATACTCAATCCCTTAGAACGTCTATACTCATATGTTTTTCTATCAATTCCCCAATATCTACACATCAGACTTTCAGATTTAAACCGTCTTCCTTTGTGGTCATAACAATATTGTCCACCATTTTTTTTGACTGGGGTAATAAGTGCTTTTTTAACACTCCAATGATATACCTTAATCCGTCTTTGATATGTTTCAAGTTTGATGTTATAAGTATTACACATTTCTGTAATAGATGGATATGTTTTTCCATTATGGTCTATTTGTGGTTTTTGATGATTAAATGGTTGCTTCATAATACCCTCCTAAATATGTATTTATACATATATTGTACTATATAGAAGTTCTCTCGCGAAGCCTAATATTTATAAAATCGACCTTAAATAAGGCGTAAATTATCGTTGCGTTTTCATAAAAAAGACTTCCTATACTTTAGGAAGTCTAAATAATGTTATAGAAATTGTAAACCGAGCATTGTATTGATTAGGTTAAAATCAACTCCGGCATCAATCCATCTGCATATATCATAATCAAAAATATTTGTGTTCCGATATGTTTTAAAAGGACTTCTAATACTTTGACCGTTAAAATTTAAAAAATTTTCTATTTCATATGATGATGGTATTCCCAAGAAGAATGCCAATTGCAAATAAAAATCTCTATCTTTTACAAACTTTCTACTTTTTTTGGATTTGTAGTCAAACCAAGACGTATCAGTAAGAGCTTTTGATTTTAAGTATGTTGTAAAAGTTACTTTTCTATTATCCTTTATAATAAAATAATCTCTAAAATTAATGCTTTGATTGTTATTGGTTGTATAAATATTATTTGTAATTTTTTGTAAGGCATCTAATCTTTCTTTATTATTTTTCTTTGCCTTAAGCATTTTGTTCATATCTTCAATATCATATCCAACCAAATCATAATTGACATAATAGTAGAATTTTTCTCGTAGTTTTACTAAATCAACAACTTTAGAAATAAATTCATTTTGTATAGATTCAATAGAAAACTTAGATTTATGTATATGAGTGATGTTTTTTTCATCATATAAAGATACTAATTTTTTGTATAGGGTTGTATATTCATCAATCATAGCAATACGCTTGAGAATCGTTCTATTGTAAATTTTTCTTTTATTGTTACTATCATTAAGAGCTTCATATTCATTGGCATATCCATACTTATTTAAAAAAGTATTTAAGTTCATAATACCCATAGTTAAATCTTCGATATAGCCTTTGTAATCGCCCCAAAAAGCATTTCTAATCTCATATGGGAGAATGTTATACCCACCTATGGAAAATGGCATATTAGCCAATCTAAAGGCTTGTAGAACTAATCTATAATCATCTTCATGAAGAAGGGAAGAAGAGTAGATGTTGTTCATCAGCATATCAATTTCTTTTAAATCATTATTATAAACAGCTTTGCAAGCATCTTCGTTAATATCAAGAAAAGTATCTAAAATTTCTAATTTTGTCATAACAACACATCCTAAGTATTTTTTAATAGTATAACAAATTTTGGTGTATATACCAACAAAAAAAGAAAGCATTGGATTGTTACCAACACTTTCTTATAAATTATATTTCTCTCGAAGGGGGTAGAAAATGTATTTAACTGATATGTTTTCCCAATATTGTTTTGGAATTCTATAATTTTTGAAGAAACTATTTCTTTTATTATAATCTTTTTTCTCTTGAGTTACATAGTCAAAATAGAGTTTAGATTCTTTATTCTTTAAGTAAATAATGTTATTTTCATCACTCATAAAAACATAGAGAGTTATTTGAGGGTAATAACCCAGGTATCTTTCTAACATTAACCATATACAAATAATATTTTCATAAATTTTTTTCAAACTCATGTTGTTGCATTTATCTATTAAACCAATATTAATATGATTATTGGAAGATACAGTTCCAAGGAAGAAGAAACCAGCAGCAACCATATTAAAGAGTGAATAGTAATTTTTTTTGACTTCTTTAGGAGATTTTTCTATATCTTTTTCACACTCTAATTGCTCCTTAATATTAGCATAATTGGAATAATCATCTTCAATTTTATAATTTAGAAAATTTGTTTGGAAATTATATAATTCTGCAATTGATTTATAATAGTCATTCATAAAAGGAGAAAAGACAGGAATTCCATTTATAATATTTTTCTTATCTTTGATTGGGTACTTATCAAAAATAAGTTTATATAATTGATATACAGAACTTTGATTTTCTGTAGTAAAAATATTAATGCAATTATTGTCTAAAAAAGAGAATAGACTATCAAGCACTAATGGAGAATTAGAGTTACGCATCATAGGAATAATTTCTCTGATAATAAACTCATTTCTATAGATGTTGTTCCAAATTTTTCTATTGTTGAGTTTTATAGAATTAATATCTCTGGAAGAATAATTTTCATAATATTGTGAGAGGGTATATTTTGTAAGCACATAGAGAAAAGTAGTAGTATCTGTTGCTTGCTTTTTAATTATCAATCCATGAGATGCTAAATCTGAAATCATATCATTTGCCTTGTGTTCATTTACTTTATAAAAAATTCTAACCAATGAAATAAGTTGACTTCTAAGCATAAAGCCTTTCCCAAGATAAAAAATAATGTTTGTAATAGGAATATTACGATTAAAACATTCCTGTTTTGCTTCTTTAGATTTACTTCGAGCAGAAACATTTTGACTTTTTGACATGTGTATTCACACTCCTATATATTTGTTAAAAGTAAGTTATTTAACTTACTTTATATAATAGAAGTGAGGAAAGATTTTTATTGAATGAGGGTAGTCTGAATTAAAAATATTTTTGGAATAAATTTACCTCTAATCATTAGATTAGAGGTAAAAATTATAAAAGATGGTACATTGTTTCAAGAATTATGGAATTGCCTTTTGTTCTTCTTTTGAAGATTGGTATATAGTGCTACCATACTTTTCTCGAATATAATTTATTGGTAAAGATGCAGTAATATGATGATGAAGCTCTCCCCAGTACCACATTTTCTTTTTTGAAGCCCATTTAAAACCAAGCTCTTTTAATTGCTTTTTAATACTATAGCTATCACCAGAAATCCATATCCAGGAACCAATCAATTCAATTGTAATATTTGCTTTCAATTTGATAAGCTCATTTAAAATATTTTTTAATTCATCATCTGAAAAATCATTGTATTGATTAGATGTAGAATTTTGTTGAAGTTGTTTTAAAAGCAAATCATAATTTACATTGATTTCCTGAATAATAGGAGTAGTATCTGTTCCTGGGTTGTTATCTGGGTGATATTTGATTAACAATTTTTTGTATGTTTGTCTTAATTCATCCAATGTAGTTACATTTTCAAACCATTTCATACACTACCTCCTATGTCAATATTCTTCTGGAAGAAGAAAAGTAATGTGGTCTATATCATTGATACACCAAAAATCAATAGTTTTTCCATCTGGGTAAACATATTTAAAGGTTTGAAAATAATCAGCATTATGTGGATATTTTTCTAAAAGTAGAGCAAGAGCTGTAAAGGCTATAGCTTCTGCATCTTCTTTGAAGATATTTTTAAATCCACAAGTCATATAGTTGGGTATGCCAATAAAATTATAAGTACCACTTTCTTCCTGGTCATTTATATATACTGTACCTTGTAATTCCTGCATAGTTAAATCCTCCAATCGTTTAAAATTTCAAGGAATTTTATTTTATCCATAATTGTGTTCAATCTCTGGTTTATAAGATTGTAAAGTTCTTTTGTGATAGCTTTTGAAATAATATCTTTAATACCATTCCAATTGGTTATAAGATATTCTAATGTGGAAAGGTGCATATGAGTTAATTTTTCGTCTCCATATGCGCACTTATAATTGGTTAGTGATTCTCTAAGAACCATATTTTTTTCATAAACACATTTATCTTCAAATAGCACAATTGGAATAGTCTGAATGTTATGTTCAAAGTCTTCATAATAAAAATTTTTTTCAAATTTTATAAATAGAGTATTGTTGTAAGAAATATAGAAGTCCTTTGGAATAGCTTGCAAAAGTTCCATAAAATATTGTGTAATAATATCTAAGGCAATATGTGTAATTTCTACTTCATCATCTATATATTCCTGTTTTATGGTTCTGAATTTTTTTGTTGTATCTTTATACAAGTTACTTAATGCAAGAATTTCTTGTGTCATAATATCAATTCCTTTCTAAAAAAAGAGTGCTGCAATTAAGCAACACTCTTTAACTGTAGTTATGAAATTTCTTCATTGTCCATTAAACTCTCTTCTGGAGGTTTCTCTTCCAAAAGAGATGGATTGTCATCCTCTTCTGGTATAGCATCAGACACAGGAGGGGTTTCACGTTCTTCGATAGTATCGACAGAGTTTATATCTTCTGATGCATTATCTTCTGGTAGGATGCTTTCTTCCTGCTGTTATTAAGACGAAAGAAAATTTCTTCTATTAAATCATCATCTGCATCTTCAAAACCATAGATTGTAAATTTGAAACGGAGAAGTTCCTGCTGACATTCAATATCAAGGTCAGTAAAATACTTATTTCCTAATCCATAGGTTACATCATCAATGATGACACCGGGAGTATCTTCATCCAAAGCATACTTACCATCTATGTAATCAAAAATGGTAGTGAGTCTTTGCTTACCATCTAACACAGAATAGGAATAATCCTTGTCGTTTACCGGTTCTTTTAAACAATATAATGGTGGTATTGGATAATTGGCAAGTATACTGTGAATTAACAAGCTTTTTTTCAACTTATCTCCATCCCATTGTCCGGATTGCCGTTGAATAACATGGTCCATACGAAGAGTATGTTTTTCATCATACATTGCTTTTAAGTTTTTTATGGTCCAATTAAGATTCGTTTTAATCATAATAGTTCATTCCTTTCTAAAGCATAAAATTTAAAACCTTACTTTTCAGATGATGTTTTCTTGGTTTCTAAGAATTCTACATAATCAGCAATGATTTCTGTCCCATAGACCATAACACCATCTTTTTCATAATTGTTGTTTTTTACTCGCCCAGTAATGAGTAACTTTGTACCTTTTGAGCAGTATTTCTCAATGTTCTCTGCTGTCTTGCCAAAAGTGGCAATTCTAAAGTAGTCACAAGGGTAATTTCCATCTTTGTCTTTCTTCATAGACATATCCGGAACAGCAAAGTTGAAAATACTTCTTGCTACCGGGTCTGCATCTTTGGAATAGAAAGTGCTTATATCATTACTGATTCTTCCAACAAAAGTTACATTATTCATACTCAACACCTGCACACTGTATTGTGTGTTTATCCTTTCTAAAAAAATAAAATATTTACCTTCAATTTGTTTTAAAAAATAATACCTTTGCCTTTTTCGTAGTAATATGCTTTTGTTCCTAAAATATCTTCTTCATTTAGAGATGAAGCATTTACTTCCTGATTCAGATTTGTAAGCATTTCTATATTCAAATTATCATTTGATGGAATGAGTAATACCTCATGAATTGAGGAAAAAATGATATAGAAGTTACCACATGTAGCTGCAAATTCCTTTAAGACATTATCATTGAGAACAGTAGCTGCACCATTAAGCATATAACGATTTGTCATCACCCAAATAGGTAAAGATGGAACCTGAACATGCATTGACTGGAGACTATCACTTAAGTTTTCAATATCTAAGCCCATTAATGAGATAGTATTTTCTTTTGCAATTGATATAAGAGCAGGAGCAGTAAGATTCCATGCTTTTAAATAATCATTTGTAATTGCAAAGGAAAAAAGACCTTCTTTTGTTTGATTTAATTTACAGTGAACTGTAATTGCAAAATCATCTAAAAAGTAAGTATGAGGAACATTTTCTAAAAGTTTCTCATTTAAATGCTTATTGATGAGTTTCACAAAAAGGTTGCTTCTAACATTATTGAAATCAAGAATTTTTGAGACATCTAAATATCCTGGGAAAGAACATTGTTTATAGATGCTCAAAATGTTGTTAATTACTACGGTAAGGGGTATTCCACTTTCTAAATCCTTATAAAAGGAATTTAGATAAATAGAAGGGCTGACGTTTTCACCCTGCTTTAGGATGCTTAGTCCATCCAAGACCAGATTGGTCTTTAAAACTTCATGAATAAAGATACTGTAAGTATCTCCCAATTCTTTCTGAAGTGCCTTGATAATAAGTTGCTGCATAGTTTCCTTGTTCATTATTTTTCCTCCTTTAAGATTGATTTGAACAAAAAGCAAACATCCATTAAATTTGATGCTTGCAATTACACAAGGTTTAAAAAGTTACTTACTATTTGCCAAAATAGTTTTGATGTTATAGTTTAGAAAAATGAAAATCAAATAGTAGAGAATATATGGTCCAAAAATTGAATCAATTTGGAATAACTATAATGTAGGGAAATTTTAAGAAACAGAATATATTAATGATGTATAGGAAATGACCTATACAAAAAACTTTTTATAACAAGGTTATTTTTACATAAGAATATTTTTTAATAGGAGATGCTAAGAGCATTTACACAAGCCCTTTTTAAGGGAAAACTTTCATGGTAGGTTTGTACTTCTCCATCTAAGGAGATAGATGCTAAACCATAAATACCAAAAATCTTTGCCAAACTAGTTGACATGTAGGTTGCTTTGAAAATCAGAGTAGTGTTACGAGGTGTCTCTTAGGAGAGAATGGAAAAAGAATAAATCTTTTTAGTGGGGATGTCAGTTGATATTCTCACTTTTTCTTTATAAAAAGAAAGAGAGGAAAGCTAAAATGGCACATATAAAGCATTGGTACCCAAAGGATGCTACGTTTTTTAGAGTATTATCCATAGCGGGGAACATAAAGAATGAAGATGCAAATAAAATAGATATAAGTGATAGTAGATTGAAAAACATGGAAAAAGATAAATTAATTCAAAAAGTAACATATCCATCAAAATATAATAAACAACAAGATAGCAATTATAGCTATGCCTTAACTTCAAAAGGCAAAGAGTTTATTTCACAAAAGTATGGTATTACAAGATGTCAGAGTAGCCATGCTGCAGAACATAATTGTAAAGTCTCTCAGGTCATATGTGCGTTGGATAAAAAAGAAATAGAAACTGTTCAAAGTGAATGGGAGACAAGAGACCAGATGTTAGAATTGATAGACCAGATGAAACAAGAAGGAGATTATGACCAATATGATTACTACATGGACTTATGGAAACAAGGAAAAATATCTGCACCTGATATAATATATAAATCAAGCGTTACTAATCAATTGGTATGTTGTGAAGTAGTGACTGGTAGTTATAAGGGTTCTGATATAGAAGCAAAAGAAGTGAGTAGTGAAATACTGGAAGTTGAGATTGATTATATAAGTGTTTGAGTAGGATAAAATTATTTTAAATACAAAATTTTGTTAAATTAAAATATGAGCAATAAATTGCACATAATGCGTTGACGAAGCCTTTTTCAAACGTTATAATAATATTGTGATATAAAATAGTTAGAAATGCTTTATTAAAATAATGGAGGATAAATTATGAAAAAAATAAAAAGGCATATATGTTTAATACTAGTTTTTATGCTCATGGTAACAATGCTGCCAATGAATGTAGATGCTGCATCAAAAGTCAAGATTAACAAAACAAAAACAACAATATATGTAGGACAAACTATTACATTAAAGGCAAGTGGTGCAAAAAATGTAAAATGGAGTTCATCTAATAAGAAAGTGGCAACAGTTTCTTCAAAGGGAAAAGTAACAGCAAAGAAAAAGGGAAGTGCAACAATTACAGTGAAAGCAGGTAAGAAAAAAGCAACTTGTAAGGTTACTGTAAAAAATCCTTTTTTAAATAAGACAAAAGTTTCTTTGAAAAAGAATGAAACAACAACATTAAAATTAACTGGAGCAAAGGTAAAAGCATGGAGTAGTAATAATAAAAAAGTGGCAACAGTATCTTCTAAAGGAAAAATAACTGCAAAAGGAACTGGTTCTGCAACTATTACATGCAAAGATAAGAATAATAAAAAATATATTTGTAAGGTGACTGTAACAGAAAAACATACACATAAATATACTAGTCAGATTACAACAAAAGCAACTTGTACAACAAATGGTGTGATAACTTACACATGCTCTTGTGGTGATAGTTACACAGAATCAATCCCTAAAACAGGACACATATCATCAGATTGGATAATTGATAAAAAAGCAACTTGTACAGAAGCTGGAAGTAGATACAAAAAATGTACAGTGTGTGGTGAAAAACTTCAAACAGAGAGTATTGCAAAAACAAATCATACTTTTGGAAAAGCAGTTGTTACAAGAGAAGCAACTTGTACAGAAAATGGAGAAAAAACCATTAAGTGTACAAAATGTGGTTATGCAAAATATGAACAAGTTCCAGCAACAGGTCATACATCATCAGATTGGATAGTAGATGAAGAAGCAACTTGTAAAAAAACAGGAAGTAGACATATAGAATGTACAATTTGTCATCAAACCTTGAAAACAGAAGAAATCCAGGTAACTCACACCTATGATAATGGAAAAGTAACCAAAGAACCTACTTGTTCTTCTGAAGGAGTTAAAACTTATACATGTACAAAATGTGGTGAAACTAAAACAGAATCTATTGCAAAGGTGCTTCATACATCATCAAATTGGATAGTAGATAAAGAAGCAACTTGTACAGAGAATGGAAGTAAACATAAAGAATGTACAGTATGTGGTGAAACACTTGAAACAGAAAGTATTGAAGCAACAGGACATGATTATGTTGTAGTAGAAACAAAAGAAGCAACTTGTACAGAGGAAGGATATACAAAATATAAATGTACAAAATGCAATGACACATACAAGGATAATATTACAAGAGCAACAGGTCATACTTATGGTGAGTTTGTAGAAACAGTAGCACCAGCAGATTTTGAAACATTTGGAACTGCTGACATGGTATGTCCTAAATGTAAAGAAAAGTTATTTGCCAACTTGACTGCAGTAAAGGTGGATATAGGCAATGGAAATTCAACAACCATGTATGGTTATTATGATTATGATGAAGCTAAAAAATGTTTTGACTTAACTTATAATTATGTTGTAGAGACAGGTACCATCAATAAAAAGAGAGGACTTACATGGAATGAGGGTGCTTATAAATATGCTTGTATTAGAACAGCAGAAATGGCATATCAATTTGATGCAATGGGAGAAGCATTCCATGAAAGACCTAATGGTGTTGACTTGAAATATGGTGAGAATTTATTGTATATTGCTGTTAAATGGGTAGGAATGAATCCAGAACCAGTTGATTTGACAGCTGAAGAAGCTCTTGAAAAATGGTTAGCTTCAGAAGGCCATAGAGATAATATTGAGGGTGGATATAGAAATTTAGTATGTGCTCAATTTAAAGTTTGGATTCCTTCTAAAGAGAGCTGGTCTGTATTTTGGGTTCAAGATTTTTAAATTAAATATAAAAGAAAAGGTGAAACAATAAAAACTTCACCTTTTTTTATTATAAAAATAAAATTTTTATATAGCTAAAAATTGTGCTAATTGTCTAATAATAGTTTGAAAGGAAGATTACATATGAATACAAAAATATCAAAAATGAGTGAATTATTATTAATTGAATTAAGAAATATATTAATAGGAAATAGTGAACAGGACTCTAATTTCATACAACTTGACTTGAACAAAATTCAATCACTAATGACTATTAATGAAGCAAAGATATGTTTATGTTATTTGCATGATTTGGGATATATTCAAAATGAAAAAATAGATGATGAAAATGTACTTAAAGTTAGATTGCATGGAAGCGGAATAAAGTTTGTTGAAGATAATATGAAGGATTAAAAGGTATTTATTATAGGCAATTAGTACAATTACATATAAATTAGAGATATAAGATGAAATTAATACATCAATTTGTAAGTCAGTTGATAAAAGTGTAATTATTATATTAGTGATTTTAATTAATATTTATTTCAAATTTTTGATATTACAGAATTTTGTGAAAAAATGGCACTATGTAAAAACTACATAATGCCATTTCTTTTTATATAAATTACTAAAACTTCCCATACCTAAAATGGGATTCGTTCCTTGAAAATTCAATATTTCA
>ERZ772858.2801-NODE-2801-length-11983-cov-2.558434_pt1 | contig 11983 bp, 8 predicted proteins | sample MGYA00512136_ERZ772858 | MGnify/ENA primary metagenome ERZ772858 (study PRJEB29015, sample SAMEA2737726) | human gut metagenome | biome: human gut; feature: human-associated habitat; material: faeces | place: China | collected 2012 ...
ACCCGATGGCGGTGCTGGAATCTGTGGGCGGTTTCGATATTGCAGGTATGTGTGGCCTGATGCTGGGCGGCGCCATTTACCGGATTCCGGTGGTACTGGATGGCCTGATCTCGTTGATGGCAGCGCTTCTGGCCCGGAAATTCTGTCCGCTGGTTACGGACTTTCTGCTTCCGTCCCATATGGGAAAGGAACCGGCCTGCGGCATGGCAATGGAAACGCTTGGGCTGGAGGCAAGTATTTATGGAAACCTGGCACTGGGCGAGGGAACCGGAGCCGTGATGCTGTTTCCGCTGCTTGATATGGCGGAGGCTGTGTACCGGGAGAACAGTACCTTTGAAAACATTCACGTTGACGCATATCAGAATTTTGAGGAGGAACAGGTATGATTTATTTTATCGGAGCCGGACCGGGAGATCCGGAATTGATCACCGTGAAGGGAAAACGTCTGATCGATGAGGCAGACATTATCATTTATGCCGGTTCCCTGGTGAACCCTCAGGTGCTTTCCGGGGCAAGGCCGGAAGCGGAGATTTACAACAGCGCCACCATGAACCTGGAAGAGGTACTGGATGTGATGAAGCGCGGCGTGGCGGCAGGAAAAAAAGTTGTCCGTGTCCATACCGGAGATCCGTCTATTTACGGCGCCCACCGGGAACAGATGGTGGAACTGGAAAAACTTGGAATTCCTTATGAGATCGTGCCGGGAGTCAGTTCCTTCCTGGCGGCTGCAGCCAGCTTAAAGCGGGAGTACACGCTGCCGGGAGTCAGCCAGACCGTGATCTTAACCCGCATGGAAGGACGCACTGCAGTGCCGGAGCGGGAACAGATTGAAGCGCTGGCAGTGCATCAGGCTACCATGGTGATTTTCTTAAGTGTAGGTGAGATTGAGACATTAAGCACACGGCTGCAGGCCGGTGGTTATCCGGAAGATACTCCGGCCGCTGTGGTCTATAAGGCATCCTGGGAGGATCAGAAGATCGTCAAGGGAACGCTGACGGATATTGCGCAGAAGGTAAAGGAAGCAGGCATCCGTAAGACAGCACTGGTAACCGTAGGCAGGTTCCTTGGTGATACCTTTGAACTTTCCAGACTGTACGATGCGCATTTTACAACGGAATTCCGCAAGGGGGTTTAGAAATGGCAAAGAAGATCATGATCCAGGGCACCATGTCCAATTCCGGAAAGAGCTTCGTGGCGGCGGCCCTGTGCCGGATCTTAAGGCAGGATGGTTACTCCGTAGCACCGTTTAAATCCCAGAATATGGCCCTGAACTCTTACATTACCAAGGATGGACTGGAAATCGGGCGGGCCCAGGCCATGCAGGCGGAGGCGGCTGGAATCGCGCCTACCGTGGACATGAACCCGATCCTGCTAAAGCCGACCAGCCAGATGGGAAGCCAGGTGATCGTAAACGGCGAGGTGTTCGGAAATTTAAGAGCCATGGATTATTACCGCCGCAAAACGGAATTCATCCCGGCAGTCCGGGAGGCGTTCGAGAGGCTGGAAAGCCAGTTTGATGCCATTGTCCTGGAGGGTGCCGGAAGTCCGGCAGAGATTAATCTGCGGGACAATGATATCGTGAATATGGGGATGGCAAAGATTGCGAATGCGCCGGTGCTTCTGGTGGGAGATATTGACCGGGGCGGCGTGTTTGCATCATTATATGGAACCGTCAGTCTGCTGGAGCCGGAGGAGCGGGCCCGCATCAAGGGTCTCGTCATCAATAAATTCCGTGGTGATGTTAAGATTCTGGAGCCGGGACTCCGCATGATCGAGGAGCGGCTTCACATTCCGGTGGTGGGCGTGATCCCCATGGAGCAGATCGATCTGGATGATGAGGACAGCCTGTCCGACCGTCTGGTGCGGACTAAGGCGCAGGACGGCCTGGATGTGGCGGTGATCCATCTGCCGCATATCTCCAATTTTACGGACTTCAATGCGCTGGAACACTACGAGGGTGTTTCCCTGCGCTATGTGGACCGGGCAGCGCATCTGGGCCGGCCGGACCTGATTCTTCTGCCGGGAACGAAAAATACCATGGCCGATTTGAAATGGCTGAGGGAAAGCGGTCTGGAAGCTATGATCCAGCGTCTGGTGGAGGAGCAGAAGGTTCCGGTCATTGGAATCTGCGGTGGCTACCAGATGCTAGGCGAACGTCTTTCTGACCCGGAGGGCGTGGAAGGCGCGCCGGGAAGTGTCATGCGGGGCATGGGACTTCTGGCGGCAGAGACCATCTTTGCGGCAGAGAAAACCAGAACCCAGACAGAAGGAATGGTGATGGCAGCAGCTGGAGTTTATGGCCAGGTGACCGGGCAGAGCGTGAAGGGGTATGAGATCCATATGGGAGAGACGTTTCCGGCTGAGGCAGGGTCGGGCTTGAATGGCTCGCAGCAGGCGGGTGCAGGACAGCAGCCAGGAAATGCCTCCCGGGCAGATCACAGTGTTACCCCGGCAATCTGCCTTGCAGACGGCCGCATGGACGGTTTTGTCCGGGACGATGGCCTGGTGTTCGGAAGCTATCTCCACGGCCTGTTTGATAATCTGGAGTTTACCGGAGCGATTCTGACCCGGCTGGCAGAAAAGAAAGGCATCAGCCTGACTGCAAAGGCACAAAGTATGGAAGAATATAAGGAAAGCCAGTATGATAAGCTGGCAGACCTGGTGCGCCGGTCGCTTGATATGGAGGCGGTCTATAAGATTATGGAAGAGTACGAGTCCTAAAGACAGACAGGAACCTGGTATGAAGCCGGGAATGCATGTGGACAATCTGCATGTTGAAAGAACATCCAGGTTTGAACAGGAAAAAAATGGAAAGGATAACATTATGATAGAAACAATGCAGTGGGTCCGGCCGGAGGAGATCGAGGCCCGCAGTATGGCCATCATCGAAGCTGAGATGCCGGAAGGAAACTGGACACCGGGTGAGCTGGCCGTGGTGAAGCGTTGTATCCATACCGCGGCGGATTTTGATTATGCCAGCAATCTCTATTTTTCTGATGGAGCGGTGGAGCTGGCAGTAAATCTGATGAAGAGCGGCAGGGGCTTTACCATCGTGACGGATACCAACATGGCGCTGGCCGGTGTAAACAAGGCGGCACTCAAACAGCTAAACGGAACGGTCCGCTGCTTTATGGCAGATCCGGATGTGGCGGCTGAGGCGAAGGAGCGGGGCGTGACAAGGGCTATCGTCAGTATGGAACGCGCGGCAACGCTTGCCGGACCGGTCATCTTTGCCATCGGCAACGCGCCGACGGCCCTTATTCGATTGTATGAGATGATGCAGAATGGTGAGATCCATCCGGATTTTATCATCGGAACCCCGGTGGGCTTTGTAAATGTAGTAGAGTCGAAGGAGCTCATCTGTCAGTCGAGTGTGCCATGCATCGTGGCGCGCGGAAGAAAAGGCGGAAGTAATATTGCGGCAGCTGTGTGCAATGCGCTGATGTATCAGGTCACCAGGACGCAGAAATCGGGCAAATAGCTTAAAACTAAGCCTTCGGGACGTAATGCTTGCATTTTCCGACAAAAAATTTTATAATGTGTTAATATATTATCTTCAAAAAGGTGGCTTTTTCTATGGCGAATGAACAGACGGAGAAGAAAATGGACATTGAGCTGGAGAATCCCGCAGATTTTACCAGCCCGGAAGAATTGTATAAGGACCTGATCCGCAGTATCCGGAAGTATCATCCTTCAGATGATATCTCCCTGATCGAGAAAGCGTACAAGGTTGCCCATGAGGCACACAAGGATCAGAAACGAAAATCGGGTGAACCCTATATCATTCACCCTCTTTGTGTTGCCATCATTCTGGCAGACCTTGAGATGGATAAGGAGACCATTGCGGCAGGCATTCTTCATGATGTCGTGGAAGACACCGTCATGACGCTGGATGAGCTTTCTAAGGAGTTTGGTCCGGAGGTAGCGCTCCTGGTAGACGGCGTCACGAAGCTGACCCAGCTGTCCTGGTCCAAGGACAAGGTGGAGATGCAGGCAGAGAACCTGCGCAAGATGTTCCTCGCCATGGCAAAAGATATCCGTGTCATCCTGATCAAGCTGGCCGACCGTCTGCACAATATGCGTACGCTGCAGTACATGAAGCCGGAGAAGCAGAAGGAAAAAGCCCGTGAAACCATGGAAATCTACGCGCCCATCGCCCATCGTCTCGGTATTTCCAAGATCAAGGTGGAACTGGATGATCTCTCATTAAAATATCTGCAGCCAGATGTCTACTATGACCTGGCGGAAAAGATTTCCCTTGGTAAGGATGCCAGGGAGGAGTTTGTCAAGAGCATTGTTGATGAGGTTTCCACCCACATGAAGGAGGCCGGCATTGAGGCCAAGGTTGACGGACGCGTGAAGCATTTCTTCAGCATCTACCGAAAGATGGTCAACCAGCACAAGACACTGGATCAGATTTATGATCTGTTTGCAGTGCGCATCATTGTAGATACGGTAAAGGACTGTTACGCTGCCCTGGGTGTTATCCATGAGCTGTACAAGCCGATCCCGGGCCGGTTCAAGGACTATATTGCCATGCCGAAGCCGAATATGTACCAGTCTCTGCACACCACGCTGATCGGCAGCAACGGCCAGCCGTTTGAGATCCAGATCCGGACCTTTGAGATGCACCGTACCGCAGAATACGGTATTGCTGCGCACTGGAAGTATAAGGAGAGCGGAAGCGGCAAGGTTGCTGCAGGCGATGAAGCTGCAAAGCTGTCCTGGCTGCGCCAGATCCTGGAGTGGCAGAAAGACACCAGTGACTCCAAAGAGTTCCTGAGCATGGTAAAAGGAGATCTGGATTTATTCTCCGAGAATGTGTACTGCTTCACTCCGTCAGGAGATGTCAAGACACTGCCAAGCGGTTCTACAACCATTGATTTTGCGTACTCCATCCACAGTGCGGTGGGCAACAAGATGGTCGGAGCAAGGGTGAACGGCAAGCTGGTGCCGATCGAGTATGTGGTCCAGAATGGCGACCGCATTGAGGTCATCACTTCCCAGAACTCCAAAGGCCCGAGCCGTGACTGGCTGGCTCTGGTCAAGAGTACCCAGGCCAAAAACAAGATCAACCAGTGGTTTAAGAGTGAATTAAAAGAAGATAACATCGTCCGCGGCAAGGATCTCATCGACCGCTACTGTAAGACCAAGGGCATCAATTTTGGCGATTTAAATAAGCCGGAGTTTCAGGAAAAGGTCATGCAGCGTTATGCCTTCCGCGACTGGGATTCTGTTCTGGCTTCCATCGGCCATGGCGGCTTAAAAGAAGGCCAGGTCATCAACAAGATGATCGAGGAACGGGAGAAGAAGACCCGCAAGGAGGTTACCGATACCAACATTCTGGACGGTCTCAGCGAGATGTCCGGAAACAAAGCTGAGGTCAGCAAGAAGTCCAAGGGCGGAATTATGGTAAAGGGCATCCACGATGTGGCAGTCCGCTTCTCACGCTGCTGCAGTCCGGTGCCGGGCGACGAGATCGTGGGCTATGTGACCCGCGGCCGCGGCGTATCCATTCACCGGACAGACTGTGTGAATATCATCAACCTTCCGTCAGAGGAGCGCACCCGTCTCATTGAGGCCGAGTGGCAGCAGCCGGAGGATGACAGCAGCACCAAGGAGCGCTACACTACGGAGATCCAGATTTACGCCAATAACCGCATCGGCATGTTTGTCGATATTTCCAAGGTGTTTACGGAGCGCCAGATCGATATCACCTCGATGAATGTGCGCACCAGCAAGCAGGGCAAGGCCACGATCATTATGACGTTTGACATTCACGGAATCGAAGAACTGAACCGGCTGACGGACAAGTTAAGACAGATCGATGGCGTGATCGATATAGAAAGGACTGCGGGATAGTTGTTCCGCAGTTTTTCTGTGTTTCGGATATAGAAAAGGAGCAGATTATGAGTGATTTTCGAATTAAAACCTATGTGCTGGGCGGTGTCAGCACAAACTGTTACCTCGTGTTCCGTGAGGGTGAAAAAACAGCCGTGATCATCGATCCGGCAGACAATGCGGATTACTTAAAGAACAAATGCCGGGAATTTGGCGTGAAACCTGAGGCAGTCCTTCTTACTCATGCGCATTTTGATCATATGCTGGCTGCGGATGATATTCGCAAAGCTTACGGATGCAAGGTTTATGTCCATATGGACGATGAGCGGATGCTGAATGACCCGTTTCTGAATCTTTCCGGAACCATGGGAACAGAGCAGACCGGTATCAGCGCAGATTATCTGCTGCGGGATGGAGATGTACTCCATTTCTTAAACAGGGAGTGGAAGGTTATGGCCACACCGGGCCATACAGCAGGTTCTGTCTGCTATTACCTGCCGGAGGAGAAGGTGCTGTTCAGCGGAGATACCCTGTTTGCGGAGTCTCTTGGACGGACGGATCTTCCGACCGGAAGCATGTCTGCCATTGTTCATTCCATCGCAGAGAAGCTTCTGGTGCTGCCGGATGATATCATGGTCTATCCGGGACATGGTGATGCTACTACCATTGGTTATGAGAAGCAGTATAATCCGGTGGCAGCTTATGTGAGAAAGCGAGGCATGCAGGCATGATCGGAATTTTGTTAAATGACAGCGCTTACGAGCAGGATATCCGGGAGCTTCTGATGGCATTTTACCCGGGACAGACCTTTGCGCATGAAATGCAGGAGGATCTGGACTTTTTTGTGGAAGGAACGGTAAATGAAGATCGTACGGAGTTTACGTTATGTCTGGGATATTTCGGAAGCTCCTGCTTCCATCTGCTGTCCATGGAGAAACTGGAGCCGGAGATCCGGGCCGAATTTCAGGCGGCGGCGGAGAACAGTGTTCTGAAAGTAAATTACGAAAATCGCTTTGAGACAAAGAATAAGATTAAACGCAGACTCTATGTGCTTCTCATGCAGCAGACGGGAAAGCAGCTCCCGTGGGGAACCTTAACAGGCATTCGTCCGACCAAGATTGCCATGACAAAGCTTGCGGAAGGCGAAACGGAAGAGCAGATTTTCCGCCACATGAAGGATACCTATTTCACCAGCGATGAGAAGATTCACTTAAGCATCGAAATTGCCCAGAGAGAACGCAAGCTGCTTTCGACCATTGATTATAAGGAAGGCTACAGCTTGTATGTGGGCATTCCGTTCTGCCCGACCACCTGCCTGTATTGTTCCTTTACCTCTTATCCGATCGGAAAGTGGAAGGACCGCACCCATGAATATCTGGATGCGCTGTTCAAAGAACTGGATTATGTGGCAGAAAAGAAGAAGGGCTGCACGCTGGACACCGTTTATTTTGGCGGAGGAACCCCGACTTCTCTTTCTCCCGAAGATCTGGACAGGCTGATCACAAAACTAAAGGGGACCTTTGATTTCTCTGCCGTTCAGGAGTTTACCGTGGAAGCAGGACGTCCGGACAGCATCACCCGGGAGAAGCTGGAGGTGCTTAAGAAACATGGCGTGGGCCGTATTTCCATCAACCCACAGACTATGAAGCAGGATACTCTGCGTCTCATCGGACGCCGCCACACAGTGGAGGATGTGGTGGACCGTTTCAAGCTTGCCCGTGAGGTTGGCTTTGACAACATCAATATGGATCTCATCATCGGACTGCCGGAGGAAACTCTGGAGGATGTACAGGCCACCATGGAGGCAGTGAAGGCCCTGGCACCGGACAGCGTCACTGTGCATTCCCTGGCCATTAAGCGCGCAGCACGCTTAAACACCATGAAGGAAGTTTATAAGGATTTAAAGATCGAGAATACGCAGGAGATGATCGATCTGACTGCCCGCTACGCCCGTGAGATGGGCCTGGAGCCGTACTATCTGTACCGCCAGAAAAATATGGCAGGCAATTTTGAGAACGTGGGCTATGCGGCACCTGGAAAGGCCTGCATTTATAACGTGCTCATCATGGAGGAACAGCAGACCATTATCGGCTGCGGAGCAGGAACCACCACCAAGCGTCTGTTCGCCGAGGAGAACCGCATCGAACGCTGTGAGAATGTAAAAGACGTGGAGCAGTACATCAGCCGCGTGGAGGAAATGATTGAGCGAAAAGAAAAATTGCTGTCAGATGCGCAGTAACTGTAACAAGTTGAACGCTTACGATTGCAATTTGTTCCTTAGAATAGTATAATTTGTAAACGAGTATGTGATTTTCAGGAAGACTTAGAAACATAGAAAACGGAGAATAAATATGGCATTAAAAAAGAAGCCGGTTACCGGCATGCGTGATATCCTGCCGGCAGAGATGCAGGTGCGGGAATATGTGATGAACCAGATCCGTGAAACCTACCGCAGTTTCGGATTTACCCAGGTGGAGACTCCGTGCGTGGAGCACATCGAGAACCTGACCAGCAAACAGGGCGGCGACAACGAGAAGCTGATCTTCAAGATCTTAAAGCGCGGCGAGAAATTAAATATCGAGACAGCAGAGACGGAGAACGATCTGGCAGACGGCGGACTCCGCTATGATCTGACACTTCCGTTATCCAGATATTACTCCAACAACTCCGCAAACCTTCCGTCTCCGTTTAAGGCACTTCAGGTAGGCAGCGTATGGCGTGCAGACCGTCCGCAGAAGGGACGTTTCAGACAGTTCGTCCAGTGTGATATCGATATTCTCGGTGACGCAACGAATCAGGCCGAGATCGAGCTGATCCTCGCGACAACGACCGCGTTAAAGAAGATCTGCCCGGACAACAGCTTCGAGGTACGCGTCAACGACAGAAAGCTTCTCCGTGCGATGGCCGTATACAGCGGATTCCCGGAGGAAGATATCGATAAGGTATTCATCACCGTCGATAAAATGGACAAGATCGGTACGGATGGTGTAAAGGCAGAGCTCATGGAAAATGGCTACTCCGAGGAGACGGCCGATAAATACTTAGAGCTTATGGGGCAGGCAACAAACGATGCCTCAGGTGTCCGCCGTATGGGAGAGATCCTTGCGGGTGTGTTGGAGGACGGTGCAGCTGAGAATCTTGCGCAGATCATGGAGACAGTCGGCGATGTTTCTGACGGAAGCTTCAAACTTGCGTTCGACCCGACCTTAGTCCGTGGAATGGGCTACTACACCGGAACCATCTTCGAGGTTTCCATGGAAGGCTTTGGCGGTTCCGTTGCAGGCGGCGGAAGATACGACAAGATGATCGGCAAGTTTACCGGTCAGGATACTCCGGCCTGCGGCTTCTCCATCGGCTTTGAGCGTATCGTTACCATCCTTATGGCGCAGGGCGGCGAAATCGAAAATGCGGCTCCGAAGAAGGCTTATCTTATCGAGAAGGGCATGGATCCGGCACGCTACGGACAGATCATGAAGCAGGCTATGGGCGAGCGCAAAGCCGGTGTCCAGGTGCTTGTTTCCATGATGAACAAGAATAAGAAGTTCCAGAAGGAGCAGTTAAACAAAGAGGGCTATACCGAATTTGTTGAGTTTTATAAAGAAGCCCTGAAATAAGATCATTGAATCAAAGGAGATAAATCATGGCAGAATCAATGCTGGGACTGAAGCGGTCCCATCGGTGTACAGAAGTCACCACAGCAAACATCGGTCAGGAAGTGACCGTTATGGGCTGGGTGCAGAAGAGCAGAAACAAGGGCGGAATCATTTTCGTGGATTTACGTGACCGTTCCGGTATCCTGCAGATCATCTTTGAGGAGAGCGACTGTGGTGCAGAGAGCTTCGCAAAGGCAGAGAAGTTAAGAAGTGAGTATGTCATTGCTGTAACCGGCCGCGTGGAGGCACGTTCCGGCGCAGTCAACGAGAACCTGGAGACCGGTGCCATTGAGGTGCGCGCCAACAGCCTGCGCATCTTATCTGAGTCCGAGACTCCGCCATTCCCGATTGAAGAAAACTCCAAGACCAAGGAGGAGCTGCGCTTAAAATACCGTTTCCTGGATTTGAGAAGACCGGATATGCAGCGCAACCTGCTGTTAAGAAGTAAGATCGCCATTCTCACCAGACAGTTCCTGGCAGAGGAAGGCTTCCTGGAGATTGAGACTCCAACCCTTATCAAGAGCACTCCGGAGGGCGCAAGAGACTACCTCGTACCGAGCCGTGTACATCCGGGTTCCTTCTACGCGCTTCCGCAGTCTCCGCAGCTCTTTAAGCAGCTGTTAATGTGCTCCGGTTACGACCGTTATTTCCAGCTGGCACGCTGCTACCGCGATGAGGATCTGCGTGCAGACCGTCAGCCTGAGTTTACCCAGATCGATATGGAGCTGTCCTTCGTAGACGTGGATGATGTCATCGATGTCAACGAGCGCCTGCTTCACAAGCTGTTCAAGGAAATCTTAAATGTCGAGATTCCGCAGCCGATCCCGCGCATGACCTGGCAGGAGGCTATGGACCGCTTCGGTTCCGATAAGCCGGACCTTCGTTTCGGCATGGAGTTAAAGAATGTCTCTGATGTAGTCAAAGACTGCGAGTTCGTTGTATTCAAGGGCGCTCTGGAAAACGGCGGCACCGTTCGCGGTATCAACGCTGAGGGACAGGGCCATATGCCGCGTAAGAAAATCGATGCGCTGGTTGAGTTTGCAAAGGGATACGGCGCAAAGGGTCTTGCCTACGTTGCAATCCAGGAGGATGGCAGCTACAAGTCTTCCTTCGCGAAATTCATGACCGAGGAGCAGATGCAAACCCTGATCTCTGCTATGGATGGCAAGCCGGGCGACCTGCTGTTATTCGCTGCTGATAAGAACAAAGTTGTATGGGATGTTCTGGGCAATCTGCGTCTGGAGATCGCGCGTCAGCTTGACCTCTTAAAGAAGGACGACTACAAGTTCCTGTGGGTAACCGAGTTCCCGTTACTGGAGTACTCTGAGGAGCAGGGACGTTTCGTAGCCATGCATCACCCATTCACCATGCCAATGGACGAGGACTGGCATTTAATCGATTCCGATCCGGGCGCAGTACGCGCGAAGGCATACGATATCGTCTTAAACGGTACCGAGATCGGCGGTGGTTCTGTCCGTATCCACCAGAGCGACATCCAGTCCAAGATGTTCGAGGTACTGGGCTTCACTCCGGAAAAGGCACAGGAGCAGTTCGGCTTCCTGCTTGAAGCCTTCAAGTACGGAGTTCCGCCGCACGCTGGCCTGGCATACGGCCTTGACCGTGTGGTAATGCTGATGGGCGGCTGCGACAGCATCCGTGAAGTCATCGCATTCCCGAAGGTAAAGGACGCATCCTGCCTGATGACCGAGGCTCCGACTCCGGTAGATCCAAAACAGTTAGAAGAGCTTGGCATTGAGGTATGCGAAGAGGCTGAGACAACCGAAGAATAAGTCATGATATGTCAGGGACAGAGTTCTGCGAAAACAGAGATTCTGTCCCTGTTTTCTGTATGTGTGAAATCTCTGTGAAAATGTGGAAAAGCAAAAAAAACTCTGCTAAAATGGGGAAAAGATGAAAGAAACTCAAAAACAGAGAGGAGACGATACATATGGAATCGTTGAAGATATTAGTAGTGGATGATGAAGCCAGAATGCGCAAGCTGGTGAAGGATTTCCTGACCATCAAGGGCTTTACCGTGATCGAGGCGGAAGATGGCGAACAGGCTGTAGATATTTTCTTTAAGCAGAAAGACATTTCCCTTATCATCCTCGATGTAATGATGCCGAAAATGGATGGCTGGGAGGTTTTAAAGACCGTGCGCCAGTATTCCCAGGTGCCGGTCATCATGCTGACAGCCCGCGGCGAGGAGCGGGACGAGCTTCAGGGCTTTAAGCTTGGTGTGGACGAATACATTTCCAAGCCCTTTAGCCCGAAGATTCTGGTGGCACGGGTCGAGGCCATTCTGCGCCGTTCCAACGTAGCGGTCAGTGAGACCACGGAGGTGGGCGGTATCCGCATTGACAAGGCAGCACATCAAGTGGAGATTGACGGAAAGCCGATTGATTTAAGCTACAAGGAGTTTGAGCTTCTGACCTACTTTGTTGAGAATCAGGGCATTGCTCTTTCCAGAGAGAAAATCCTGAATAATG
>ERZ772858.2804-NODE-2804-length-11965-cov-5.050798_pt1 | contig 11965 bp, 7 predicted proteins | sample MGYA00512136_ERZ772858 | MGnify/ENA primary metagenome ERZ772858 (study PRJEB29015, sample SAMEA2737726) | human gut metagenome | biome: human gut; feature: human-associated habitat; material: faeces | place: China | collected 2012 ...
CCACCGTACCAAGTGTTGATGATTACCTGCTCACGGCTTGTGATGTTGAACATAACTGCTGTCTCAGAGTTAAGACCAAGCTCCTTATAGTTCTCTACCTTAGCCTTTGAAGCGTTGTATACAACGAAGTCAGGCTCAAAGTTCTCAAGCTCCTCAGCAGTTGGCTTGATGAACATATTTGTTACAAAGTGAGCCTGCCAAGCAACCTCAACGATGAAACGGATAGCCATTCTTGTATCCTTGTTAGCGCCGCAGAATGCGTCAACTACGAAAAGTCTCTTATTTGAAAGTTCCTTGATAGCGAGTTCCTTAACAGACTTCCAAGCCTCCTGTGAAGCTGGGTGGTTGTCGTTCTTGTACTCGTCAGAAGTCCACCAAACAGTGTCCTTAGAATTTTCGTCCATAACGATGAACTTATCTTTAGGTGAACGGCCTGTATAAACGCCTGTCATAACGTTTACTGCGCCAAGCTCACTTTCCTGACCCTTTTCATAGCCTTCGAGTGTTGGCTTTGTTTCTTCCTCGAACAGCTGCTCGTAAGAAGGGTTGTAAACAACTTCTGTAGTTCCGGTGATACCGTACTTGCTCAAATCGATCTTTGACATGTTGCAATAACTCCTTTTCAAAAAAATATCGTTAATAGGCGCTATAATGAAACAGCACACGCTGAAGCATTCATTTTCTTTCCTTATTATTAAGCATAAGCTATACAGAAATTCATCTGACAATTGAAAACACACTGTCAGCATTTCATGCTGTGCTCCTATTACAGCAATATAATTATACCACATATTTTTCTGAATTGCAAGGGTAAACGCAGATTTTGTGAGCTGATTTTTTACATTTCGCTTAAATCTATAACGATTTTTTATGAATAAATGTAATTTCATGGTATAAAATAGATAATAAAAGATATTGACTATTATCAATAGTTAGTCTAAGCTTGCGCGGACGATTTTGCAGTATCAATATAAAATAATTGCATTTTTATGCTTCTTTGCAAAAAAACGCCCCAAATTATGCAGGCAAATTCCGCTTTCCTGCAAACAGAAAAAAGGCAGTCCACAAGGAACTGCCCTTCTCCGAAATATCAACAATAGGGGAGATCTTATTTACTTTTTCTTCTTAGCCATGACCACAGCCGCACCACTCAGAAGCGCAAGGGCGAATGCTCCGCCTGCAACGCCGGTTGATGGGTTTGTGTTTGAAGCGTTTGAAGCCGCCTTTGAGCTGCTGTCTGACTTGCTGTCAGTTGACTTGCTGTCGGAAGATGAGCTGTCAACAGCAGAACTGCTTGATATATCAGAAGAATTATCAGAGCTGTTCTCGCTGTCAGGCTGTGAAGAAGCAGGCGCTTTCTTTACAAGGTTTGCCACAGCATCGTTTATAGCCTTTGCCATAGCGTCCACATCAGCCTGCTCTGTGATGTTCTTTGTTCTGTCAATAGCGGCAAGAGCCTTTTCGACTTCTGAGAAGTCCTCATAATCGTCTTTGTTGAGAGCCTTTGCGGCTTTCTCTGCCTTGTCAAGCTCTGTATAGTCTGCTGACTTGTAAACAAGTGCTGCAACGGCATCGTTTATGTCTTTCGCCATTTTGTCAACATCTGACTGCTGTGTAAGGTTTTTAGTTCTGTCGATAGCTTCAAGTGCCTTTTCTACGGCTGTAAAGTCCACATAGTTGTCCTTCTTAAGAGCCTTTGCAGTTTCTTCTGCCTTGTCAAGCTCTGTATAATCTGCCTTTGCATACTCAAATACAGCCGAACTGTCTCTATGAACTGCGAATGGTTTTTCACATTCATCAGTATGGAATGTACCGCCCTTTATCTCGCACTTTTCGCAATCGTAAAGGAAAATTCCGATGTTACCACCGAGTGTGATATCTCCTCCCGAGATAAGACCGTTCTTTATATTGTCTGTACCAAGATAAATATCCGCAAGCTTGGCATTGATATCTACCTTTCCGTCCTTTATAATCAAGCCTGTCTTAGGCTCAGGAGCACCTATACCAACTACTAATATTCCTGCTCTTCCTGCATTGATACTCACATCTCCGCCGTATATCTCAACAGAGCCGTTTGCATACAAACCGTCATTCCAGCCACCATCGGCAACTTCACTTGTGTCAATATTAAGAGTTGCGTCCATTACCTTTATGGAATAAAGTGTTATGACAGCACCGCCCTTTGCGTTGACAGTTCCTGACTCAAAAGTAATATTAGGCTGATCCGTTGAAGGAAGATTGCCTGTTTCAACAAGGCTAAGCTTACTTTCTTTAGCTTCGCCTTTTAAAGTCAAACCAGCATCTTTTGAGGCTTTATCATTCCTGCCAATAATAGTTGTTGATGATTCAAGCTTGTTCTCACCCTTGAAAAGTATCGTTGTAGACTTTAAGCCGTCAACTTTTATACTCGACTTATTTCCTGTAGAAAAATCTACATTGTCAAGAGTAAGCGTCAGGGTATCAGCGTCCCAGCTCCAGCCCTCGTCTTCATTTTTCTGATCGTTCTGAAATTCTGACGTTGTAAGGTCAAGAGTTGTAGTTCTCTGCTGATTTGCCGCAAAAACATTTATTGCAGGCAAAGATGCCATACATATGACCGTTGCGAGCATTGTGCTAAAAATTCTTGTCTTTTTCATATTTTATCCTCCCGAAATATAAGACTTCATATCATATTTGCATTGCGTTATAAAACCGCCCTGCTTATAATTATGATAGCAGAACAGTAATAATTTTTCAACTATTTTGACACAAACGGTCAAAAACCTGCACAAGTGGTATTCATTTAAACAAATAATGTATGAAAGTCCCACTTGATTGCTTTATATATCTATTTAATGGATATATTACTTTTTCTTCTTAGCCATGACCACAGCCGCACCGCTCAGAAGTGCAAGAGCGAATGCTCCGCCTGCAACGCCGGTCGATGGGTTCGTGTTTGAAGCGTTTGAAGCCGCCTTTGAACTGCTGTCTGACTTGCTGTCAGAAGCGGAACTGCTTACGCTGTCAGGCTGTGAAGAAGCAGGAGCTTTCTTTACAAGGTTTGCCACAGCGTCATTTATAGCCTTTGCCATAGCGTCCACCTCAGCCTGCTCTGTGATGTTCTTTGTTCTGTCGATAGCGGCAAGAGCCTTTTCGACTTCTGAGAAGTCCTCATAATCGTCTTTGTTGAGAGCCTTTGCGGCTTTCTCTGCCTTGTCAAGCTCTGTATAGTCTGCTGACTTGTATGCAAGTTCAAAAGCCTGTGTATGTGTTGCGATATCCGCTGAAATAGTTATTTCCTTGCTGAGAGGCTCGCAATCGTCAGCAGTTACATCTACTGTGTAAGTACCTGCTGTAAGCATTGCAGTATTGCTTGTTATCTCTTTTTCGTCTACCTTTATTACAACATTTTTCAGGTCAGCAGGTGTTACTTCAAAATCAACTGCATACTCCTTAGTTGGCAGGACAGGCGTTTTTCCCTCAACATACTGATACTTTGCACCGTCGGCTGTCAGCTCGTCATAAAATTCTTTTGTTGTCATATAGTCATAAGCTTTAGCCTTGCCTGCTTCTTTATTTGAACCGCAAGCTTCAACATTTTCTGTTTCTGTGAAATAGTTGTTTTTAAAGTCAGTTGTAGACGAGGAATCCTTCCCCACTATTCCGCCGAAACGTGTATATGGCTTTTTGGCTGAGTACTGTGAAAGGTCAATTTCTCCTGCAAAATAGCAATCACTTACAGAACCGCCGGCTACTGAACCAACGATACCGCCTACATCTGTGGTTCCGTTGCCAACCGGCGTGAGTTTTCCTGTAACATAGCTGTTTATAACCTTGGAATCGCCATACAAACGTCCTACGATACCGCCGGCGTTTGGTGCAGCATATACCATATCGCCTGTGCTTGAACAATAGCGGACTTCCGTTCCAATCTGCGCATATCCAACTATACCGCCCACATAAACACTTCCGTTGTCGCCTGAGATAGTTATGTCTGCTGTGTTCTCACAATATTCAAAAGTTGTGCCGTATGCCTGACCTACCATGCCTATGAAGCCATAAACATATTTGCCGTTATTGTTGAACGATACGTTTGACACACAATCAGAAATAGTACAATCACCTGCAAATCCTGCAATAGTGCCATAAACAGTATATTCGTTATCAGTATTTGTCACATCCAGATTTCCCTCTATAGTCAGACCTGATACCTCTGCTTCCTCGATATCGCCAAAGAAACCGACCAACAAATCTTTACCATAAATAGACGTAAAATCAATGTTTGAAATAGTATGACCGTTTCCGTAGAATTTGCCGCTGAAACAATGTTCAATATAGCCGTTTTCATCGAAAACGTTTCCGATAGGCGTCCATACAACACCTGTCAAGTCAAGGTCATTTTCAAGAACAACAACTGCGTCCTTATTCTTGTCATAATCTCCGTTGTTTACCGCTTTTGAAAACGCCAACAGGTCGTCAACAGTTTTTATTACCGTCTTATTGTCGTCTGCAAATGCCGTTGTCGGCACAAACAAAAGACAGCCCGTCACCAAAAGACTTAAAATTTTCTTTTTCATTCTAATTCCTCCATAATATTTTTTTGTTGCTGATTTTTCTTTTTTACTCAGAACATAATTTTACTCGATTGTTTTAACATAGCCTACACACTTTGTCAATAGATTTGGCACAAACGGTCAAAAACCTGCACAAGCGGTAATAAAATAAATGAATAATGCTTGAATTTTGCTTTGATATGTGTTATTATATATTAAGAAATCATGTATAAGAAAGGATTTTTACAGTATGAGAGTGGCATTGGTAGACGATAATAAAAACGACCTTGCACTTCTTCATGAATATATTTCCGAACAAACCGCTCACAGCTGTCAGATAGATACGTTTTCAAGCGGAGAAAGCTTTTTGTCATGTTGGCAGATGGGAGCTTATGATCTGGTTGTGCTTGATATATTCATGGGGAAAATGACAGGGATAGAGGTCGCAGAAAAGCTTCGTGAAACAGACAAAAACGTGCATATCGCATTCGGCACTTCAAGCAACGAGTTTGCAAGCGAAAGCTACGACCTCAACGCCTGCTACTATCTTTGCAAGCCCTTTCAGGCTGACAAAGTAAAAGCCATGCTTGACAGGATCGGTTCTGATGAAATTGATCGTATGCGTTCCGTTAAGCTTCCCGACGGTCAGAACGTGATACTCAGAAATGTTATCTACATAGACTGTGCGTCACATATCGTGACAATCCATTGCACAGACGGTGAAAGCATAGTTTCAAGAAATTCTTTTGCTGAGATCGAGAGCATTTTTTGCAGTCATTCATACTTTTACACCTCCACCAAAGGCGTCATCGTGAATTTCTATGAGATAGCCCAGCAAAAAAGCGACCTTTTCATAATGAGCGACGGCACACATATCCCCATAAGTCGCCGAAAATCCAGAGAAACATTAGACGCCTTCGCTCAGTTTCGCTTCAGTGATCTGCGAAAAGGCGGTGAGCAGTAATGCCTCCTTTGTACCGCCTTGTGGAAGTGGGCATATATTCCCTTCTGAATTTTCTGCCACTTATGGTGCTTGCCCTTTATCCCTTCCGGCATAGGCTTCGCTTTTCCAAAACAGCTACTGTGGGACTTGTTGTGGCTCTTTCACTGGTGCAGATCTTCTTAGGCTGGCAGGCGGCATTTTTCAGCACAAATGCAGGTCTGCTAAGTGCAGTCAGCACCCTGCTCTATGCGGCTTTTTACTTTTTCGCTGTGAAGGTCAAGGTCGGCAAAACAGGCTTCACACTGCTTCTGCTTTCAAATAACGCAAGCTTTATCGTCATTACCTCAAAATGTCTGGAGGGCATTCTGTTCCCGTCACTTGCCTATGAATCATACCGCTGGTCGTTTTCCCTTTGTATGCTTATGACAGAAGCCGTGGTATGGGGGCCGCTTTTTATCTACATGAAAAAGGTCTACACACCTGCGGTGGAAAGAGAGCCGTCAGGTCTGGAGTGGCGCTATCTTTGGCTTATCCCATTTACGTTCTATATAATATGGTATTATACGCTCTACGGCAACTCTGCGAAAAGCAGCTTAGAGCTTGCTCTGGAGCCAAAGAACACCATAGCCCTGTTCTTTATAAACGCAGGAGCATTTCTGGTGTATTACATCGTGGCACGGCTGGTCATCGAGCAGCAGAAAAATCTGCGGCTTCAGGAAAATAACCACCTGCTTGAAATGCAGAACCTGCAATATGACTATTTGCAGGATAAGATAAAAGAAACAAGACGCTATAAGCATGATGTCAGACATCATATCGCTCTTATGCAGGAGCTTCTGAAAAAGGGCGAATATGATAAGCTTTCGGAATATCTCAACGCTTTCAGGGATTCTATGCCCGATATATCAGAACACATTTACTGCAAAAACACATCTGTAAGCGCACTTCTTGCATATTTTGCTCAAATAGCGGAAAGCAGCGGCATTGAATACAAGGTGAGCGCTGACATACCAGATGATATAAAAATAGACATAACCGACCTCTCTGTGCTTTTCGGAAATCTTATCGAAAATGCCATTCACGGCTGCGTGGCTGACAGTGCAAAGAATAAAAAAATAATAATCAGAGCAAAGGCTGACAGCTATTCCCTCTGCTTGGCGGTGGACAACACCTTCACCGGAACTATCCTCACCGACCCAGAAGGCGGTTTCCTTTCCTCAAAACGCAAAGGCAAAGGAATCGGCACAGAGTCTGTCAAGAACATTGCCGCCAAATACAATGGCGTAGCTAAATTTGAATATGGTGACGGAATGTTTTACGCTTCCGTAATGCTGAACATATGAAAAAGGCGGAAAGCTCGCAAAGAGCCTCCACTTTTTCTGTTATATATAGTATATCCGTTTTGCTGTTCTTAATTGTCGCTTATATCACACACTGCCACGCTTGTAACAGGGTCAATGTCAGAGATGTCAACGCCGTATTGATATGGGTTGAGTTCAAAAGTCTCGCTGTCCGTCTGAGCCTGCATTCTTTTATATGTTTCATCAAGCTGTTCGTCAGTGAGGTCAAAGCCGAACCACCATGTTCTGCCGTTTATTGTCGCTGATACGATTCGGTTTCTGTCTGTATTTGAAAGATACATAAGTGGCTTTTCACCCAGAGCGTTGCAAAGCTCGTTGTATGTCATGCCCACATAGATATTCTTTGTGATGTATGCACCATTGTAAAGCTCCACCCTTGTGACAGGCAGGCTTTCGTCAACATAGCCCTTGCCTGTTTCGGTATTCAAAGCCGCCCTGCCGAAGTGATACTGCGGAAAAGCCGAGCACTGATACATAGAATCATAGCCGTTTTGAACGAATGTTGGATAAACAAACTCATAGTTGTTGTCTGCCATTTTGAGCATATCCCCCACTGTATTTGAAAACAGCTCCTCGCCTGGGTTGTCTGCACTTGGGAGGACAGCGCTTGTATTTTCGCCTTGCGTATCTGTAACAGGAGTATCGGTTTGCACAGGTGCAGGTGCAGTTGTCACGGCGGTGTCTGTTACCTTTTCAGGCTCGCTTGACGGCTCAGATATGCTGTCTGTTTCAGCTTTTGACGAACTGATTTCAGGTATCTTCTCTGATGAAGCGTCTGCCATACTGCTGTCAGAAAGGTCAAGGCTATCATCATTTAAGCTGTCTGAAACACTGCTGTCATCGTGAACGCCGAAGCCGTTGTTGTTCACTCCACGGAGAGCCAATGGTATGCTCACTGCCACCACCACAGCCGCCGCAGTTCCCACTATCTTTATAGCAGCGGAAGAGGTTTTCAACGCTGTAACAGGTGAAGCCGCTGTCATTGCATACTTTTTCGGCAGAGCCGCTCTCATCATTGCGCTCATAGGCACAGCCGCAAATGCGCCGCCCTCAAAGATACGCTCTATCTCTTTCTTTATCTTTGCCCTCGCCTTAAAAAGCTTCTGCTTGGCGGCATTCTCGCTTATCTCCAAAATCTCGGACACTTTTTTCAGCGGCATGCCGTCATAATAATAAAGTATCACCGCCGACCTCTGCTCAGGCTTCAGCCCCTCTATGACCTTTTTCAGACAGCGTTTAAGCTCCTTGCTGTCGGCATAATCCTCAGGGAGCATAACAGTATCGTCAGCATGGATATCCTCGCTGAGGTTTTCGTCATCAAGGCTTATGTTATCCTCTCTGCCCTTTTGTCTGAAATACATTCTGCACTTGTTGAAAGCGATAGAGTGAAGCCACGTTTCATAATGCTCAGGCTCTTTCAGCGACCCTATCCCCTCCATTGAAGCCAAAAAGCTGTCCTCGGTGATATCCTCTGCGGTATGCTTATCCCCAACGTTTTTCAGCACGAAGAAATAAAGCTTCTCGTGGAACTCTTTGTACAGCTTCTCAAAAGCTGTCTTTTCGCCATTCTGAGCCTTTTCTACAACGGCTCTCAATTCATTCTTGTTCATTCACATATCCCTCCAAGACAAGTATGCGTATCAACCTTTTCATCTGCGCCTCTGCCTCCTCGTCTGTCTGACGAGTTTCCTCGTTCATGGACCTTAGGACAAAGGCGATGACATCTCCAAGCTTTGCATTTCTCATTTTTATCTCCGTTTCATGCTCTCTCATTTTTGCCCTTTCATATACTTAGTTGCAGTTATCCCGATATGGTTATCATAACATCACACTTTTGTATATCTGCACAAAAACGCACCCCACAGCCTATGAAAAATACACAACCTTATGACGCATACTGTCTTAATACTCATTATACTATATTTATGTATATTAAGCAACTATTTTTCAAAACTTGCCACAACAAATAATTCACATATCATTTATAAAATGTTCCTTGCATCTTTTGTGCAAAATGCTATAATCTAATTGAAAATACGGAGAGAATTCCGTATAAAGTTAATAAATCAAACAAATCGGAGGTAATTCATTATGATGGGAAGACTCAGAGCAATGCGTGAGCCGCTCAAATATGTTCAGGGCAGAGATGCTACACTTAAGTTTCATGAAGAAATGGGCTATATGGGCAAAAGGTGGCTGTTTGTATGTTCAAACAGCGGCTACAAAGCCTGTCATGACAAGATAGAGAAAAGCTTTGGCGAGCTTGACGATTACAGACGCTATGAAGTATTTGGTGGTATATCAAGCAAGGGCGAGATAGCCAAAATGGAAGAGATAGTAAAGGCTGACAACATCGACACAGTAGTTGCAGTTGGCGGCGGAAGCGCAGTTGATACTGCAAAAGCTACAGCATACTACACAGGCAAGCACATTGTTATCGTGCCTACAGTTGCGGCAACAGATGCGCCATGTACAGGTCTGTCAGTAATATACAATGATGACCACAGCTTTGACAAATATCTTTTCTATCCTACCAATCCAGACGCAGTAATGGTAGACACAACAGTTATCGCAAACGCACCTGTAAAGTTCCTTATTGCAGGCATGGGCGATGCACTTGGTACATATTTTGAGGGCAGAGCTTCCATAAGAACAGAGTCCGCAAGCCTTGAAGGCACAGGCATCACAAGAGCAGGACAGGCACTTGCAAGACTTTGCTATGACACGCTGAAAACATACGGCAAGCAGGCAGTTGAGGCTTGCAAGGTACACGCAGTTACACCTGCCCTTGAAGCTATCTGCGAGGCTAACGTATATCTTTCAGGCGTTGGAGCAGACAACGTAAACTGTGCGGCTGCACACTCGTTCTACAATGGCGTGACATCATTGGGAATCAAGCACGCAGACCACGGCTGTTGTGTAGCCCTTGGTACACTGGTTCAGCTTGTACTTGAGGGTGCGCCAAAGAAAGAGTTTGAAGAGGTACAGAACTTCTGCCTTGAAGTGGGACTTCCTGTCACACTTGAAGAGATCGGTGTAACGACACCTGAGCAGGTAGAAACTATCGCAAAGAACGCTTGTATCTCAGGCGAAACTATCCACAATCTTGCAGGCGACGTACAGCCTATCGAGCTTTATGACGCTATCATGCAGGCAGACGCAATGGGCAAGATAGCGCTGGGAAAATAAAGAATAGTGTTAATTTAAAATAGTATTGCCACCCACGGCTGATTTGGCTGTGGGTGGTTTTTTTGTGCGAAACCAAAAAAACAGAGAAACCCGATCAATGGGTTTCTCTGCCTCTTTTTGCTGTATTAAATCACAATATCTCAGTAAAGTATATCTTCCTGCGAAGCTCAGTTGTTTGCAACGTCCATAAGCTCAACAGCAATATCGTCAGACCCGGAATCATCTGCGTCAACCTGAATATCGTCCGGCTTATCGTCCTCTATGAAAGCTCCTGTAAAATCAATACAAACATTCTCGTTTTTGCCAAAACGAGCCATTGTCAGCAGATCGGTGACAGTCGAGCGTGTGACATGAGCGCCTGTGAAATCCATCATCACATTTGCAGAATTATCCTCGCTGTTTTTGCTGTTGATCTCATCACGAAGCTGGTCAAAATTCGTATTCTCAAGGTCTGCATAAGCTGAAAACTCTTTTGGTGCATAAAGCGTTGCAACAGCGTGCATAGCAACGAATACAAACCTGAAATCTTCGCAATCAAAGGTGCTGAAAGGTATCTCAAACAGCCTCAGCATACCCTCGTCGGTCTTTTTGCATAAAACAGGCTTATATCTGTTCTGAGCCAGATCGTAGGTGTATCTGTCTTCGTAAGCTTCATCGGTTAAGCTGCCGTCTGGCATAGGCACGATCTCAAAACGAGAAGTTTCATCGCACGTATTGCAATAGCCTCCGACTATCACAAATCTGAAAACATAGTCGGTATTTTTCTCAAGCTTTTTGTCACAGCATATCTGCGTCCAATCCCAATTCCAGTTTCCAATAGAATAGGCAATAACGTTTTCGCCGTCCTTATCGGTCACAAAATATTTAGCTATGACATTGTTTTCGCAGGACTTATCTGCCTTAAAATCTCTAGGATCAAAATCTATTACTTTACTCATATTATTTACCTCCGTAACATCCACGGTCGGCTTATGAGTATCCAACATTCTTATAGTACATTTTTCACAGTCGCTTGCATACTCTGCCCGACCGTTCTTAACAAGCCCCTTAGCCCTTTTGGGATAGGTAGCTCCGATTCGTTTTCCGTTTATGTCTGTAACAATAACGTTTTTTTCTATGGGTATCTCCCCCTTGCACAGCTATATTAAATTAGCACCTGTATTACACAGGCTTGCGTTTAGCTCCGACGCTGTTATTTTCTATGGGTGTCGTCCCCGGTCTTTGCTTAGGATAAGTTTAACAGACGTCCGGTCTTTTGTCAAGACTATATGCACCTTTTCGACATTACATACAATTGCGATCTTGTGGGCTTAGCACATATGCACAAGGGACATGAGTACATAAAATGCCCGTCACGACGAGTGATTTCAAAATTTATCATAACGCAATTCTATCTCACCGGGAACAAAAAAATCCGTCCTACCCAAAGTAAGACGGAAATTGGGTGCAGGGTCGAAACTTTCGGAAAAAGACCAACGATTGGTGCTTGAAGTTTCTGAAAGACTAGGAAAAGAATAATTTTTGAGGCCTCGAACTGCAATATCAAAGTAAAAATAAAACAGCGTACCGCAGCCCCCTGCGATACGCTGTTCTCATATAAAATTACTTCTTAGTAGTAACACTCTTTGAAGCCGACCAAGCACCGTAGTATTTCGTACCATTTACAGTTGTGTACGAACGAACACGAACATAGTATTTCTTTTTGCCTGAAAGCTTTGAAACAGTGGTCTTGTCGGTCTTGTTGTTTGTTATGGTAACTTTCTTTGCTCTTGTGAACTTTGAGTTGGTAGCGTACTGTATCTCGTATCCGGTAGCCGAGCCTTTCTGCGCCCAGTCCACAAAGAATGCCTTGCTTTTAGCCGTGAGTTTCTGTATCTCCTGCTTGGCAGGATTTATCTTGAACGTCTTTGTGATAACTCCGCCATACTTGCCCTTGCCTG
>ERZ772858.2807-NODE-2807-length-11944-cov-6.725376_pt1 | contig 11944 bp, 9 predicted proteins | sample MGYA00512136_ERZ772858 | MGnify/ENA primary metagenome ERZ772858 (study PRJEB29015, sample SAMEA2737726) | human gut metagenome | biome: human gut; feature: human-associated habitat; material: faeces | place: China | collected 2012 ...
ATAAATTGACGGCGGGTCATGTCAGCCGTCAGAAAATCAGTTTTTGCCATAGGTTTCCATTCCTCCGTGAGGTCACTCTGCGCAGAGCACCTCGGTTACATAGAAATAAGAATTGTTGACGATGTCCGTGACCGCCGTGGACGTAATGGTTGCACCGGAAAGCGCATCCACCTGGGTCATGTCAGCGCTGACCGTGTCGGCCGCACTGCCCTGGGTGGTCAGATCAGCGGCCTGCAGCTTGTACTCGGCCTGCTTTTCAGCGGACCAGTCTGCATAAGGCACTGCCTGTTTCTCGCCGTCCTGCGCGCTCTTGCTCAGACACGCCGCGTACAGCTTGCGCCGTGCCACAGCCTCAGCACTGTTGTCCATCGGGGGGATGAGCGCGTCGTCCATCGGCTGGCCGTTCAGAGCCGAGAGGGTCAGCCCGGCTTCATACATCTTCCGGGTAGCCTCGGCCTCCGGGGAGATATCGCCCGCACGCCATGCGGCGGGGTCGAAGGCCTCAGCGGGGGCAGCGTCGGTCTCGGCACTGCCTGCGGCAGCAAAAGCCGTGCCGGTGGCCGGGTCGGTCACAGTGTAGCGCTTGCCTGCCAGCGTGAAGGGAGCTGCGCCCTGGTACTGGGCCGTGAACTCCGGGTTCTCACACTGAGCACCCAGGCTGTCGGTCTCGGCCTGTGCCAGGATCTTCACATCCAGCACATTGCCGTCGCGGTCCAGCGTCACACCGGCCTGCACCTCGCTCTGGAAGCCCTGCTTGCTGCCCACCACATAATACGTGGTGTCATCCAGCTGGTACACCGCGCTCACACCATAGGTGGCAGCGTCGGCATCTGCCAGCGGCAGGGCCGTTCCGGCCACCGTGGTGCGGCTGTGCATCAGCCCGCCAAGGCCAAGCGCCATGGCAAGCGTTGCCGCACCCATGGCCGCATAGCCGGGCAGCCGCCTGCGCCACAAGGACTGCGGCGCATGATTTGCCTGCTTCAATTGTATCACCTGCCTGTTTGATTCAGCTGTGCCCGGAACTCCCGGGCACGAAAACAGCCGTTCCACCTGCTGCAACAGTGCGGAACGGTTTCTTCGTTATAAGAATAACATCTTTTCCACCGGTTAGTCAACGTATACGCACAAACAAAGCCCTACAATTTCTCTCAAGAGCGCTTGCCTCTTGGTGAAATCATTTCTTTTGCCGGATGAACAGTTTCAATCCATATTCCTCTGCCAGCTCCAGCGACTGTACCGTGGGCATACTCTTGCTCACCAGCGCGGGCACACCGGCCCGGATGGCCTTGCGCACCATATCCACCGGCACCCGGCCGCTGGTAAAGAGCACGCACTCCGCCAGCGGCACCCCCTCTGTCAGGGCGCAGCCCACGGCCTTGTCCAGCGCGTTGTGGCGGCCCAGATCCTCGCACCGGTACAAGATCCTGCCCGCACGCAGCAGCAGGCAGCTGTGCACGGCATGGGTGGCACGATAAAGCGGCAGGCCCTGCCCCATGGCATCGGCCAGCGCATCCACCCATGCGGCGGGAATCTCCCGCTGGGGCACCGGGGCCAGCAGCGGCAGCTGCACCGGGCTGGCCAGCGTCAGATTATCGGTGCAGCAGCTGGGCACCTCCTGCCCGGCCTGTTCCGCTGCCGCCAGCGGGTGGCGCAGCTGAACGCTTATCTTAAGGCCCTGCGCGCAGACGGCCACCCGCTCCACCTCGTCAGCGGAGGTGATCCAGCCCTCGGTCAGCAGGCGGCCCAGCGCCAGCTGCGGCAGCAGCTCCGGCGTGCAGACCACCCGGAAGGCTGGCTGTTCGTTGACCAGAATGGCCGCGGCGTGCTCTGCCGCCAGTGTCTGCTCGGTGCCATCGGGCATCCGGACGCTCTCTGCCCCTGGTGCTGCACCGAATTGATCCATGATCTGCATTGGGTGTTCCTCCCCTGTCTGTTTTACTCTGCCCCTATTGTAACACGCTTTTGCTCCGCTGAAAAGCGCCTGTGCCCTCTGGAACAAACTGTCGATCCGTGTCGTTTCCATTTTTCCCGGCTTTGTGATATACTACTGTAAAATGACAGAACCATATCCCAGTACCGAGGTGGAATCCAAATTGAAGCATCTCTTCCGCTCCCTCACGCGGGCACACCGGGCCTACAAGGATACCCGGAACCATGCCCTGACCCTGCTGCACCGGGCCTCCGCTGCCGTTCTGACAGCCGTGCTGGTGTACAAAGCCCTGACCTATCTTTTGTTTCTGCCCGCCATGAATGGCATCTGGTCGCTGACACTGCGCTGCTCGCCGGTGAACTACCTGACCAACAACAATGCGCATCAGATCTTTACTTCACCGACCATTTTAGGCGGGATCGTGCTCATCGTCCTTCTGGCGGCGTGCTGGAACCTGTACGGCTTTTCCATCCTCCTGCACGGGTTTGCGCTGGCCCGCCGGGGTGAAACACTGCGTCCTGTTTCCCTGTTCGCCCGGTCGCTGGGGGATATCCGCCACGTTCTGCTCCCCAAAAACTGGCCCATCCTGCTTTACTGCGCCCTGCTCATCCCCTTTACAGATGTATTCGTGACCTACAACTATATCTCTCAGCTGGCCGTGCCGGAGTACATCCTTGGGCTTGTCCGGGCAAAGCCGCTCTATCTGGTGCTTTTTCTTCTCATTCTGGGTGCGGCGTTTCTGTTTACCCTGTTCTGGGTCCTGGTGCTCCCCCTCTTTACGCTGGAACGCAAAAGCCTGTGGGAAGCCGTTCAGGAGAGCGCTGCCCATGTAAAAACACAGCTGCCCCGGCTGGCCGGTGTGCTGCTGCGGTGGAACCTCAGTGCGCTGATCCGGTCTGTTCTGGTCTTTTTCGGAGCTTCCCTGCTGGTTTACAGCGTGGCAGCGCTGATCGGCCTGCGGAGCACCCGCGCCATGCTGCTGCTCGCCCGTGCGCTGTATCTGTTGGAGATTCCCTTCTTCGGCTTTTTGCTGGATTGCAAGGTCACCACGGCCCAGTGCACCATCATCGCATTCCTCTACGATCGCTGCCGTGACTGCTCGCCGGAAGCGCTGCCGGAGGGCAAACCGCACCGCTTTGGCGGCTGGCCCCTGCTCACCGCTGCGGTGGCCGGGGTCACGCTGGCCACCGGGCTGATGGCAGTCTATCTCTATGCCCTGCCCCAGGACGATGCCCTGCTCACCGCCGTGGGCGGCGTGACCCCACTGGTCACCTTCCACCGGGGCGACTGCACCGTGGCCCCCGAAAACACCCTTCCCGCCTTCCGGTCGGCCATCCTCAAGGGCGGCGACCGCATCGAGCTGGATGTGCAGATGACCAGCGACGGCGTGGTCGTGGTGACCCACGATTCAAACCTGAAACGCTGTACCGGCAAAAACGCAAAAGTCTATGATCTGACCTATGCCGAGGTGGCACAGCTGGACGCAGGCCGCTGGTTCAGCAGCCGCTTTGCCGACACCCGGATCCCCACCCTGGAACAGGTGCTGCAGCTCTGCCGGGGCCGCATCGGCCTGAACGTGGAGATCAAGCCCAGCGCCGCCACCCCTGCTCTGGAGGCTGAGACTGTACGCCTGCTGCGGGAATACGGCTTCGACAGCTCCAACTGCGTCATCACCTCCCAGAGTTACGAGACCCTGCACAAGGTCAAGGCGCTGGCCCCTGAGTACCCCACCGGCTACATTCTGGCTCTGGGCGTAGGCAACTACTACGACCTGCCCGATGCCGACTTTTTCAGCGTGGAGACCACCTTTATCACCTCCGGCATGGTCAACGCCGTCCATCTGCGGGGCAAGACCGTCTCTGCCTGGACCATCGACCGCGAAAAGGTCGCCACCCACATGCTGGAGCTGGGCGTGGATGACCTCATCACCGACAAGCCCGACATGGTGCAGGACCTGCTGGCCCGGAACCAGCAGGTGGATGACAGCCTGATCGACTTCCGTGACCTGCTCAACGCCCTGCTCCACCCGGAGCAGCCTGCCGACTCCTCCGATGACGCGGAGGAGACCATCACCGATGCCGTGGAAGACCCGGAGGAGTTCGTGGACGCGGCGTAATACGCCCTCCCTTCTTGCGACATCATTACCAACGGTCTGTAAAAACCGCAGAATGCAGAACATCCCCGCACTTCCTGTTTTGACAGGCCGTGCGGGGATGTTTTTGGGTTCAGAGGAACGGGTTATAGAACCTTCCAAAGCGGATGGTCACGGTCAGGCTGATGAGCAGCAGGGCCGCGCCCACGCCCAGGGCAATGAAGTCCCGCCGGGCAAAGGGGCGCTGGGTATACCAGGTGCGCTTGCTGTTCTTGCCGAAGCCGCGCAGCTCCATCGCGTTGGAAATGGTGTCGATGCGGTTCAGGCTGGTCAGAATGAGCGGCAGCAGGATGTTGACAGAGTTCTTCATCCGCTTGAAGAAGGGCTCCTTTTTGCCCAGCTCCACGCCGCGGGCCTGCTGGGCCTGGCTGATGCTGTGGTAGTCGCGCTGGATATCGGGGATGTAGCGCAGGGCAATGGCCACCGAATATCCGACCTTATACGAGATGCCGATGCTGTTCAGGCTGGCAGCAAACTCGCTGGGGTCGGTGGCAGAGATGAAGAGGATGGCCACCGGCAGGGCCACAAAATATTTCAGGCTGATGTTGACCATGTAGAACAGCTGTTCCGCTGTCAGGTCATACCGCCAGAACAGGTGGCAGAGCACCGTGCGGGTGCCGTACAGGGTGGTACCCTGATTGGGATCGAACAGGAAGATGAACAGGTTGTTCAGCAGCAGGAACACCAGCATGAAGGTCATCATAAACCGGACTTCCCGGAATTTGATCCGGCTCAGCCTGAAGGCCAGCAGGCTGACCACCAACAGGCCCAGCAGCACCCAGGTGTTGTAGGTGATCATGCTGGCAAAGGTAAACAGCAGGAAGAACGCCAGCTTGGTGGTTCCGGTCATCTTGTGGACGACGCTCTCCCGGGGGAGATAATTCAAAACAGTCTTAGCGGCCACCCTCTCTCACCTCCCGGTCCTGCTCAATAAATCTCTCTACAAATTCCTGTGCGGGCGCAATGCCGCAGCGGTTGGCCAGCGTGTACAGGCTGGTCTCCTTCAGGGCCGCCTGTTCCACCAGCGCAGGGTCACACAGAACGGCGGCCGCGGTGCGGTCGGCAATGAGCCGTCCGTCGCAGAACACCAGTGCGCGGCGGGTGTATTCCAGCATCAGGTGCATGTCATGGGTGATCATCACCACCGTCACACCCCGGGCATTCAGGCCCCGCAGGAACTCCATGATGTCGGTATAGTGCCGGAAATCCTGCCCGGCGGTGGGCTCATCCAGAAGGATGAGCTCCGGGTCAAGCACCAGCACGCTGGCAATGGTCACCCGCTTTTTCTGGCCGAAGCTCAGTGCCGAGATTGGCCAGTTCCGGAAAGGATACAGGCCGCAGACCTTGAGGGTCGCTTCCACCTTTTCCCGGATCTGCTCCTCGGTCAGGCCGGAGCGCTGCAGACCCAGAGCCACCTCCTCGTAGATCATGGTCTTGGAGATCATCTGGTTGGGGTTCTGCATCACATAGCCGATGTGCTGGGCGCGGCGGCGGATGTTCTCCTCAGCCAGCGGCTTGCCGTTCAGGAAGATCTCGCCCGCATCCGGGGTCTCGAAGCCGCAGATGAGCTTGGAGAGGGTGGATTTGCCCGCGCCGTTCCGGCCCACGATGCTCACCATCTCCCCCTTGCCGATCGAGAAGCTGACATCCCGCAGGGTCTGCTGGCCCTTCTGATAACCAAAGCTCAGGCCCTTTACCTCCAGCAGCGGCTCCCGTTCCAGCTGCGCGGCGGGCCGGGGCCGGGCCGTGAACCAGTCCCGGAGCTTTTGGGTGTCGGTATCGTCCAGCACAAGGCTGTCCACATGGGCGGGGTGCTTGTCCGGAGTGATATCCACCCCGGCATAGCGCAGAGCCGTGACATACAGCGGCTCCCGGATGCCGTTTTCCGCCAGCATGCTGCCCGAGAGCAGCTCGTCCGGACGCAGGTCTGCCAGAATGGTGCCGCCGTTCACCAGCACGATGCGGTCCACGTTCCGCCAGAGCACATCCTCCAGCCGATGCTCGATGATGAGCACTGTGGTGTCAGTCTTTTTCTGGATCTCGTCGATCAATTCAATGGCCTGCTTGCCGGTGGCGGGGTCGAGGTTGGCCAGCGGCTCATCAAAGAGCAGGATCTTGACCTGATCCACCATCACGCCCGCCAGGCTCACCCGCTGCTTCTGCCCGCCCGAAAGCTCGTGCGGCGCATAGCCGAGGTGGTTCTCGATGCCCACCAGCTCGGCGGCATGGCGGGTGATGGCGTGCATCTCATCCTGCGGGGTACAGCTGTTTTCCAGTGCAAAGGCAATGTCCTCGCCCACGGTCAGCCCGATGAACTGGCCGTCCGGGTCCTGCAGCACCGTGCCCACATGGGCCGAAAGCTCAAAGAGGCTGCTGTGAGGCGCATCCACACCGTCTACGGTCAGGGTGCCGGTGCACGCGCCGGGGTTGGAAAACGGGTTCAGCCCGTTGATGCACCCCGCCAGCGTACTCTTGCCGCTGCCGGAGGGGCCCGCAATGAGCACCCGTTCACCCGGGTAGATCTCCAGATCGATATCGGTCAGGGTAGGGCGCTTCTGGGCGCGGTACTGGAAGGAAAAGTTGCGGAATGAGATGATGGGTTTACGTTCTGCCATGGGTATGGTACCTCAGCTGTTCATCAAAAAAGCCTTTCCAACGGGCCGGACGGCGCAGATGGAAAGGCCGGGTTTCATGCGGGGATCACTCCTGATCCAGAGAGCCCTTCTTGGCGATGGTTCTGGTGTAAGCCAGCACTAGCAGGCCGCCCACCACCACAGCGGTGATACTGTTGGACACTGCGGCAAATGCACCCTGTGCAAACACCTTCTTGACGGGCTCGGCGTAGATGGCAATATCCAGCACGGGGGCCACCAGGATCCAGGCCAGCAGATGGGCCACGATATTGGCCAGCGCAAACAAAGCTGCCTGCTTCTTGCTGAACTCGCCTTCCTGCAGGTTCAGCTTCTTGGAGAACAGGCCCACCACAACGCCCACAAAGGCGGAGGCGATGACCCAGCTCCACCAGGGGCTGCCGCCCCAGGACAGGTCGATGAGGGTGTGGCCGATGAAGCCGATCAAGCCGCCGGCCACGGGGCCGTACATGGCAGCCAGCAGGGCCAGAACGGCGTACTGCAGGCTGATGTTGGTGTTGGGCACCGGGCTGGGAATGGCCACAAAACGCCCCAGAACAAAGAACAATGCCGCGCCGATACCGACAGCGACAACGGTCTTGATGCTGCTGTTGTTATTTTTCATATTCTCTCTCCTCTTTTATTCCGCGGATGCGGGGTTTCTTGCAAGGCATCGTTAGTATACGACACCCTCTTGAGCCTTGTCAATGGACAATCCGCCCGCTTTGCAGAAAAAAGGCTGCTTTCCTGCATTTGGGGGCGAATGCCTTCCCGCCCTGTGCAGCAAAAAAGAGCACCCGCGCCTGCCGGAGCGGATGCCCTGTGAATGCTGATTCGGTTTTGGCCCAAACCTTAGTTCTTAGCGGTCAGGCTGAAGGTGCTCAGGGTCTGGAAGGTGGTCACGATAACATTGATGTTGTTGACGATGGAGCTGCCTGCGGAGAACACGCGGGCGATGTAGTTGAACAGCTTGCCAACGTTCAGGAACACGTCCCAAGCGGTAGCCTCGGTGGTTGCGCCACCCTGCAGGTACACCATTTCGTTCTCATCGATCGCAGCAAAGTTAGCGGGCATTTTGATCTCATTGTTCATCATAAAGGGGATTCCTCTCTTTCAAATCAATCTATACTTACCGTCTGCACCAAATCAAGTGCACCGGCACCAGAACCAGACCGTGGTTCCTCCGACAGGAACGGACAGGGGCACGAGTTCCGCATTCCCTCCGGAATTGTTCCATATATAGGTTATACGATAAATATTCGGATTTGTCAATCGAATTTCCGGAATTTTTACCATTCTGAGCCAAAAGTGGATACCCACAACGCGGAACACCTGCCATTTCGACAGCTTTCCACAAAATATCCGCTGCCGCACGATCCCCGGGCACGAAAAGCTCCTTCGTCTGCACGGCAGCACACAGATCCGTTCCACCCTGCGGCATTTCCCGGGCAAAAATCTGGCAAAAAATGCCCCCGCGCCCCCTACACAAACCGGAGCGGTTGTGCTATGATAAGGCTGAAAAATCGGTTTGGCAAAGCCAACCGCAAGGAGATGTCTTGGATGTCTGATCTGATGGAAACATTACGGCAGGAGGGCATCAGCCCCGACCTGCTGCGCGCTGTGGAAGAATACCGCGCCGCTCACGCTCTGCCCGAGGCCCTGCGCCCCCGCATCCCGGCTTCCGGCTTTACCTATTATGGCCGGGAGGTCTGGGAGCAGGCGCTGGCGGCCCTGCTCTGCGGCGAAAACCTGCTGCTGGCCGGCGGCAAGGCCACCGGCAAAAACGTGCTGGCCGAGAATCTGGCCGCCGCTTTTGGCCGCCCCGCATGGGACATCTCGTTCCATGTGAACATGGATGCAGCCTCCCTCATCGGCATGGACACCTTTGTGGATGGGGCGGTCACCTTCCGGCCCGGGCCGGTCTACCGCTGTGCCCAGTGCGGCGGCTTCGGCGTGCTGGACGAGATCAACATGGCCAAAAACGAGGCCCTGGCCGTCCTCCACGCCGTGCTGGACTTCCGCCGCGCCATTGATGTGCCCGGCTACGAGCGCATCCCGCTGGCCGAAGAGACCCGCTTCATCGCCACCATGAACTATGGCTACGCGGGCACCCGGGAGCTGAACGAGGCCCTGACTTCCCGCTTTGCAGTCATCCAGATGCCCACCATCACGGAGGAAAACCTTGAAAAGCTGCTGCGGGCCCAGTTTGCCGACCTGACGGACAAATATGTGCACCAGTTTGCTCTGCTCTTCCTCGACCTGCAAAAGAAATGCGACAGCGCCGAAATTTCCACCAAAGCGCTGGATCTGCGCGGAATGCTGGACGCTCTGCGCCTGATGCGCCGGGGCGTGGCTGCGGGGCCTGCGCTGGACATGGGCATCACCAACAAGGCCTTTGATTCCTACGAGCAGGGGCTGATTCGGGACGTGATCGCCGCCCGCATCCCGGCCAGCCTGACGGCTGAAAAGCTGTTCCGCTGATGGATGCCCGGAGTTATACCGCCGAGGAGCGGCGGGCCGCCAATCAGGTGTGGGCGGCGGCGGGAGCCTACGGCTTTGAGCCGCTTTTCCTGGCCCGCAACACCGACGGCACGATCGATTTTTATATGAACTGTGTCGTGGGGCTGGTGCACAAATACTATGGCGATGACCTGCTCCGCGACCTTTTTGCCACATGGGACGGCGATCTCCGGGAGAGCCAGCTGGACGATCTGACATGGCTCTACCTCGAAAGCGCGGTCTATCTGCTGGAACTGCCCCGCCGCCCGGTCCTTTCCGAGCTGCGCCGGGCCCACGCGGACTATTTCTTCGGCATCCAGTACAAGCTTTCGCGGCAGGAGTGGATGGCAAAAAATCAGCTGGTCTACACCATGCAGGCTGACCGCTGGCGCACCGTACAGGGCAGGCATCCCCCTGTGATGACCCCCTACGAGAGCCGGCTGGCAGAGGCACTTTCTCCCTCCCAACCGCCCCAGCCCGGCCAGCTCAAGGGTGAGCTGCTGGGCCTGTTTGCAAGGTTTGCCCTGTTTGACGGCAAGATCCGGCACAAAGTGGGGCTTCATCTGCATCTGGAGGGGCTGATGGCCTCTCTTGCCACCAAAACGCTGCCCACTCAGATGATCAAGACTGACCGGCTGACCGTGGAGCACTCCGGTTCCGTGGAGGCGGGCGGCTCCGGCCCCACGGCAGACAAGCGGCTGGCCCACATCACCCTGCGGCAGAATGCCGCCGAGGACCGCGCCTACATTGAAAGCTGCTTTGGCCGTTCCCTCTATCCGCCCGAGCGTCTGCGCAAGGCCGAGCAGGCGCTCTGCACCGGGGCGCACCTCGGGTGCCGCCTCTGGTTTGCCTCCGGCGTGCCCAGCCCGGAACAGGCCCCCACACCGGAGGCAAAGCACCTGGCCGAGCAGGCTCAGCTGCAGGCCGACCGCAACCGCGTCTACTACGCCAAAAACCGGGCGCTTCACCGCAGCGTGGTGCTCCGGCTCACCGAGCAGATTCGCAACTGCATTCTGGTCCACCAGCAGCCCAATGCCCGGATCGCCCGCAGCGGTAATCTGGACCCGGAGCGGGTCTGGCGCGCTCCCCTTCTGAACGACAGCCGGGTGTTCCGCTGTGCCGAGGAGGAGAATCAGCCCTCCTTCACCGTGGACCTGCTGCTGGACGCTTCGGCTTCCCGGCTCCACTGTCAGGAGGTCATTGCGGCGCAGGGCACGATCCTGGCCCAGAGCCTTGCCGCCTGCGGCATCCCGGTGCGGGTCAGCAGCTTCTGCAGCCTGCGGGGCTATACGGTTCTGCGGGTGCTCAAGGGCTTTGCGGACAAAAGCCTGCAGGGGATCGACGAGTATTTTGCATCGGGCTGGAACCGTGACGGCCTTGCCCTGCGGGCGGCAGGTGATCTGGTCAGCTTTGACCCCGGCCCCGCACCCCGGCATCTGCTCATCCTGCTGACGGATGCTTCCCCCAACGACAGCCGCCGCGTGCCGCCCAGCCCGGAACAACCGTTGGGTTGTGATTACGGCGGCTCCTACGGTGTGGACGATGCCGCCGCCGAGGTGCGCGACCTGCAGCGCAGGGGTCTGCGTGTTTCTGCCGTGTTCATGGGCGAGGACAGCTCCAGCCACGATGCAGAACGCATCTACGGCAAAAATCTCGCCCGCATCCGGGGCATGGATCAGCTGGCACGCGCCGCTGGGCGGCTCATCCAGAATGAGATCCGGGAGCTGGGCGATTGAATCCTGCCACCACAAAAGGCTTCTCCGACGGGAGAAGCCTTTTCCATTTACAACCAATCCGTTTGTCAGCATCCCCGAATTTCCAAAATATTTTGGTTTTTGTCAAACTTATAGTTGTATTTTGTTGTCGTATATGTTATAATGCAGGCAGAGAACAACCGATGGATGGTTTCCGGCACATCATCCAAAACCAGAGAGGAGACCCGCTATGGATGCCAGCCGCTATTTTGAAGAGATGCACCGTGCCATGTCCGCACAAAAAAACAATTCTTCCCTGCTCCTGACCGTCAAGGTACAGGATCTGGGCGGCGCTGATGCCTATCTGGAGTTGCGGCAGTCTCCCAATGGACGCGCCCGGGTGTTTTACTCCACCATGGGCCGCCGCAACCTGAACTTCCAGCTGTTCCGCAAGGGCTGGCAGCTCTGCCACAACGCATCCGGCGAGATGACAGGGCAATTCCCCACCCGGGCCGAAAACCTGCTGGACAGTGCGGACTTTTCCGCCTGCATCCGGGACGATGCCCTGGATGCAGGCCGTACCGAGATCATTCTGCGGGAGCTGCGCCGCGCGGCAGACACCTCCTGCTCCTGCCTGCCTCAATCTGCCCGGGAAGGTGCCATGATCACCGTGGAGAGCTTTGTGGGCCGGGGCGGCGAGTGGAACTACTGGTCCACCCGTGCCGCCGACTGCCTGCCCATTGCGGCAATCCTCTGCTGGCTGGGCGATTTTCTGGCCGGAACGGAGCGCCGCACCCTGCAATCCAGCCCTGAGGCCATGGCACTGGCCGCCCGCTGGCAGGCCGAACTCGTCTCCCCCTTTGCGCAGCCGGCTGACTGCGTCCAGCGTCCTGCCCGCACGGTTTCACCTTCCGCGCCCCGCCGTGCCGCGCAGCAGGTGCAGAACCCCCGCTGGCAGAGCATCCTTGCCGTGCTTGCAACCGTATAAAAACAACAGGCGGGGCCGGGAACTTCCGGCACCGCCTGTTGTTCTTGTTTT
>ERZ772858.2821-NODE-2821-length-11904-cov-3.054688_pt1 | contig 11904 bp, 10 predicted proteins | sample MGYA00512136_ERZ772858 | MGnify/ENA primary metagenome ERZ772858 (study PRJEB29015, sample SAMEA2737726) | human gut metagenome | biome: human gut; feature: human-associated habitat; material: faeces | place: China | collected 2012 ...
TTCATCATTAATTGTGAAATATACACGTACAGAATTTTCCCCCGTTTTTACAATTGTTGGTTCACACTGAGAATAATTAGATAATTCTACTGTATAATTTACTTTATACTTATCAGAACTTACATCTGCAACTGCCATATATCCTTTATCTTGAAATGCTTTTCCTTTTGATCCAGATACATAAACTTTTCCATTATATACTTCTGGTGTAGTTGCGGAATATCCTGTTTCATATAATCTGACTTTTTTCTCATCTTTTAATTTTCCATCAGCTGATACTTTGATACCATACAGATCATTTGTTCCTGCTACAAAATAAATTGTTCCTGTCATTTCATCGTAAGTGATATTACCAGAAAAAGCTTCTCCGATATCCTTTGTATCTGTAACTTTATCATTTGTTGTATCAATCATTGTTAAAGTTCCTGCTGTATCAGAAATAACAATGTATTTTCCAAGAACTACGCCTTTTTTCGAATAAAATTTTCCTGTTTTTGATTCTACTACTTTTTTCATTGTTTTTTCTTCATCAGGTTTTGTTTTATCATCATCTGATGTCGTTACAACATAATAAGAAAATGGCGCACCATTATCATACCAATCTGTTGTCTTCGCTGTTGTCCCAAAATATAATTTTCCATTTGTAAATACGAAATCAGCGTTAATCGCATTCTTATTTTCATCTGTAATCCATAAAGATTCTAATGTGTTCTCATCAAATGCCTGTACACGACCATTGTCGTATCCTACATAAACCTTATTATCTCCATATCCAATACTGCTGACATATCCCTGAATATAAGATTCATCATAATATTTCTGTTCTTTTAAAATTGTTCCATCTTTCTTATCAATTTTCATGATACGATGTTTTGCATCATCTGCTACATAAAGGTAGTTTCCAACCAACTTGATCTTAGATACTGTGTTATTTGCATATGTTTTCTCATCAAATGGTTCTCCAACTTTCTTTGCCCACTTAAGCACCGCCTCACTACTACTCTTCGCTGGCTGCACATCTGTCACTGCTGCTTTTGCACTAACCCCTGATGTCATCAGCACGACAACAGACAATGCTACTGCCGCTACACGTTTCATCGTTCTCATAAATTCCTCCTTGTTATGTCTCATTGATTGATTAGTTTCCTGACTTCTTCATCTTTGAAGAAACCATATTTATATTTAACCCTGTTTAATTTCTTCACAAAAACAGGTGTTAAAATCCATAAAAATATCACATTCGATACGCAGTATTCAATCGTCACTGGAACCGAAGTTCCTAATACTGCCACATACCGCATCCACTGAAATCCATCTCCTGCTGCCAGAAGTGTCCAGATATCCATGACAAAAGAATATGAAATTCCTGAAAGAATCCCAAAAATCGTTAACAGTATCTTACTGTTTTCCAACCATTTTCTCTGATTTAAAGTTCCTGCGATCCATCCGATCGTTCCCCATGCAAGCATCTGAAATGGAGTCCATGGTCCTTGTCCAAAAAAGAAGTTCGATACCACAGCACTTAAAGATCCACATAAAAAGCCGGATTCTCTTCCAAATGCCATACCACAGATGATCACCATTGCACTAACTGGTTTAAATCCTGGTGAAAATGCAAATAACATTCTGGATGCAACCGTTATCGCGATCATCACCGCAAGTACGACACTTTCTCTTGTCTGTGGTTTCTTCTTTTCATATTTAAAATAATATGGAATACATGATATACACACCATAAAAATGATCACCGCATTTAACATACGCTTACCACCTCCTGTGGCAGAATGATCACTTTCTCAAAATCTCTCGTAATCTTTGCACACTCTGTCGTATAGAAATAATTTCGTGCAAAAAACTTGGATGGCTCATCAATTCCCTCAATTTTCCCATCAAACATCATTCCAACGCGGTCAGCATACTCAGCACAAAATTCCAGATCATGCGATACAATAAATATCGTTTTCCCCTGATCTGTAAGTTTGCGTAAAAGTTCCCCAAACTTCCTGCTGTGTTCCCGATCCATTCCTTTGGTCGGCTCATCTAACAGCAAGATTTCTGGATCTGCAAGTAATACTTTGATCAACGCTGCCATCTGCTGCTGTCCTCCACTTAGATCATATGGATGTGAGTTCTTTTCTCTCATAAGATCCGACATTTCCAGTAATTTATCAATTTTTACTTCTTTTGCTTTTCCCATCTCCAAAAGGTCTTCAAACAACTGCTCTTTTACAAACAATAGTGTTGGATCTTGCGGCATATAGACGATTTTTTTCTTGCATTTTAATTTTCCATCAAATTTCATCTGCTTTGCCATACAGGAAAGAAGCGTTGATTTTCCACTTCCATTTGCTCCGACAGCCGCAAATATTTCACCTTCTTTAACTTCGACTGACAGATTCGAAAGAACATCTTTTCCTTTCTCATACCCTGCATATAAATGTGAAATTGAAAGAACTGTTTTCCCTTCAGAATGTGTTTTCTTTATCAAATGATATTCTTTTTTCCTGATCTGTTCTCTCACCTCTTCCATCGAAAAGGTCGGTTCTATCTGAAATTTCTCTTCCAACCGAAGAATCTGTGGCAGAGACTGTTCCAATGGATGATGTATTTTTTGAAGATGTCTTGCAACCTCTTTCGGATTTCCATGTTCAATAACTTTTCCATCATCTAAGATCACACATTCATCTGACATTTCCATCACATCTTCCAAGTTATGCGATGTCAAAATAATCGTTAAACCAAATTCTTTATGTAATTTCTGAAGCATCACAAGAAAATCTTTCCTTGCCGCTGGATCTAACTGTGCGGTTGGTTCATCTAAGATCAATACTTTTGGATGCATTGCCATAACTGCTGCCAGATTTACCAATTGTTTTTGTCCGCCAGATAACTTGTCTGTATCTTCATGGTATATTTTCTGCAGATTAAAATAATTGATGATTTCGGCTACTGTACGCTTCATCTGTTCATACGGCATTCCGAGATTCTCAAGTCCAAATGCGATCTCATGCCATACGGTATCCATTACCATCTGGGCTGATGGATTCTGAAATAAATACCCAACTTCTTTTACAGAACGCAAATCTTCCAACTGCTCTATTTCATGACCATCATATAAAACTTTTCCAGATCTTTTACCTTTGGGCAGCAGTTCTTTTTTTAAATGTCTTAACAACGTCGTCTTTCCACTGCCGCTTGGCCCTGCGATCAGAGTGATCTTTCCTTTTTTAATTTTTAATGATACTTGCTCTAGAGAATTTCTATCCGATAACATATATCGAAATGTTAAATTATTAATTTCGTACATCAAAATTCCCCTTCCACATGCATGGTAATAAAAACTGAACTGTCATCACAAGCATCCACAACAGATCTCTCATCTGAAATGCTGACATAATGATCATCGGATAAAAGAAAAATCTGGAATAATAGTGGATGTATGCCCAGAGATTTAATATCGTCAAAATCACAATCTCCACGATATGAATCCAGTCATTTCTCTCCCACCTAAATAAATGAAAATGCGTTCTTTTTTTTACTCCGTAGCCTCGTGCATTCATTGAATCCAACTGATCCATCGAAGACTCAAATGCCCATGTCATTTCCATTGACATGGTATGCATAACTCTCTGCACCGCACGTTCTGATTTTAAGGATTTTCGTGTCTTTAAAATCTTCTTTGCATGGTTTTGATATCTTGGGATCAATCCAAATGCCATTGAGGTTATGACTCCAAGTTTTGGGAAGAATCTGCCTGATAAATAGATCCACTGCTCTTTCTTTATATATTGGTTAAAGATTGAAAAGACCAGTAAGAGATTTACTAATACACATCCGTAATGAATTCCATAAAGCAATGCTTCTTTCGTGATCCTTACGTGTGTGTCTGCATATAGGATCGTTCTTCCTCTTTGTACAAATAATGGATTCGTTACAGCCACGATCACGATCAAAACAATAAACGGAAAAAACTTTTTCAAACTCTGATTATGATAAAAGTACAACAGACATAAACAGATCATCTGCACCCCTGTCATCCATGGATGCCTGCTAAATGGAGCCATCAAAAACAATCCTGCAAAATAAGTAAATACAACGAACGGATGGGCTCTTTTTAATGCCTTGATCATCTACAGATCTCCTCTGACACAGGTATACAGCCATTCCACTTTATCCCCAGCATGAAGCTTACATTTCCCTGCCATATAGTTTGGAAACTTACCATTGACACGGTACATCCATCCACTGTTTTTTCCACAATCAAATTCGTATAAACCGTCAATTCCTGCTACATATCCTTTAGAAATATCAATATCTACTCCTGTTCTTTTGAGAACATCCATCACAGTATCGCCTTCTTCAAACTCCATCTTCTTCTCATAAATTTTCCCGCCAGATGGAACCTGATAATTAGATTGCAATGCACTTTTATTAGAGAGAACTGTTTTACAGCTGATCAGAAATTCACAAGATTGTTCTTGCTTTGCTTCTGTTGTCTGATTTTCTGCCGTCTGTACTGTTGATTCATTTTTACTGGCTGTTGTTGTTTCTTTTGTATTCTTTGTCTTTGTTGTCTTTGTTGTCTTTTCTTTTGTAGTTTTCTTTTTAGCTGTTGTTGTTGCGCTTATCTTTTTCTTTTTTGATGTACTGCTTTTTGTCTTTTTGCTGTTTTTCTTACTCTTCTGTGATTTCTTTTTATCTTTTTTCTTTTCGTTCTTCTTCCCTTTTTTACTTGTTATCTTTGCTGCTTCTGTCTGCGTTGCCTTCTCTTTTTCTGCCGTTGTTATCTGTGCCTGATCTTTTGTATCTTTCTTCTGTGTATTTGAACAGGCTGTCATCGATACTGCCATCAATGCAGAAATCAGCCATACCATATATTTTTTCATAAAAAATAGATCCTCCCATGTATACAGCATAAAAGGATCTACTCTGGCATATTTACATAACAAAAAGACATGCATTCTTATTCATTTCTAAAAAGACTACATTTTATCATCTTATCTTTTGTCATTCTGGCACCATGAGGACGACTTCGTCTCTCGCAAAGTATATCCTTAGATCATGGCAAGTATTCCGGCTTAAGATCATCGTCTTGGCACCTTCCCAGTTTCCCAGTGGTATATTACCTTGACTCCCTATCACGGCGGCGGGACCGCTCAGGATTTGCACCTGATTCCAATTTAAAATCTGTATGTACAGATTACCATGAAATTATGCGTTTGTTTTTCTTTTTTTCGTCTTTTTATTATGTAATATTTGTTATTTAGTTGTCAAGATTTTCGAGTGTTTTTATAGGATTTCTCCGTTTGTTTTGATGATTTTTTGATATTTCACAATTTCATCTGTTTCCCTGTTGGATCAATACGGTAGTTACTCCGATAAATTAATCTGGAAACCGACACGAATTCATATCCTTTTGCTTTGATATTTCTTATGATCTGTTTTAATGCTTGCTTTGTGCATTTTGTTCCAGTATGCATTAAGATAATGCTTCCAGGTGATAAATTTTTGTGTCCACAAACCTTCTTGATCAGCTGTTCCTTTGTTGGTTCCTGCCAGTCTAAGCTATCTACGTTCCACTGAATGATATAATAATTCATTTTTCTTGCATTCCGTACAACAGATTCGTTGTAATCTCCGTATGGTGCCCGAAAAAGATCTATTTTGATACCTAATAATCCTTGAATCTTCTGTGTCACTCCTTGAATTTCTTCCTGCTGCTGTTTGTCTGTTAATTTTGTCATGTATTTATGATGATCTCCATGACTTGCAATATCATGTCCTTCCTCATAGATTGTTTTGATATCAGCTGGATATTTGCTGATCCAGTCTCCACAGAAGAAAAAGGTTGCTTTTACATTTTCCTGTTTTAATATTTTGAGAATCTGTGGTATATCTTCATTCCCCCATGCAGTATCAAATGTCAGTGCTATTTGTTTTTTCTGCGTATCTACACAATAGATTGGAAGTTTTTCCTCTTGCATTTCACTCCAGACATAAATGTTGTTTTGTATAAATTCTCTGGCGGGCTGGATACTGTCACTGTTTGTAAACCAGACTACTGTTAAGATCAAAAAGATCATGATCGTGATTTTTCGAAGCATTTTTCTGCTCCCTTTGTTTTTATCATTTTATGAATTCCTGTATAAAAAAAGAATCCTGCCTACACAGAATTCTTTTTCTTATCTCAATTGATATTCTTTATTTTACCTGCCCCTTCTGAATGATGGATACAATATTTAAATCTTTATCTAAAACTACTGCATTCGCATATTTTCCTTCTTCAAGGCTTCCATATTTATCATCAATTCCAATGGATTTTGCTGGATTCAAAGTTGCACATCGGACTGCACTTTCGAATGGAATATGCATTTCTTTGACTACCGTTCTCATACAATCCATTAGGTTTGTTGCAGAACCTGCGATGGCTCCTCCTTCGGTCAGTGTTGCAACGTTTCCTACTACAGTCACTGGCTGTCCGCCTAATTCATACTGTCCATCTTCCATTCCCGTTGCCATCATACTGTCACTGATCAGTACGATCCTCTTGTCTGTAAACATTTCAAAGGTTGCTCTGACACAGGATGGGTGGATATGAACTCCATCGCAGATCAGTTCTACATAACAATCACTGTCTCTTGCTGCTCCAATAACCCCCGGTTTTCTATGATTTAACGGCGGCATCGCATTATACAAATGTGTGATATGATCGGCACCTCTTCTGATTGCTTCACTTGCAGTATCATAATCAGCCATCGTATGTGCAATTGATACATGTACTTCATCTTTCACTTGATTGATAAAATCCATAGCTCCTTCAGTCTCTGGAGCAAGATCTACTAATTTGATCAATCCACCGGCTGCTTCCTGCAGTTTATGGAATAATTCAATATCCGCCAGCTTGATGTCCTCTTCTTTCTGGGCACCTTTTTTCTCTTTGTTTATAAAAGGTCCTTCCATATTGATCCCGACAAGATCTGCACCTTTTCCATTCTTATGTTCTTTTGCTGCCTTCATTGCCTGAAATAGTTCTTCTTCTGGAATCGTCATTGTCGCAGGACAGATTGCCAATACTCCATTGGCTGCTTCATAATCAGCCAGTGCCTGAATGGATTCTTCGGTTCCATCGCACATATCATGTCTGACACATCCATGAAAATGAATATCGACAAGTCCCGGTATCACATAACATCCTTCAGCTTCTACTTCTTTGTTGTCCGTTGTTTCTTTCGCTACGTATTCTCCTTCTACATAGAGATCTTTTTTCTCAAATTTTCCTTCTGGTGTGAATACCAGTCCATTTTTTATGATCATTATATTACCTCGATTTCCGTTACCCATTTGTATTGTTCTTTCTGATTCTATTTTAGCAGTCTGATACTATACAATCAAATAAAACAGGGCTTTTTTGCCCTGTTTTACTGAAACTGATTCTTCCTTCACGGTGCATTTTTGTTTGATCATATTTTTGAATGTACTTTCAAGTTAATAATCATCTCCTGCAAGACCATTCTGTTACTGTCAATTATCAACGCAAAACGAGCCGGCATATCGCCGGCCCGTTTTCGGAGAAAACTATGAATAACAATAAAGGCTTATTTACATAATTTTTCCATCTCATCTGCAACAAACTGAACTTTTGGTCCAATGATAACCTGAATGTTACCTTTTCCTGGACGAATGATTCCTGCTGCTCCTGAGGATTTGATCTTCGCTTCATCTATTTTGTTATCATCATTGATTTCCAGACGAAGTCTTGTGATGCAATTATCAATACTCTTAACATTGGCACTTCCGCCTAATCCTTCAAGGATGACTGCTGCCATTGCTGTAAAATCATCATTGGCTAATGTAATATTTTCTTCATCAAGATCGTCATCTTCACGACCTGGTGTTTTCAGATCAAATTTCGTGATCGCGATACGGAATACTACATAGAATACGATAAATGCTGCGATTCCTAAAGGAATGATCATCCATGTCTTCTGTGCTGCTGGTAAGGAAGATGAGAATACAAGGTCAGTTGCTCCTGCTGAGAAACTAAATCCTGCTCTGAATCCTACCAGTGTTGTGATCGTTGTAAAGATTCCGTAAAGGATTGCGTAGATAACATATAAACCTGGTGCTAAGAACATAAATCCGAATTCAAATGGTTCTGTTACACCACAGACAAATGCACAAAGAGCTGCGGATCCTACTAAACCGATGGCAATCTTTTTCTTGTTACTCTTTGCTGTCTGGATCATTGCTAATGCTGCTCCTGGAATACCGAACATCATACATGGGAAGAATCCTGACATGTACATTCCAAGGCTCCATGATACATTCTTAGATGTTTCTCCTGCCCAGAAATGAGTTAAATCTCCGAGTCCAATCGTGTCAAACCAGAATACATTGTTCAATGCATGATGTAATCCTGTTGGGATCAACAGACGGTTTAAGAATGCATAAATACCAGCTCCAACAGCTCCCATCTTGGCAATAGACTGACCAACTGTGATCAATGCTGTAAATACAACTGGCCATACAAACAGTAATACAACTGATACAATGATAGATACAACACCAGCGATAATTGCTACGCAACGTTTACCACTAAAGAATGATAACCAATCTGGTAATTTAGTATCTTTGAATTTGTTATAACACATAGATCCGATCACACCGGCTAAGATACCAATAAATGGATTGGAAATCTTATCAAATGCAAGTGTTGCATCTGCATTCTTTGCAATAGATGGCATGATTGTTGTTACTACTGCTGTAGATAACAAATTTGTGATCATCAGCCATGATGCTAAAGCTGCCAGGCCTCCCGTTCCATCATGTTTGTCTGCCATACCAACACCGACACCGATAACAAACAGTAATGCCATGTTGTCGATCAATGCTCCCCCTGCCTTTACAAGGAAGAATCCGATCTGGTTTCCAATACCTGTGATATCACCACCCTGCATGGTTGCAGGACACAGTGCATATCCGATTCCCATTAAAATACCACAGATTGGCAAGCATGCTACTGGAAGCATTAACGCTTTTCCTAATTTTTGTAAAAATTTCATATAGATTGTCCCCTTTCATTTTTACTTTAAGTTTTTCATGTTCTTTTCCTTCTCTTTTAGTTACTCATCTTTGTTATTGTTTTGTTAACTGTATCACCTCTTCCCCTGCTTTTACTTGTTGTCCTGTCAAACACTTCGTGATCTTATAATCACCTAAGTTCGTTATTACGATCGGCGTTGTGACGTCATATCCCGCCTTTGTAATCTCTTCAAGATCAAATTCCAACAAAACGTCTCCTGCCTTTACCTGATCTCCAATTTCTTTATATGTCTGATAGTACTTTCCATTTAATTCCACGGTATCAAGTCCTGCATGAACGATCAGCTCTAATCCGTCTTCTCCCTGAATACAGACTGCATGTTTTGTATCCATTACCGTGGCGATCGTTCCATCAATCGGAGAAACGACTGTTCCATTGGATGGAACAATTGCGATTCCTGGTCCTAATAATTCCTGAGCGAATGTCTGATCATTGACTTCGTCCATTGGGATTGTTCTCCCATCTTCTACTGCTTTTAATGAAATTGTCTTTGCGTTCTTCTCAAACATCTTCTTTAATGAATCAAACATCTTCTTCTCCTTTTTCTATACTGCTTTTTCTGATCCTCTCGATATGCATCGTTAAATATGCAACTTCTGCTGATGTCATATCTTTTTTGTATCTTTCTTTAATAAAAGTCTTAATATATCCTGCACACTGATATTCTTCCGGACAGATCTTCTGGATCATCTCCTGTACATCATCGTTCATATCATCCATTCGTTCTGACGCAAATAACTTTCTGGATAAAAACTTCAAATGTGTGATAAACCGTTCATAACTCAATGACTGGGTATCGATCTCCAAATGGAAGTAGTTCTTTATCTGTTCCATAACATCTTCTAAAAATTCAGTGATCTTTAAAGTATCTTTGACTCTTGTATCAAATTCTGCACTCACGATGTGTAAAGCAATGGATGCCGCATCATCTAATGGGAGTGATATATTCAATCGCTGTTTGATCATTCCTAATGCGTATTCTCCAAGTGCAAATTCTTTCTCATAAAATAATCTTACTTCCCTAAGCATCGGGTTTGGAAAATTCATATGATCTTCATATCGCTGAATCGCAAAATGAATATGATCTGTTAATGTCACATAAATATTCTCGTTTAATTCTGTTCCTAAACTTTGCTTTGCATGTTCTATGATCGCTGTTGAAATCTCAAATTGTTCCATCGGAAGATCTTGTAAGATCTCTTTTAATTTCCGGATCATCTTCGGATCTTCTAATCGAAAGATCTTCTGAATCTTCTTCTCATCAACTACTTTTCCTTCCTTCCCCTGAAATCCAATTCCTGTTCCAACAACAATGATTTCCTGTCCATCTTCATCGATGCTGCTTACTACGTTGTTGTTCATTACCTTATCTATTTTCATAATCTTCTCTCCATGATCATTGGAAGCTTTTCTTCTAGTATATATATTATATGTTTTATTTTAAAATAAAAAGAAAACCACATTTTATAAATATGAAAGTCAACACTTTCACACTTATAAAATCCGGTTTTGCCTGCATTACCAGTGACAATCCTCAATATTCATATCATTTAAGTCACTTTATTTTCTTAAGTTGCTTTTATCTTATCAGCATTTTACACAAAAGTCAAGCCTTTTTTGGCTTTTTCTTTTTATATTTTTTACAATAGATATTGTGATACTTTTTTACTGCCGGTGCGTGCCATCTTTTACAATTTCTATTGGCTGCGCACCTTGCAGTATGTGTGTTTTTCTTACTAAATTAAGATCATTCCTTGATAACAAGTGTATCATAGCCTTTTTTCTTCAATTCATTTTCCAATCTTACCGCTTCATCAAGCGTATTATATTCCCCGATCTGAACTGCATAATAAGGATCCTTATAAACGATATTCCCCTCGTATCCATCTGCAACCGCACGATTCAGAACATACTGTGCATTAGAAAAATTACGGTATAAACCAATCTGGACACGATAGATTCCCTTCAGAACTTCATTTTCATCTCCGATCGTTTCCATAATTCCATCTGCGATCGCTTGTGCGATCTCTTGAAATTTCTCATCAAATCTTTCGTTGTCCTGATCTGAATTTAAAAAACCTGCCTCGATCAAGATCGCAGGAATCTTTGTTCTTCTTAATACAGTAAGATTCGGGCGCTCTTTAACTCCAATATTACGAAATCCTACTTGTTCTAAGTTCGCATTTACATTTCTTGCCATCTCTGCTTTGATCCCATGATCATCAAACACCAGTGTTTCAACGCCTTGATATTCATTCGCATTTGGACTTGCATTTCTATGAAATGAGATAAAATAATCAGCTCCACTTTCATTCCCAAGCCTTGCTTTTTCAGATGGTGACTGGTAGATATCACTTTGTCTTGTGTAGGATACTGGAACGCCATTTTGCTCTAAAATCTGACCGACTGCGAGTGTCAGTCTTAGATTGTCGTCTTTTTCCTTTCTTCCATCATACTGGGCTCCATTATCATAACCGCCGTGGCCAGCATCTAAAATTACTCCTGCCATATTATTTTCCCTGTATTTCTTTCTTCTATCAGACTATTCATTTCTCCATGTTTTGTGTTATATTGGTAGTAGATAACCTGATGATAGAGAGTTTTATTGAAAATATGACCTATTACTTGACAAAAAATTTAGGGGTATTATTACAAATTTAATAATACCCCACCTACCATGTATCAATATTTATTATCTTCGTTTTCTATTCTACTATATTATGATTCTTTTTTCAACAACTATTTTAATTTAAAACATTTATTTTTTTAAATTAAAATAGTTGTTGAAAATATAAATATAT
>ERZ772858.2845-NODE-2845-length-11792-cov-4.630485_pt1 | contig 11792 bp, 9 predicted proteins | sample MGYA00512136_ERZ772858 | MGnify/ENA primary metagenome ERZ772858 (study PRJEB29015, sample SAMEA2737726) | human gut metagenome | biome: human gut; feature: human-associated habitat; material: faeces | place: China | collected 2012 ...
TATTGGAAAACCGAATAAAGGATATAGAAGAACTGCACGAATAAAGTAAAAGAACAGGGCGCAGACAGCCAACAAAAGACTGTCCACGCCATGTCATGTATGTGTATTTTTGTATTTGTTACGCAGTAGAACCCCATTTTTGCAGGTTTAGGTATCAATTCCTTACTCATGCAGGAAAACGCGCCCGGAACGCCTTATAAAATGGGCTGTTTTGCCCTCTATCGCGTAATAAGGGTGCGTCTTTTCCGCATACGCTCGGCAGCCTGTTTCCGGGTGATACGCTTCCGGCAGTCCGGGCAGTATTTCGCATGGTTGGAGCTTGACGCAAAGGCAGCACCGCATACAGTACAACGTCGCATATCTTCGGCTTTCAACAGTTCCGCATACAATTCCTTATCCAGAGGAAGCACCGCTGTCTGAAACCATTTGCAGAGCAGCGAATAAGAAATAAGCTGCGGGCATACACATTCTTCCCCGTCGTCAAGCAGCATACATTTTCCATTGTCGCAGTTGCAGCATGATTTTTTCGCAAGGGAATTTACCCTGCGGCTTTGCGGCGGTGTCAGCCGCCTATTCCCGATCATACTTCATCAGCGGCATAAACGACAAGCTCGGCATATTCCGCTTCGGTCAGTGTGCCTACTTTCTGCATGGTTCTTTCTGCAAATTCCCGCAAATCAGCGTCCATGTATGGCAGCGCGGCGCGGATATTCTCAAGCAATGCCGGTTTGCTGCTGTCTGCGTAAATACTCAAAAGGTTTGTTTCTTCCACGGTAAAACGGTTCATAGTCATACCTCCAAATCGTGTTTTTTTACTTTGGCTGTTCTTTTCGGGACAGCTTTTTCCTTTTCGGATTGAAGCTGCGCCCGGATAGAGGGACGGAGCTTTCGTATATCCTTATTCCTGCTTTCGTTTTTATCAATCAGTACATACGTCCCGTGTCTGCCCTCGATTTTGGAAAAGAAAAGTGTCTGATATGGCAGCATAGAAAAAAGGCGGTCTAAATCTTTGCTGTTCGCAAGCTGCATAAATGCGTTGGAAAGCTCTACCATGAAATGTGTCCTGTTGGGACTGTTCGGCGTATCGCGCCGCTTCATTTCTGCCACAATGCGTCGCGCTTCTGTTTCAAGCAACCCGTCATGCAAAACAGCGATATGAGCTTTGAACTTCCCCGGCGCAAGCTGCTCCCGGCTGTGCTTTTCCTCCTGCAAGAGAAATCGCAGCGCGTCCGGGTCGTTGGGGATAGCTTCAAAGCGTTCAAATTTTCCGTAAAGCGTATCGGGATTGCCTGCAAAATACTGTCTGGCGGGTATATCCCGTGTACCGTGTTCATAAATCAGACGCACCGTATCGGCGGCAAGCTCCTTGTACTTGACGCGCTCATAATGCCTTGCATAGTCAAGCTCATAGAGATTACCTTTGACTTTCCCATGTTCTGTACCTGTCAGCTCGATTGCGTAAGCAAGAATACGGTCGCTTGTCTGTTCCCTATAAAACCGCCAAGTATTGTGAGGTGCGGTGTCCTTTAGAAACACGTCGCGCTCTCGAAAGCAATGTGTTCCCATAGGGCGGCAGAGCCACAAGAGGGTTTTATCCTCTTTTTGTGGGCTTGCCGCCGCCTGCGTGATTATGCTTTTATCAATGTCAAAATCGCTTTGATAAAAGCCTGTGTTCTGCTTCAAGATTGCACTAAGGGAAGCAAACACGTCCACATCATCAAATTTGCTCAATTTCCCCATGCGTCAACTCCTTTCCAAATCCTGTGATTTTTGCCTTGCGGTTTTCTTCTGCGCCTTTTTCTTATCCGCTTTAAGCTGCGCCCGGATAGAGGGCTTTTCTTCTTTGCCCTTGCCGCACGTTTTCTCTGCTTTGATTGCGTCTGCAAGGTCGGTCAAAGAAATCTGTTCCCCGGATTTCGCTTTTTTCTCCAATTCGTCCACGGACGGGGTGTTGTTGATAATCCCGTCAAAATTGTTGTCGTTCTGCTCGATAGTGTCCTCGACGTGCTTTAAGGGATTTTCCTTTTCCGACGGTTGCAAAAACTCCGGCACTTGCCTGTAACCGTTGCTGTCAACATAGTGTGCCGTGTCCTGCCCGTTCTGATGAAGCACCACAACGTCAGAAACGGAAAGGCTGTGTCCCTTAAAATCTTTCGGGTGGTCGATATTGAACCGGGTATAAATATCTTCAAGGGAAGTCCCCGGCGTAAGCTCGGCGGTATAGATAAGGTCATAATTTGTCCGGTCTGCGGTACGTCCAGTTGCAGCCAAACGGTCATACGGTTCAAAACGGAAATCCCGCGTTTCATCACCACGCTTTAACTGATAAATGGAAAAGGTGTCTTTGTCCGGCGCGACTACTTCCGGGACTGTTTCTTTCTGTACCTGTTCCTTGTCCCGTTCCTTTTGAATTTCCTGCAAATGCTCGTCAATGCTGTTGATGATTTCCGCTGCGGTACTGCGGATTGTTTCAAGGGAGCTTTTCAGTTCGTCAAGTTCCCGTCCGCTGCTCCACCCGGCGACATATCCAAAGGAATAGTCCGACGTATCAAGCCCGTAATGTTGGCAGACCGCATAAGCGACGCTTTCTGCCTGTACCTCACGGGTACGGCGGTCGGGTCTGTCTGCCTGTTCCTCTTTCGGGGCGTTGGGGTCAATGTCATGCAGCTTCGCATGGGCGATTTCATGGATAGCGGTTTTTATGGTCTGAAGCTCGCTCATTCCCTCGTCAATGGCAATCCGCTTTTCCTCCAAATGGTAATACCCGTGTGAATTGCCCTCGATTTTCTCAAAACCGATAGGGACAGGGGAAGTCTTTTCAAGGGCTGCGAAAACGTCCTTGAAGCATTCCACGTCCCCAGTCAGCATATCCACAGCAATGTCCGGCAGCTCCTTTCCCTCGGTCTGGGAAACATCAAAGACCGATACCACCTTAAAAGCAGGGATAGTGATTTCTTTTTCTTCCTTGACAGGTTTCCCGTCTGCACCGATTATGGGCTTTTGTGTTGCCGGGTCGATTTTCTCCATTTCCTGCTTGATTTTGAACGGGGACGGGGCAAGGATTTTGATACCTTTTTCCCCCTTTACCACATTGCGCTTGAAGTTGTTTTTCCAAGACTGGAAGCCTGCCACAAGGGAAGCGTCCGGCTTTTGCATGGCGATAAGCAGCGTATTGTTGAAGCTGTAATTATGGAATTTTGACATGACGCGCAGATATTCTTTGTAGCGGTCACTGTCGAACAGCTCCATGATACCCTGTTCCAAGCGGTCTGTGATTTCTTTGAGCTTATCTGCGGGTTTCTCGGAAGTCAGCACAATCGGGATAACCGGGCGCGGCTCTTGCGCTGCGTCAGGCGGTACGGATTGCTGCGGTGGTGCGGCAGCGTCCATTTCCACCTTTGCCGGGTCTGGACGTTCCGGCTGCGGGAAGCTCATAACTCTGTATTCTTTCGGTATGTCATTCTCATGCCCGCTGTACCATTCCGAAAAGGTATTCTTGTTGTTGTAGATATAGCCCTGCGCGGTAAAAATACCTCCGTCATTCTTTACCGCGTCCCGCCCGTATTCCTCATACATGAAATAGTTCTTTGCTGCTTCGGGCAGCTCCAATTCGTCCAGTTCGTCGATAAGATAATGTCCGTAGGCTTCTTCGTCCTGTATGGAGGGATAAATCCAGTAGCAGTCAAGGTTCTGTGCAAGGTTGATAAGGTCTTTCACGCTTCCGGCATATTCGCCCAGTGTTACCGCCGCCGCAAATTTTCCCCTGTCCGCGTCACCCTGCATTTCTAAGAGCTTCCCGAAATAGTTCAGCTCGTCAATTCCTGCACTCTGGATAACGGAAAGCGGTACGTCAAAGGGCTGCTGTTCGGTATTTGCAAATCCATTGATGAAAAAATCCTGTGAATTTTCTGCGGTAATGCCGATACGGTTCATCGCTTTGTGAAACTGCTCCATAGTCGTCGGCATAGAAATCCATACGCCACCCGGCTGCCCGGTTTCAAAACGGCTGCGGCTGTCAATCAAAATCGAAAATTGTTCTGCCAAATGTTCGCTCCTTTCCTGTTCAATCTTTTGGTGCATGAGTTCGTAGTCCTCAATGCTCATATATCCGTCATAAATATACGGGTCGATTTCCTCTCCGTTATAAGGTTTTTCATAAAAGGGAAGCCCTGCGGCATGGGCTAATGCCCGCGCCTTTTCCAAGACTTCCGGGGATAAGGTATCATCATGTGCAGCGATAAAATCCACCACGTCGTTATAGCCGTTTTCATAATGCCGACGCACTCCGGCGGTCAGCTCGTCAACGGTCATATCCCCGGCTAAATAGCCGCAGTAATAGCTGTTCAGAATAACGGCTGCGGGGTCTTTCTGCCGGATTTCTTCAAGGCGGCTTTTCTGTTCGGCGGTAAGGCTGTCGCCTGTGTCCAGATAGAAGTCCTCACCGTTCCATGAACGCCCCTCACGCCAAAAGGCAATCCAAGCGATACCGTCCCGTAATTCCTCTTGATACTGTTTCACAGTGTCCCGTAAACTTGCCATGTGCATTCCTCCTTTCGCGGCAGTTTCCATAAGGGTTTGGGATTATCCCAACAAGCAAAATTCCCCGCAGTCCTCGGTGAGAGAAAAGGGGAAATTTACGGAAGTGGGTACACACTTCCTATGCTTGCTATTCAAGTCATTTCTTTTTTGGCAGTTCCACACGGTAGTTGACGTATTTCCCGCCCGTATCGGCTAAAACCACGTTTCCGTCATAGGTTTTTCCCGTTTTTGGGGAATAAAGCCCCTTGACACTTGCTTTGCCGGATTTTAAGAGTGCAGCGGCGATTTTCGGGGTAAAGACAGTTTTACGCTCCTCAAAAAAACGGTCATTCTTCCACATGGTAAAGGTGCAGTCCCGGTCAGAGCAATAATAGTTTTTCTTGCTCTCATGGACGGGAGAACCGCAGCGCGGGCATTTTCCAATGACGGGCTTTTCTTCCTTGAAAAGTTCCTTGTCTTTCTCGGAAAGGAATGGATAGGCTTTCACAAGCTCCTGTGCCATTGCTTCAATGCCCTGCATGAAGTCCTCCGGGTTGGCGTTTCCCTTTGCAATCAGCGTCAGCGTATTTTCCCATTCCGCAGTCAGCTTTGGGGAAGTCAGACTGTCCGGCAGGACGCAGACAAGGTTGATACCGTTTTTTGTAGGGAAAAGCTGCTTGCCTTTGCGCTCCACGAAGCCGGAGTTCACCAGTTTTTCAATGACAGCGGCGCGGGTGGCAGGCGTGCCTAATCCTTTGCGTTCCGCGTCGGCGTTTGTGTCCTCGCTTCCGGCGTGTTCCATAGCAGACAAAAGGCTTGCTTCCGTGTGGGGCTTCGGCGGTTGCGTGTCGTGAACTGTTACCTTTGTGGAGAAGCTGGAAAACGTCTGTCCCTCGGTAAAGTCCGGCACATCAGATACAAAATCGCTGTCCCCGTCGTCCGTGTCCGGCTTTCCTTTCAGTGTCAGACGGTAGCGGCGTTCAAGGTCTTTCCACCCGGCACAGAGTACCGATTTTCCTTTTGCCGTAAAAGAATTATCCGCGCAGGAAAATACCGCCGTGACTGCTTCATGACTGTGCGACTCGGCGGCAGCAAACAGCAGACGCGCCCCGGCAAGGGTTAAAATATTCCGTTCGCTTTCGGGCAATGCTGCAAGGTCGGTTTTCGCAAGTTCCAGAGTAGGAATGATTGCGTGGTGGTCGGACACCTTTTTACTGTCAAGTGTGCGGGACACGTCCGGGTTAAAAGATACGTCCTGCATAAACGGCAGCTTTCCGCAGAGCAGCGCGGCAATGTTCGCCGCTGTACCGCCCATGTCGTCAGTTAGAAATGCGCTGTCGGTTCGCGGATAGGTCAGCAGTCGCTTTTCATAAAGGGCTTGCGCCAAATCAAGGGTCTGTTTCGCGGTATAGCCGTAAATACGGTTTGCTTCGCGCTGCAAACTGGTGAGGTCAAAGAGCTTCGGCGGCGATACCGTCTTTTTCTCACGGGTCACAGAAATACACTCTGCCTGTGCGGTTTCACAGGCTGCTTTCAGTTCGTCCGCTGCGGCAGCGTCGGAGAGCTTTTCGCTTACCGCTTCTGTGCCGGATAAGGTAAGCCGCACATGGTAGTATTTTTCTTTCTTGAATGTAGAGATAGCCGCGTCCCGGTCGGCAAGCATTTTCAAGGTTGGGGTCTGGACACGCCCCACGTTCAAGGTGCGGTTATACAGGCAGGAAAACAGGCGTGTTGCATTGATACCGATAATCCAGTCTGCCTTTGCGCGGCAGAGCGCAGACGCAAAGAGCGCGTCATAATCCCGCCCGTCTTTGAGGTTATCAAAACCGCTGCGGATAGCTGCGTCCTCCATTGAGGAAATCCACAGGCGGCGCATGGGCTTTTTGCACCCGGCAACTTCATAGACGAAACGGAAAATCAATTCTCCCTCGCGTCCCGCGTCGCAGGCGTTCACGACTTCCGAAACGTCGGCGCGGTGCATAAGCTCTTTTAGGATTTTGAATTGTTTTCCTTTGTCTGCGGCTACGGTGTACTGCCAGTTTTGGGGCAGAATAGGTAAGCTGTCATAGCTCCATTCTCGGTACTGTTCCCCATAGGCGGCAGCTTCCGCAAGCTGTACCAAATGTCCGACACACCATGAAATGAGGTAGCCGCCACCCTCGATATATCCGTCTTTTTTCTCTTTTACGCCAAGTGCGGCGGCGATACTCTGTGCCACGCTCGGCTTTTCTGCAATGACTAACTGCATATAAAATCTCCTTTCGTAATTGTCTAAGAATTAAATTTGCGATAAAATATGTTTGAACAGGGGGTGAAAATATGGGAATCCGAATAACAGGTATTGATGTTCCATTTGGGGGCATTTCATGGGAATATACGGTAACAGAGAAACAGGCAATTCAAAAGTTATTCTTTTTTCTTGAATCAAAAAGGCTTTTAACAAACCCGATTGAAATGGAAATTAAGGAATGGTGCATTGAATCTGCTCTTGAAATCAAGCGTAGGTTGGTAGACATACTCTCTGAATGTGATTTTTCTAAAGATACAATTGGTTGTATTCGCTCAATGATTGGTGCTTGTAATGACTTTTTAGATAGATTAGACACTGTAAAAGAAACAGGAATAATCTATAAAAATGAAAAGGGCGACTGGGCGAATAGTGCATTTTCTTCTGCTATGAAGCAATTTAGAAATGTATTCAGAGAAAACATAAACCTTTTGTCGAGTGTTTATGGAATAACTTTTACCAAAACCATTCCCACAGAATATTGAAATGAAATCCGCTATCAAAGCAAAATTGGTAGCGGATTTTTTATTTAGGTGGTGTCATTTCCCGATTGTTCGACTTCCATAATTTTTTTTCTCTCTTAACTGTTTCAGACAATAGCCCACACAAGGGGCTTGCCCCCGATAGGGACAGGACGCACAAGCCGGAGAAACAGGAACGGGCGGCGTAGGTTCACGCCGCCCGGTAGGTCTTTGTATCATCATTTTTTCAAAAGGGCTGTCCGTAAAAAAGGTCATACTTCCTCGCCCTCCGTTTCCCCGCCGCCTGTATCGTCGTCGGTTTCTTCCGGCTCGTCCTCGTCGTAATCTTCAAAATCGAACTCGTCAAGGTCTGTGCTGCCTTTCACATTCTGTTTCGGTTTCCAAATCTTAAAGTAGTAGAACGCACCGCCACCGCCAAGAGCTGCCACCACAAGGAAGATAACCAAACCGCCTATATTTTTGTTTGGCTTTTCCTGCGGTTCTTCGGTCTGCTCCGGCTCGGTCTGTTTCTCTACGCCCGTACACGCACTCATTGTTACAGAGCATACAGGGCAAGTGGTATTGATTGCGCCTGCCACGCATTTATCCGTACAGGTGCAGACTGCCGGGGCGGTAGTTTCTTCCTCCCCGATAATCGCTATAAGGTCGGCTTCGTCCACTTGATTTAAGAAATGGACAGTATTTTCGCCCTCGGCTGCATGGTCAATGACAATATAGAAATAGTTGCCGCCTTTGCTTTTCACGACAATAAACTGTTTATCCCCGGACGCTTCGCCGGAAATATCATCAACAAGGCTCATATTGCCCTCCGGGGTAAGGGGCTGCGGCTCGGTTTCCACGATAACGCCGCTGTCGTCGGTGGGAATATCATTGCCCTGTGCATACGCGGTCACGGAAACGCCGCCCATACAGATAAGGGCAAAAAGTAACGTAAGAAAGCTGCGGAAAAATGGTTTATTCTTCATGGTCGGTGTCCTCCTCTCTGGTGAGTGCTTCGGGTACAGTTTTCATGCCGGGAATACCGCCGCCGGAAAGCAGGTCAGTAAGGGCGGCAGGGGTAAGGCGCATGGAGCGCACAAGCTGTACGATTTGCAGGTTTTCCAGTTCCGTTTTCTGTGCAAGCAGCTCTTTCAAGTGTGCCTGCTGTTCGGAAATTTTCTCGCGGGTCTTTTCGATTTCCACATTGATACGGTCAATTTTATTTGTTGCCATACGGTCAATACTCCTTTCAAATGTTAGTTCCAGTTCATCAGTCCGTAGCCTTTGATACAGGCATAATCAAGGGGATAGCTCTTTATCTTGCAAGCGTCGCCGGAATTGCCCTCTACGGTGTAGACGCGGTTTCCGTCTGTGCCAATGACAAGCCCTACATGGTCTGCACTTCCGTCTAAGTCCCAGTCAAAAAAGATAGCGTCGCCGGGAGCGATATTTTCATAGCCCCGCGCCCCCCATTGTCCGTGAGAGGTAAACCACGGAACGCCCTGCGACTGGCAGGCGGCAAAGTGCGGTTCGGATAACCCTGCCTGTCCATAGCACCAGGAAACAAAGCAGGCGCACCATGCAACACGGCTGTCAAATCCGTACCAGCTCCAATACGGCGCACCGCCCACATTTCCGACTTGCCCCTTTGCAAGCTCCACAAGCTGCGGATTGCCGGGGCGCGTCCCGTTTACAAACTGAACGCCGCTTAAATCCTCGGACGCGGACGTATCCGCAGAACCGCCTCCAAACAGCAGGGGCTTATTGCCGCTTGTTTCCAAGTACACCCGGAACATTTGAAGCTGCTCGGCAGTTAAAACTTCCGGGGCAATCGTGGCAATGTCCCGGTTGGTAAGGGACACATTAAGAATGTAATACTCATAAGGGACTTCCTCGGTGGTGGTTTCCCCGGTTTCCGGGTCGGTGCTTGTTTCGGTGCGGTAGCGTATCTCCACTTCCTCGGTCAGCGTCAAGATGTACTGCATATCAAAGATACGTTCGAATTCAGCCTGTGCGCTCTGCGGGGTATAGCTCTGCAAAAGTGCGGTCAGATAAGAAGCTAAAGCGTGGGGATTATGCCCGATATTATCAAGGTCATAGCGGTATTCATCATAACCGGGATAATCACGCTCGATATTGTCAATCCGCTGTTGCAACTCATTTTCCATAGCGGCATAGTTATTTTCAACTGCCACAAGATCGCTGTCCTCGGACGTGTAGGACGTTCCAAGTACGCCGTTCATCAGCCCGGAAAACAGAGAGGAACAGGACGATACCCCGGCTGCTGTCATAATGAACAGAAGCAGCGCATCTATAAGCAGCACAACACCTTTCCAGTGCCTTGTCACAAATTCAGCGGTTTTCCTCGTTGCCTTTTGGGTATGGTCGGCTGCGGTCTTTGCCGATTTCACGCCGCCAGTCCGTACCGCCTTTGCGTACTGCTTTTTGATTTGCTGTTTCTGCCAGTACCGGGAAAATGGGTTTGACGCGGCAAGCTGCGGGTTTTCCTGCAAGAGCTTTTGATACTGAAATTCCACGTTTGCCTTGAACGCGGCTTTTTCTGCCTTTGCCGCTGCCCGGTAGGGTTTCAGTTTATGCCTGTGGTAGCCCTCACGGATTTTCCTTGCCCCATACTTTGCGCCGCGCTCGGTGACTTCCTCGGTCTTATGTGCGCCCTCCACGCCGGAATTGTCTTTCTCCACCTCATGTATTTTGTTATGGACGAATATTCCCGCTTCCTGTGCCGGACGGGACAGCGGATTTTTATGGTGCTTGCCGTTTGGCATGGGCTTTTCCCGTTCTTCAAAGTGCAGGCGGGTCTTACCTTTGCCTTTGGCTTCCTCAAAGACACGCTCTTTGACAATCACTTTTTCCTTTGGGAGAGCTGCCCGCGCTGCGTCCAAGTTGTCAGCCGCTTTCTGGGATTTTCGGATATATGCTTCAAGCTCCGGGTTTGATAATTCTTCGGCGGTAAATTGCAGCCGGGACGTTTTCACATTAGCTGCGGCTTCTTCCTGCGCCCGTCGTACTGCGTTTTTAGACGCTTGCCGGGTCTGCGCTGCGCCGATATGCTCCATGACGCGCTCTGTTTTTCCGATATCGTTTTTTGGAAAAGTACCGGGAGAGGTAAGCTGTGCCGCCGTGTCCTGCGCTGCCTGTTCCGGCTGTTTGGAAAAATCCGTTTCCTGTTCCCGGCGGCTGATACGCTCGGCGGTTTCTTTGGTTTCGTTTACCTCAACAAGTCCGTCACGGCTCATTTTCTGCGTGATTTTATCACGGGGCTTCAATGGGTCTTTCATGCAGTATCACCTCCATTCCTTTCCAGAGGACGCATTATGCGCCCTCGACTTCCTCCGGCTTTGTTGTCATTACACGGTAAAGCTCGGTATCTTTCGGGAAGCGGTCAACAAATGGCAGCACCACATTCCCATAGAAAATCAATCCCTCGCCCGCTTCGGAGTGGGTAACGTATTTCATCTGCTGCGGAGAAATATTGAGCTGCTTTGCAAGGATAGCCCGGTCGCCCGCCGCTTGATTGAGCATGAGGACAAAATCAGAGTTTTCAAAAATGTTCTCCACCTCGCGGGACGCAAGCAAATCCTTGACATTCTGTGTGATTGCTGTCGGTATGCCGCCCCATTTACGAAATCGTTTCCAAATCTCCACGGAATAGGCTGCGGTCTGTTCTTCTTTTAAGAGCAAGTGAAACTCGTCCATGTAATAGCGGGTGGATTTCTTTTCTGCCCGGTTGACGGTCACTCGGTTCCACACCTGGTCTTGCACAATCAGCATACCTAACTTTTTGAGCTGCTTCCCAAGCTGCTTAATATCAAAGCAGACAAGGCGGTTTTCAAGCTCCACGTTGGTACGGTGGTTAAAGACATTCAAAGAGCCAGAAACATAAAGCTCCAATGCTGCCGCGATACGGGCGGCTTCGGGTTCGGGCTGCTTCAAAAGCTCGTCGTACAAATCGCCCAAGACAGGCATTTTCTCCGGGTTTGGGTCGGCAAGGAACGGACGGTACACATTCCTTACGGCGCGGTCAATGACGGTCTTTTCCACGGGCTGCAAGCCCTCCTTGCCGCCGATAACAAGCTCACACAGGGAGAGGATAAAGTCGGACTTCAAGGCAAGCGGGCTGTCGTCCTCGGAGTAGTTGAGGTTTATATCCATAGGGTTCACATACTGGGGCTTTCCGTCAATGCCCCTGCCAGTCGGGGACAGCCGGATAACTTGACCGTTCAAACGCTGCACAAGGGAAAAATACTCGGCTTCCGGGTCGCAGATAATAATATCGTCGTCGGTAATGAGAAAGGCATTTGACATTTCCCGTTTTGCCGCAAAGGATTTACCGCTGCCCGGTGTTCCCAAGATAAGCCCGTTTGGATTTTTAAGCTGCTTGCGGTCGCAGAGTATCATGTTGTTAGAAAGTGCATTCAGTCCGTAGTACAGGGCTGCGCCTGTCTGAAAAAGCTCCTGCGTGATGAACGGGATAAAAATAGCGGTGCTTGATGTGGTAAGTCCCC
>ERZ772858.2856-NODE-2856-length-11747-cov-2.987598_pt1 | contig 11747 bp, 9 predicted proteins | sample MGYA00512136_ERZ772858 | MGnify/ENA primary metagenome ERZ772858 (study PRJEB29015, sample SAMEA2737726) | human gut metagenome | biome: human gut; feature: human-associated habitat; material: faeces | place: China | collected 2012 ...
TTTCAACCGCATTAAAAAAGGCCATACAGCAGATAGCAAAGATAAATCAGTACTATTTGATTATCCAATCAAAGCAGCAGCATATTCGTATTGCACAAAGTAAGATTTTATATTTAGAACGAATTATGCGTACTACAAATATTCATACCACAGATACAATCTATCAGACACCAGAAAAGATGGATTCTCTTTTAGAACGTTTATGTCCCTGGTTTTGTCCATCTCACCGAAGCTATATCGTAAATGGACGGCACATCGTTAATTTAGACCGTCACCATGCTATCTTATCAAACGATACTTCTGTTCCAGTCAGCAGAACTTGTTACGAAAGTTTAAAAAAGACATTTGCCAGATGTATATGGGCAGATGGGATGTATTTTACAAATGAAGAAGCGAAAGGAGAGCTTTAATGATGCATAAAAAAGATATGATTTTTCAGGAACGATTAAACCGTCATCACGACGAACTTCGCTGGCTGTATATGGAACTTTATGGAAATGACGCAATGTTTGCGGAATTATGTGACCAGATGTATGAGTATTACAAAGCAAGAAAGCAAAAACTGCATAATCGTGATGCAAAACGAATAAAAGAAGCAGAGTGGTTTAAGAAAAAAGACATGCTTGGAATGATGCTTTATATTGATAATTTTGCTGGAAATTTACAAGGTGTACAGACAAAACTGGATTATTTAAAAGAATGTAACGTAAATTGTATTCATCTGATGCCGTTTTTAGATTCACCGGAAGGACGTTCGGATGGCGGTTATGCAGTTGCAGATTTTCGGAAAGTAAAACCAGAGCTTGGAACAATGGAAGATTTAGCAAAATTAACGGATGCCTGTCATGCAAAAGACATGAATGTGTGTATGGATTTTGTTATGAATCATACATCAGAAGACCATGAATGGGCGAAAAGAGCCAGAAATGGAGAAGGCGAGTACATGAGCCGTTACTTCTTCTATGATAATGATGAAATTCCAAAACAATATGAAAAAACCGTACCACAGGTCTTTCCGACAACAGCACCAGGAAACTTCACGTATCTTCCAGATTTGAATCATTATGTATTGACTACCTTTTATCCATATCAGTGGGATTTAAATTATAAAAATCCAAGAGTATTTAATGAGATGATGTATAATTTTCTGTTTCTTGCGAATCAGGGAATTGATGTAATCCGAATTGACGCTGTTCCGTATATCTGGAAAGAATTAGGAACACCGTCTCGTAATCTTCCACAGGTACATACGATTGTACGAATGATGCGTATGATTGGTGAAATTGTATGCCCAAGTGTTATCTTACTTGGAGAAGTTGTCATGGAACCGGAAAAAGTAGTACCATATTTTGGAACAGTGGAAAAACCGGAATGTCATCTGTTATATAATGTAACAACAATGGCAACAACCTGGCATACCGTTGCCACACAGGATATCCGCCTGCTGAAAAAACAGATGGATATTGTAAATGAACTTCCAAAAGAATATCTGTTTTTAAATTATTTAAGATGCCATGATGATATTGGCTGGGGACTTGATTTTGAAACACTCAAAGATTATGGAATGGAAGAAATTGCACATAAACGCTTTTTAAATGATTTCTTTACCGGAAAAACACAAGGAAGTGTAAGCCGTGGAGAACTCTATAACGATGACCCTGTCACAATGGATGCACGTTTCTGCGGAACAACTGCATCGATGTGTGGAATTGAGACAGCATTAAGAGAAGATAATGCTGAAAAATTAGAAGAAGCAGTCCGCATGGATGTGATGCTTCACGCATATATGCTGGTACAGTCTGGAATTCCAATGTTATACAGCGGAGATGAAATTGCCCAGTTAAATGATAACCACTATAAAGAAAATCCACAAAAAGCAGAAGACTCACGCTATATTCATAGAGGAGCATTTTTGTGGGAAAATGCAAAAAAACGAAAAGAGAAATATTCGGTGGAAGAAATTGTGTTTGATTCCCTGGCAAAATTAGAGAAGATAAGAAGAAATGAGACCGTGTTTGATGCAAAAGCAGACGTGTATACTTATGATGTAAAAGAGAATAAAATCCTTGGAATCTTAAGAGAAGATGAGAATACAAGATTTATTGCCCTGTTTAATTTTGGGAATGAGCCACGGACAGCATGGATGCAGGAAGAAGGCGAATTTGAAGATTTGTTTACAGGAAAGAAGATTGAGTTAAAAGATGTGGAACTGGCTGCACATGGATTTGTGTGGGCGGTGAGAAGAAAATAAGAATAAATAGAAAAATATGTAGAAAAAGCACGAAATAAGTCGAAAACTTGTTCTGTGCTTTTTTTTCGTTTAATGTTATACTAAACGTAATAAAGAGAACGGATTATTAAAGTAAAAAACAAAAAAGGGGTGAAGAGTGTGAAGTATATCGCACACAAAGAACAAGAAAGGGAACAAACAATTAAAGAACACCTATGTGGTACGGCACAGCTTGCAGATGAATTTGCAGAAAAATTTGGGAAAGGAGAATGGGGATATTGCTGTGGGAAAATGCATGATATTGGAAAATATTCGCAGGAGTTTCAAGAGAAAATTAAAAAAAATACAAATAAAATGATAGATCATTCAACAGCAGGCGCAAAAATCTGTAAAGAATTAGGAGGATATTATCAAATTTTAAGTTATTGTATTGCAGGACATCATGCAGGACTTCCAGATTACGGAAATACTGGAATAGCATCTAGTTTATGTGGGAGATACAATAAAAAGATTTATGATTATCAGGCATATAAAGATGAAATCGAAATTCCTAAATTGCAGACAGATCCGATACCGTTTAGAGGAGATAAAAATAATGATTTTGCGTTGGCTACTTTTATAAGAATGATATATTCCTGTTTAGTAGATGCAGATTTTTTGGACACAGAATTCTTTATGAAAAATGGAAAAACAGAAAGAGAATTTGGAGAGCCATTAGAGGTATTATGGAAAAGATTAGAGAAACATATTTTAAAATGGTTGGAAAATGACGATACAGATACGATTAATGGAAGAAGAACAGAGATTTTAAAAAATTGCATCAAAGAGGGAGAAGATGAAAAAGGAATCTTTCGATTAACAGTACCGACAGGTGGAGGAAAAACAATAGCCTCTCTTGCTTTTGCTTTGAAACATGCAGTAAAACATGGCATGGATCGTATTATTTATGTGATTCCATATACAAGTATCATAGAACAAAATGCACAAATTTTTCGAGACATTTTAGGAGAACAAAATGTATTAGAAAATCATTGTAATGTAGATTATAGTAATTCAGAAGAATTTAAGCCAATGCAACTCGCAAGTGAAAATTGGGATAAGCCTGTAATAGTAACAACTAACGTTCAATTTTTCGAGTCATTGTTTTCTAACAAATCATCAAAATGTAGAAAAATACATAATATTGCAAATAGTGTTATTATTTTGGATGAAGCTCAAATGTTATCGTTAGATTACCTGAAGCCTTGTACTGCTATGCTGGAAGAGTTGGTTGATAATTATAAGACGAGTATTGTGCTGTGTACAGCTACACAACCAGCGTTAGATGAGATTTGGAGTGTGAAAAAACAAATAACAGAACTTTGTCCGAGAGTAGAAGAACAATTTCGTTTTTTAAAACGAGTAGAATATCAGAATATTGGAAATATATCGAAGAAAAAGTTAGCAGAAAAGCTAAAAGAAGAGACAAATGCATTGTGTATTGTAAATACAAAAAAATGTGCGCAGGAACTCTACCGAATGTTAGAGGGAGAAGGCGTATATCATTTATCGACAAGTATGTATCCAAATCACAGAAAGAGTATACTTAAAAAAATTCGAGAGCGTTTAGCAGAAAAACGGAAATGTGTAGTAATAGCTACAAGCTTGGTGGAGGCAGGTGTGGATTTGGATTTCAAACATGTATATCGTCAAATTGCAGGAATTGATTCTATGATACAGGCAGCAGGAAGATGTAATCGTGAAGGAAAAAATAAAACGTCAGATAGTAACGTTTATCTATTTGAATTTGATGATGCTGGAATTATAAGAAGTCAAAGCTTGCAGATTGATACTGCAAAATCGATATTAAGTGATTATGAAGAGATTGCAGATTTAGACTGTATCACGGATTATTTTTCACGTTTATATCATCATCGTGGAGAGACTTTAGATAAAAAGAATATTATGAACGAATTTAAAAGAATAAAATGTAATTTTGAAACAGTTGCAAAAAATTTTAAATTGATTGAACAAGATACACGAACAATCTTTATTAATATAGAGTCAGAGGCTGAAAATCTGTTGCAAGAGATAAAAAGTAAAGGCATATCTAAGGAAAGAATGAGAAGAGCAGGACAATACTGTATTCAGGTGTTTGGAAATGAATCGGGAAAGAACAGCCTTTTTAACCATTTGTATGGAGCGGGAATGATAAGACCGGTTTCTGGAGAGATGAAAGATTTTTATGAACTTGTATCTTTAGAGCAGTATTCAGAAAGTTGCGGATTGGAAATGACGATAGACGATGAAATGGCTTTGTTTTTTTGAGTAATTAAATAAGTAATGGCGTATAAGAAAGAAACTTCCTATACGCCGTTACCATTTTTGTTACTAAAAATGCTACTATTTCAATCCACTGGAAATTCCAGACGTAATGTAAGTATAAATGAAATATTATAAATTTTCAATAGAATTTTAATTGGTATTTCAGTAGAATTTTAATTAAACTTATTTTGGAAATGTATTGATTAATTAAATAAAGTGTAGTATAGTGAATTTACACAGAGGATGAAGAAATTTTAAACGTTAAATGATGAGAAAGGATGGATGCGATATGGGAATTGGAGTGAAGGTTAAGGTATGGGGAGATTATGCCTTATTCTCACGCCCAGAGTTGAAAGTGGAACGATATTCGTATGATGTTATAACACCGTCGGCTGCAAGGGGAATTCTAGAGGCAATTTATTGGCACCCAGGATTGAGATGGAATATTGATAGAATTTATGTTAAGAACCCTATCTGCTTTACAAGTGTTCGTAGAAACGAAGTGAAAAGTAAGGTGTCCGCAAGTAATGTTTTGCAGGTTTATAATGGAGCTGATAAGCCACTTTATATCAACACAAAAAATGAGATAGTCCAAAGAGCATCAACAATTTTGTGTGATGTTTGCTATGTGATAGAAGCTCATTTTGAAATGACAGAAAAGGCAAATGAGACAGATAATCCAGGAAAATTTAAAGATATTATGATGCGTCGTCTAAGGAGAGGAGAATGTTATCACATGCCTTATTTTGGATGTCGTGAATTTCCAGCCCATTTTTGCTTATGTGAGGAAGAAGAAATACATACAGCATACGATGATGTAAGTGAAAGAGACTTAGGATTGATGTTGTATGATATGGATTATAGCAATAAAGATAATATACAGGCAATGTTCTTTCGAGCAGTATTGAAAAAGGGGGTTTTGGATTTAAGAAATTGTGAGGTGATTCGATGATTCTACAAAATTTAGCAGAATATTATGAGAATCTTGTATTGCAGGAAAAAGTATCAAAATCAGGTTGGTGTCAAGCAAAAGTATCTCATGCAATTGAGTTAAATGAAGATGGAACGATAAAAGCCATTATTTCAAAAAAGAAGGAAGAAGAAAGAGGAAAGAAAAAAATATGGGTTCCTGTATTATTAAATGTTCCGGAAATGGTTACAAGGTCGTCAGGAGTATCTTCCAATTTTTTGTGTGATAATGCAAAATATTTTTTAGGTATAGATGGAGACGGAATACAAAAACGAACGATAGAATGTTTTGAGTCTGCAAAAGAGAGACATTTAATGCTTCTTGAAGAGGCAAACGGAAAAATGGCTCGGGCAATTTGTTTATTTTTTAAAAATTGGAAACCAGAATGTGCAGATGAAAATTTATCTGTGAAAGAACATTGGGATGAGTTAAATGAAGGTGGAAATCTAATATTTTGTATGAAAGCTATCTATGCTCAAGATGAAAAAGAAATACAGGATATATGGGAAGAATATCTAAAAAAGCAAAAACAGGGAAAACAAGGAATTTGCCTTGTGACAGGTCAAAGAGCAGAAATTGCACGTATACATAGAGGAATTAAAGGTGTTCCAGGCGCACAGTCAAGTGGAGCTGCATTAGTTTCATTTAATGCGCCTGCCTTTGAGTCTTATGGAAAAGAGCAGAGTTATAATGCAATGGTTGGAAAGTATGCAGAGTTTGCTTATACAACAGCACTAAATTATTTATTAAATCAATCAGAGTATAAATTTGCGTTAGGTGATTCTATGATTGTATTTTGGGCAGAATCAGGGCAAGAAGAATATCAAGATAGTTTTTTGTCATGGCTAAATCCTAAAGTAGATAATCAGGAAGAGATGAATAAAGTATTTGGAAATTTAAAAAAAGGAGTCTGGGTAGATTTAGAAGATATACAATTAGACCCTGAACAAAGATTTTATATTCTTTGTTTAGCTCCAAATGCAGCACGGCTGTCTGTTCGATTTTATTATCAAAATTCATTTGGAAATATTATTAAAAATATTGCAAAACATTATCAGAGAATGGAAATTGTAAGGCCATCGTGGGAAGACATGAGGTATTTAGGAATAAAACAGATGCTGAACGAAACTGTTAATCAAAAATCGAAAGATAAAACCCCGATTCCAAATATGGCGTCAATGGTGCTAAGTGCAATTTTGTCAGATACAAAATATCCAGCAAGTTTATATACAGATACATTAATACGAATACGGGCAGAACAAGGAAAAGTTACGTGTGGAAGAGCTGCAATTATAAAGGCATTTTTAATACAAAATTATAAATGGAAAGAAGGAGATGAGTATATGGGATTAAACGAAGGCTGTGAAGAATCTGCATATGTGCTTGGAAGATTATTTGCTGTATTAGAAACGATTCAAAAGGATGCAAATTCTGGAATTAATACAACCATTCGAGACAGATATTTTAATTCAGCATGTGCGACGCCAGCATCGGTTTTTCCGACTTTGATTAAATTAAAAAATAGTCATATTAAGAAATTAGAAAGAGAGTCTGGCGGAACAAAAATATATTATGAGAAAATGTTAACAGAGCTTATGGGAAAAATAGAAAAATTTCCGCGACGTTTATCGTTAGAGGAACAAGGCAAATTTATGTTAGGATATTATCATCAAGTACAGAAAAAGTATGAGAAAAAGGAGGAAAAATAAATGGGAGAAGCAATTAAAAACAGATATGAATTTGTAGTATTATTTGACGTGGAAAATGGAAATCCGAATGGAGATCCAGATGCGGGAAATATGCCACGTATTGATCCAGAAAGTGGATTAGGATTAGTTACAGATGTGTGTATTAAGCGAAAAATTCGTAATTATGTTGAGACAGTAAAAGAAGATGAAAAGGGGTATAAAATCTATATTAAAGAAGATGTGCCATTGAATCGAAGTGACCGTGAAGCATGCAAGAGTTTAGGAATTGAAGCGACTGAAGATAAAAAAGTAACAGAGGAATTGAAAAAATTAAAGAAAACTGACGAAAAGGTAGATATTAAACTGAGAGACTACATGTGTGATAATTTTTTTGACATTCGTACTTTTGGTGCTGTTATGACAACTTTTGTAAAGGCATCCTTAAATTGTGGACAGGTAAGAGGTCCAGTACAGATTGGATTCGCAAGAAGTATTGATCCTATTATTAGTCAAGAAGTAACAATTACAAGAGTTGCAATTACAACAGAGAAAGATGCAGAAAATAAAAATACCGAAATGGGAAGAAAAAGCATTGTACCTTATGGTTTATATCGAGTAGAAGGATATATTTCGGCAAATCTGGCGAGAAAGGTGACAGGATTTTCTGAAGAAGACCTTGAACTTTTATGGGAAGCAATTATTAATATGTTTGAAAATGATCATTCGGCAGCAAGAGGAAAGATGGCAGTGCGTGAATTGATTGTATTTAAGCATAGTAAAGAATTGGGCGATTGTCCAGCATATAAATTATTTGACGCAGTAGAAGTAAAGAAAAATGAAGAAATTGAATATCCTAGAAAATATCAAGACTATACAGTAGAAATTCATGAAGAGAATATTCCAGATTCAGTTGAAGTAAGAAGGATGATTTAATTTAATGGAATATAAAGAGGACGAATATTTAATGTTGTCGGGAATACAGCATTTTAAATTTTGTAGAAGACAATGGGCATTGATTCATATCGAACAGGAATGGGGTGAAAATGTACATACTGTTATAGGGGAATTAATGCATAAAAAAGTACATGATCCATACTTAAGAGAAAAACGAAAAGATACAATTATTGTCAGGGCACTTCCAGTTTCATCAAAAACATTAGGAATAAGTGGAGAGTGTGATGTTGTGGAATTTCATAAGTGTCAAGATGGAATTTCTTTATTTGGACATCGAGGATTGTATTCCGTATTTCCGGTGGAATATAAGAAAGGAAAGCCCAAAGTATCTGAAGAAGATAAATTACAGCTTACAGCGCAGGCAATGTGTTTAGAAGAAATGTTTTCTGCAGAAATACGAGAAGGTGCTATCTTTTATGGAGAAACCAAAAGAAGAGAGCTAGTCCAATTTTCAAACGAATTAAGAAAAGAAGTACAAGAAATGTTTGAAGAAATGCATCAGTACTATAAAAGGGGATATACGCCAAAAGTAAAGAAAACAAAGGCATGTAATACCTGCTCTTTAAAAGAAATTTGTGTTCCAAGATTAGAAAAAACGCCATCTGTTTCCGACTACATAGAACGGACGTTAAAGGAAAATATAGAATGAAAAAATTACTAAATACTTTATATGTAACGTCAGAAAATGGTTATCTGGGATTAGAAGGAGAAACCATTGTGATTTATGATGAACAAAAAGAAATGGGACGGATTCCATTGCATAATTTGGATGGAATTATATCTTTTGGTTATCGGGGAACTAGTCCGGCGTTGATGGGAGCATGTGCGGAACGGAATATAGCACTTTGTTATTTGAATCCTCAGGGGAAATTTTTAGCACGTGTTGTAGGAAAAACTTATGGAAACGTTCTGTTAAGAAAACAACAGTATATCAGTTGTATGGATCAAGAAATGAGCCTGGAAATTGCTAAAAATTGTATTATTGGAAAAGTATATAATGCAAGATGGGTTTTAGAACGAGCAATTCGAGATCATCCTATGCAGATAAATACGGAGCAAGTAAAAACAGCTTCTTTACAATTGAAAAAAGCGTTAGAATTGATACAAAACGCAAAGTCTAAAGAACAACTTAGAGGATATGAGGGAGAAGCTGCCAGTATTTATTTTGGAGTTTTTAATGAGTTGATATTACAGCAAAAGAAAGATTTTGTTTTTCAGGGAAGAAATAAAAGACCACCTTTGGATAATGTAAATGCGATGTTGTCATTTGTATATACATTATTAGCAAATCAAATTACATCAGCGTTAGAATGTGTTGGGCTAGACCCATATACAGGATATTTGCATACTGACCGTCCAGGAAGAGTTTCTTTATCTTTAGATTTAATTGAAGAATTTAGAAGTGTATATGCAGATAGATTCGTATTATCGTTAATTAATAAAAGAATTGTAAATAAAAAAGATTTTTTAAAAAAAGAAAATGGTGCTGTTTTAATGAGTGATGACTTACGTAAAAGATTGCTTGTAGAATGGCAGAATAAGAAAAAAGAAGTAATTACACATCCATTTTTAAAAGAAAAAGTGGAATGGGGTATGGTTCCATTTGTTCAGGCGATGTTACTTGCACGATATTTACGAGGTGACTTAGATGGTTATCCAGTTTTTCTTTGGAAATGAGGTGATAAAATGCTAGTATTAATCACGTATGATGTAAATACAGAAAGCACATCAGGAAAAACTCGCTTGCGAAAAGTTGCAAAACAGTGTGAGAATTATGGAAGGCGTGTACAAAATTCAGTGTTTGAGTGTATTATGGATCAGTCACAAAGTATTATGTTGAAGTCGATATTGACAGATATTATTGATGAAAGTGTAGATAGTTTACGATTTTATTATCTGGGTAATAATTATAAAACAAAGGTGGAACATATTGGAGTGGAACGTGGAATTGCAGTCGACCAGCCTTTGATTTTGTAAAACAAAGTTATTAGTGCGAGTCTAAAGGATACATGAAATATCTGGGAGATTCGCACCAGAAAAAATGAACAAAACTTTAAATTTACTAAAAAAATACAAAAAGTGGGAAATGTAAAAAGTGAATTTAAAGATATATTGTCAGTATTTTATAAAAACTTAAAGATGTTTTTGTGAAATATTGCTGTCACTCCCCTTGTGGGAGTGTGGATTGAAATATGAATATTGACGACCTTGAGGGAAAGTCAATGGTCACTCCCCTTGTGGGAGTGTGGATTGAAATAACGAAAAAGTATTATTCCGAACCGATTCAAAAAGTCACTCCCCTTGTGGGAGTGTGGATTGAAATAACAAAATTGAACAATATGAAAACGGCGTACACGGTCACTCCCCTTGTGGGAGTGTGGATTGAAATACTTTGTAAAGTGTATTCTGAAATTACAGACACGGTCACTCCCCTTGTGGGAGTGTGGATTGAAATATTTAAAGAACTTTATAAAGCACTGCAAAAGTGCGTCACTCCCCTTGTGGGAGTGTGGATTGAAATATAGAAAGGTCTGTTGCCGGATCAATAACCTGATCGTCACTCCCCTTGTGGGAGTGTGGATTGAAATCTCGGTCATACAGAACCGATCCGATTGTTGATCGGTCACTCCCCTTGTGGGAGTGTGGATTGAAATAGAAAAAGCCGCTGAAACCGTTTCTAGTGAACCACGTCACTCCCCTTGTGGGAGTGTGGATTGAAATAATTTACTAATCGCAACCGTATCGGGTCTGATTGCGTCACTCCCCTTGTGGGAGTGTGGATTGAAATCAGTTCAAGTCGCCTCTTATGTAACAAGTTATGCGTCACTCCCCTTGTGGGAGTGTGGATTGAAATGACAAGTGCCTCATAAGCATCATTATAAGTTTTAAGTCACTCCCCTTGTGGGAGTGTGGATTGAAATCGTCCACAAACGCAGTGAGAAATGAGAACCCCTGTCACTCCCCTTGTGGGAGTGTGGATTGAAATTACTAGTTTCCACAAATTTTCTGTTCCAACAGCGTCACTCCCCTTGTGGGAGTGTGGATTGAAATCATTTATAAGTAAAAATTTTGTAGCATTTGCATAGTCACTCCCCTTGTGGGAGTGTGGATTGAAATAATACCTTGGGACTACAACCCGGAAGCCTATAGTGTCACTCCCATTGTGGGAGTGTGGATTGAAATTCCAAGTATTGCTTTGACACAATCAAGGAATGTACGTCACTCCCATTGTGGGAGTGTGGATTGAAATATATTATACGAAAAGGGGGTGGAGTAATGCGAAGTCACTCCCCTTGTGGGAGTGTGGATTGAAATCGATATGCTTATTAACACTCAGAACCGAGGTAAGTCATTCCCCTTGTGGGAGTGTGGATTGAAATGGAAGAAAAACAATGGATGCGGTCAACAAATATCGTCACTCCCCTTGTGGGAGTGTGGATTGAAATGCTAACATGAGTCGGAGTGGTCCTATGTCAAGATTTAGTACAAGTTAAAATGAGAAATTTCTCCCCATTTTAACCTGCCAGAAGCTCAGCCTCAGTGTTCGTTCTTTCATACACTTGTTCGAATTCGTTTGGCGACATATAGTTGCAATGGCTAT
>ERZ772858.2864-NODE-2864-length-11702-cov-10.417704_pt1 | contig 11702 bp, 10 predicted proteins | sample MGYA00512136_ERZ772858 | MGnify/ENA primary metagenome ERZ772858 (study PRJEB29015, sample SAMEA2737726) | human gut metagenome | biome: human gut; feature: human-associated habitat; material: faeces | place: China | collected 2012 ...
GGCCTTTACATACGGATACGCAAAGCGGGTGCCGCCGATGGTCTCCACCACCACCTTGATCTCCGGGTCTTCCAGAATGGTATCGAAGTTCTTTATAAACAGGTGTGCATCCGGATGGTTTGAAAAATCCTTCGGGTCAAGGATGTACTTGACCTCCACCGGCTCACCTGCACGGCGGGAGACACCCGCAGCGTTGCGGCACAGTACCTCGTACACGCCGCTGCCCACCGTGCCAAAGCCCAGAATTGCAATTTTAGCCATTGTTGTTCTCCCTCGTTTTCTGAAGACTGCTTACAGATTGTACCCGCAGTGCACGCCTACCACCATACGCTGACGCGAAAGTTTTTCGGTCAGCTCTTCGGGAGTCATCTGCATGGTATCGGTGCGAATGGTGACTGCCACCAGTGCGGCACCGTTTTCCGGTGTGGACTGGTTGATGGTCACAATGCTTGCACCTGCGGCGCTGATGCCGGCCAGCAGGCTCTGCAGTGCACCGGTCTCATCCCGCAGAGTAGCCATGACGGTGATCACCTCACGGCCATTCTCGGAGTCAAAAATGCAGTCCTTATACTTATAAAAAGCGCTGCGCGAAAGATCGACTGCGCGGGTGGCAGCGGAAATGCTGCGTGCCTCCCCACTGGCCAGAAGTTCCTTGGCGCGTACCACCTTGAGAAAAACCTCAGGCAGCACCTGCGCATCTACCAGATAAAAGCGGCGTTCCAACTTGTTCACCTCACAAACACAAGTGTTCTTGCAGTGAATATAATAGCATCCGGCCCCCTGCAATGCAAGAGGTCGGATGCGTTTTTGTCAGATTATCCAGTTTTGCTGCGGCAAGCGCGGTATTTCCTTGCCGGATTCACCCCGCGCCGGTGCCGATAGTACGCCTTTTGTCCTTCATATGGCTACAGATCAGTCTGTATCCTGATTACCTGTATCCGCAGGAATGACAGCCTGCTCCGGTGCCGTAGTCTCCGCAGGTGCAGCCGCTGCAGGAGCTGCTGCATGGGAGTAGTTGCAGGTACCAGGCAGATCATCGGCGCGGTAGTAGCCCACGGCGGTGCTGGGGCAGGAGCCGCCTGCCAGCAGGCCGCTCTGGGTGCAGTAGCGGCGCTCCACCACACCGGCAGAGGTCGGGAATGCCTTATACGGCAGGTTTGCCTGCACCTGTTCCATCAGGGCCTTCCACGCCATAACACAGGTACGGGTCTTGGCCTGCTGCTTACCCAGCGTCTTGGTCATATCATAGGGTGCATCGTAGCCCCACCACACGGCGGTAACGTAGTACGGCGTGCCGCCCACGAACCACAGATCCTTTTCGTCGCTGGCGGTACCGGTCTTGCCAAAGGCTTCCATGCCGTTGGAGTTGGGATAGCGGCCGCCGGCGGTGCCCACGCTGGAGTACAGAACGTTCTTCAGCAGGCGGTTCATCACATAAGCGGTATCCGGGGTCAGGGCCTGATAGCTGGTGGAGTTGTTCTCCAGATAGATATTGCCGTCACGGTCCAGCACGCGGGTATACAGGTGCGGGGTGGTGTACTGGCCATCGTAGAAAATCTGGAACGCAGCTGCCAGCGCCGTGGGCGTAACGCCATGGGTCTGACTGCCCATGACCATCTGCGCCAGACCCACATCGTTTACCGGGTCCAGCGTGTTCAGCTGCAGGGTGTTGTACACAAAATTGAAGATGTTGCTTGCGCCCACCAGATCACCCACACGCACCGCAATGGTGTTCAGCGAGCGGGCCAGACCGTTCCACAGCGGCACATCACTGTTGTCGCCGTAGTTGCCGCCATAGTTGCGGGGCCAGCTGCGCCATGCGTTGGGATAAGCGCGCAGCTGCTTGTCGGAAAGGCTCATCAGGCCGTTCTTGCGGCAGTAATCCTCATCGCGGATCACCATATCCTGCTTCTGATACAAGGGCGAGTTGTTGAGCATGGTGGACCAGTTCACCAGACCATACTCTACACCCAGTGCATACGCACCGATAGGCTTGATGGTAGAACCCGTCTGACGAGTGACACTGTAGGCACGGTTCAGCGAGAGGCTCTTGTTCTTTTCGCCCAGACCACCCACAATGGCGATCACATTGCCGTCATAGTCCAGCGTGACCATGGCTGCCTGAGTACGCACATTGCGGTAATAGTAAACGGTACCGTCGTCGCCGGTGCGGGTCTTGGGCGTACCGTCCTCGTTCATCACCTGTACATCGTCGTCCGAGATGGAGGTCACCTCTTCCTCATGCCAGCCGGCCGGGAAGTAGGCATCGTCCGTGTTGAGCATCAGGTTTTCCATGGCGGACTGCACCTTGGTGTTCACAGTCGACTCAACGGTAAAGCCGCCGGTGTACAGCAGCTTCTGTGCCTCGGATTCCGAAATGTTTTCCTTGTCCATGATGTCCTGCACCAGCTCGGTGAACAGTGCATCGGTAAAGTAAGAGGTAACGGAAGAATTCTTCTTGGTATCCTCTTCCTCGGCCAGTACCAGCGGCTGGGCCGCTGCGTTGCGGTAGTCCTCTTCGCTGATCACGCCCTGCTGCCACATGTTGTACATGAGGAAGTTACGGCGGTTGATCAGGTTTTCGGGGTTGGTGTAGGGGTTATAGTTGGTGGGGTTTTTGGTGATGGACGCAATGGTCGCACACTCCCACAGGGTCAGCTGGCTGACATCCTTATTAAAGTATTCGTTGGCCGCAGTCTGCACGCCCTGAATGGTGCCGGTAAAGCTGATGGTGTTCAGGTACGCTTCCAGAATGGTCTCCTTGGAATAGCTGCGGCTCAGGCAGAGGGCGCGGTAGATCTCGCGCAGCTTGCGCAGTGCGCCTTCAATGCCGCTGGCGCTCTTGTCGTCGGTCAGGTTCTTGATCAGCTGCTGCTCCAGCGTGGATGCACCCTGCTTGGAGCTGTAGATGGGCAGCAGGTATTCGTTGACCATTGCGCCGATGGTGCGCTTGAAGTTGACGCCGGGCTCGTTGTAAAAGTCCTTATCCTCGGTGCAGATGAACGCATACTGCAGGTTCGTGGGGATCTGCTCCAGATCCGCCCACACGCGGTGGCTGTTGGAAGAGCGCAGCGTGGCATACTCCACCTGTGCACCGGTGTCCGGGTCGGTGGCCATCACCACACTGGACTGGCTCAGCTCAATGTTGTCCAGATCCAGCAGGTCGCCGTCGTTGGCGGTAGCCTGCACCACGTAATACACAGCACCCACTGCCACCAGACTGCCTGCCATGATGCCCAGACAAATCAGTGTAGCAACGGTTCGGCCAATGAAGCGCAGAATGGGATGTCTGCCCTTTTCACAGGGTTCCTTTGGTTCTTTGGGTTCCCGGCCGCGTCTGGGTCCCGGCTGGGACTCCCGGCGGCTGTTGCTCACATTTACCTTCCGCCCCGCCGGTGCCGGGGAATGCCCCTCACCGGCACGGTTGATCTTTCTCATATCGGAGATAGAAATCGCCTCCTAACATTCAGGCTGCTTTTTCAGCGCCATGCGCTGGTACTTTTCCATCAAAGCGCACAGAACTGCACGCAATACCATATTATAGCACGTGCACAGAACGCGGGCAAGAACCAATCTTCGGCCCTGATAGGTCTAATCATCTGTAGTATAACACAATCTGCCGGACAAAGTACAGCATTCCCGTGTGAAAATTGACTGTGCCCCCTTGTTTTGGGGCATACTTCAGCCGGAAAGGAGCGTGTTTCTCCATGCGCAAACTGTGCACCTGCCTGTTCTACGGGCTGTGCGTATTCACCATCGTGTTCAGCCTGTTCTGGATGGCCCTGCCCAAGCTCAGCCTTCCGGTGCCCGACCCCGGCAGCGAAGCACCGCCTTCCTCCGCAGCAGACCTTGCCGCACAGGCCATGCCGGAGCTTGCTGCCCAAAGCTACCGCCTGTGCGACAAAGGCGGGCGCGTGGCCGTTTACCGCTGCGGCACCAATGGCCAGCCGGATGTGCTTGTCACCGTCACCGGCATCTACACCAATCTTCTGCCGGAGAACGATGCCGTGCGCATCAAGCGCGGTGTGACCGTGTACAGCGAACGGGAACTGGACCTGCTGCTGGAAGATCTGGGCGGTTGAGTGCAGAATGCTCAATTTTTATCTACTTTTACTGATTATTTTTATTGACATCCCGATGTAAAAATTATATAATGATAATAGAAGTAAAGTTTTTTAACCGCCTGCAGCGATCATAAAAGGAAGTGCTTCCTCATGTCAGAACAGATCACCCTCCATTACCAGTGCCGTCTTTGCGGCAAGCAGCTGGACCGCGGTATCCACCTCGGCCCGCCCAGCCCCGGCACCTGCAGCAAAGCCGCCAAGGTAGACGGCTTTCACGGGCCGCACCGCTGGGTCATTGTCTCTTTGCCCAAAAGTGCCTGAGCACTCCATTTCACTGTGATGCAAAAAGGACCTCCGGATGCTTCTCCGGAGGTCCTTTTCTCATTCAGGTTCAGGCTTCCATTTCTTCCAGCGGAACAAGGTAGGCCTTGCGGCACTCCTCGTATTCCAGCATGTAGTCCTTGGTGGGGTTGTGGTGCATGATGCTCTTGAGGGTGTGGGAGTCGTAGTCCTCGCCGGCATCCATGCCGATCAGGCGGGCAGCAACATTGGAGCAGTGATCCGAGATGCGCTCTGCATTGTTCAGCACATCCAGGAACACGACACCCGTATCAATGGAGCACACGCCGTCCTTCAGGCGCAGGATGTGCTGGTCGCGCAGGCGCTCCGCCATCACATCGATCACCTCTTCCAGCGGTTCCACCTGAGCCGCCAGACGCATATCGCTGTTTTCAAAGGCATCGTTGGTCAGGTTCAGGATGCGGTTCAGCGCATTCTCCAGCAGCTGCAGCTCCTTGGTGGCGTTTTCACTGAAGGACGCTTCCTTTTCCTGCAGTTCTTCTGCCTTTTCCATAATGTTCACCGCATAGTCGCCGATGCGCTCGAACTCGGTAACAAAATTCAGCAGTTCGGTCACAGTGTGGCTCTCATCGTCGCCCAGCTCCTGATCGGTCATCTTGATCAGATAGTTGGAGATTGCCACCTCCATGCGGTCGATCAGGTTTTCACGCACCCGGATGGCGCTGACGGTATCCTCGTCCATCTTCAGCAGCAGCGGTGCAGCCAGATTCACATTGCGGGCAGCACGGCGGGACATCTTGATCACAGCGCTCTTAGCCTGCTGCAGGGCCACAGCCGGGCTTTTGAACAGGCGCTCGTCCAGCACCGGCATGCTCAGCTCCTGTGCTTCCTCGGCGCTGTCCGGCACAGTGAGCAGTGCCAGCTTGGACAGCACACCGCTGCACGGCAGGAACAGCAGCATGGCGCACACGCTGGAAAGGGTGTGGATGTTTGCAATGGTGCTCTTGTTCATCACGTCGTTCCACATGGGGATGCCAACGGTGAACTGCACCGCATACACCAGTGCCAGCAGGATCACGCTGCCAATGATGTTGAAGTACAGATGGATCAGTGCAGCGCGCTTGCCGTCCTTGGAGGAGCCGCCAATGGTGAGCAGCGGCGTAAAGGCCGTGCCGATGTGTGCGCCCAGAATAATGGGGATGGCAGAGCTGAAGGTGACCAGACCCGTGCTGGACAGTGCCTGCAGGATACCCACCGATGCCGAGGAGGACTGGATGATCACCGTGACCACCACGCCCACCAGAATGCCCAGAACGGGATTCGTCATGGTAACGAACAGATTCTGGAACACGGCGCTCTCACGCAGAGGAGCCACACCGGTGTCCATCAGGCTCATGCCGGTAAACAGGATGCCGAAGCCCAGCATGATCTGGCCGATGTTCTTCCTTTTAGCGCTGCGCAGGAACACATAAAAAATGCAGCCGATAAACGCCACCACGGGCGCAAAGGTCTTGGGCTGGATCAGTGTCAGCCAGAGACTGTCACCGGAGATATCCGCCATGCGGATCAGCTGGCCGGTAACAGTGGTACCAATGTTTGCACCCATAATGACACCTACCGACTGCGTAAGGGTCATGATGCCGGAGTTTACCAGACCGACACAAATAACGACCGTGCCGGCCGAGGACTGGATGACACCCGTGATGAGGGTGCCAAAAATAACGCCCTTGAGCGTTGAGGAGGTCAGCTTTTGCAGCACGCCCTGCATTTTGCCGCCGGCCAGTTTTTCCAGACCAGCGCCCATAATGGACATGCCGTACAGAAACAGCGCAATTCCACCCAACAGAGAGGTAATGTGTGTGATATCCATAACGATACTCCTAAAAATGATCTTCCTTTTGATCCTTGTACATCTGCCCTGCCCGCACACCGGGCCTGCTTGATCCGGCAGATGCTGCGGCCTGCCGCTCTGCTGCGCAGAACGGCGCACAATGACCGCGCTTGGATCTATTATATCATTTTTTATCCTGTCACAACAAGGTTTATTTTACAAGAAAATCACTTTTTCTACACATTTTTCCGTCTCTTAATGAATTCGTGCTCTTTCCTTTTCAATTATTTTACATCAATTTTACATTTGCACTGAAGTCCCTGCCTGTTTGCGGGCGCTTACTCTGCCAGTTCTTCCATTGCTTCCCGCACCGTATCGGCCGAAAACAGGAACACTCCGCTGCCGGTGTATACTTCCACATGGCTTCCAACATAACGCAGTTCAAAATCTTTCATCCGTGTTCCCTCCTGTATCTCGTTTTTTGCAGCTTTTCAGAACGTTTTTGTTCCATGGCTGTATTATCGCACACGGCAGGTACCATAAATCGGATTTTCAACGCATTTTGCAGACAAAAAGCCGCCCGGCTTCAGATGCGGAACCGGGCGGCTGGCCACCTATTTATATCGTTCAATGCACAGCGGCATATTCCGGGATGCGCTGCTCATGGGCCTGCTGCTCTGTGCGGGCCTTCTCATAGCAGTAACGGATGATCGCCTGCCTGCGCACGATGCCAATGAAGATGCCGCGGTCATCCACAACCGGCACAAAGTTCTGGTTCATGGCCGCTTCGATCAGCTGATCCATGCTGGTGGTCACGGTGACAGCCTTGTAGTCGCGCTTGTGCGGGAAGGCCGAAATGGGGACATCCTCAGCCGCTTCCAGATCCAGACCATGGAACTTTTTCAGCCCCCAGAGAATGTCGCCCTCGGTCAGGGTGCCCACATATTTTCCCTGCCGGTTGAGCACCGGAATGGACGCGTAGCGGTTATTCTCCCACTTTTCCAGCGTCTGCCGAAGGGTGAAATCGTCGTAAACATACATCAGATCCTGCTTGGGTGAAAGGAAAAACAGAATATTCATGACAACAGCTCCTAAACATTGTTCCACGCGCCGTGCGCAAAAAATAACGCAGTTCATCCGCACAAGCGGGACCCTGCGCCGCAGTCCCTATCCTTGTTTCTATTTTAGCACTTTTTCATAGTCGGATAAAGAGTTATCACCCACCTTTTATATTTTTTTAACAGATTGTTTGCTTTCTTTCGTCATACTTTCGGTTTTGATAAAAAGCAACCAGCGTCCGTTATGCTATCACCTTCCCGGTGCGAAGCCGCCCGAACCATGCCGTCAATGCAGAAACCTGCGCAAAAAGTTGATATACCAGCATTTTGCGCTGTACAAGCGCGCCCCAAAGTTGTATAATAATGTGGGTGTTTCTCGGCGCAGTATGTGTATCTGTCCGCCGCTGCGCACCAGACCTTGAATGTGTTTTATGAAAATAACATAAAGGAGCAGAGCGACTATGATCACTTCCCGTTTCCCTCTGGGGGATGTCAGCTTTACGTCCGGGTATTTTGCTACTCTGGTAGGTGAAGCAGCCAAACAGTGTTACGGTGTTGCCGCAATGGCACCCCGTGATATGACCGATGCCGTCAGAAGCATGGTGCACGGTTCTGATTACCCGGAAAAGGGTGTCCGTGTCACGCAGGAGGATGGTCGTCTGGTGATCGAACTGCACATTGCAGTGAGCTATGGCCTGAACATTTCTACCGCCGCACGCAGCATCTCTCACCGCGTCAAGGACGAGGTGGAGCAGGCTACCGGCCTGAAGGTTGCCCGCGTTGTGGTTTCGGTAGACGATGTGATCGCCTGATTTTTGTTGGTTCATCCGAATGCGCCGGGCTTTTCCGGCAAGTACAAGGAGTAAAAAAGAATGATTTCTGGTAAGATTTTGCGTGACGCCATTATCTCTGGCGCCAACAACATCAACAATCAGCGCTCCCGCGTGGACGAGCTGAACGTTTTCCCTGTTCCTGATGGCGACACTGGCACCAACATGGGCATGACCGTGGGTGCTTCTGTGCGCGAGCTGGAAGCATTGGACGACAGCTGCACCGTGGGTGAGGCTTCCAAGACCGCTGCTTCCGCCATGCTGCGCGGCGCACGCGGCAACTCGGGTGTTATCCTGTCGCTGCTGTTCCGCGGCATGGCGAAAAAGCTGCGCGAGACCGACGAGGCCGACGGCCGCACACTCGCGCTTGCGCTGCGCGAGGGCGTAGACACCGCCTACAAGGCGGTTATGAAGCCCGCTGAGGGCACCATCCTGACCGTATCGCGCGTTGCGGCACAGCACGCGGTCGAGCTGTGTCAGGCCGAGCCGACGCTCACCGCAGAGCAGGTTCTGGCAGCGATCATCGAGCAGGGCCACACCGCACTTGAGGAAACCGTTCATCAGAATCCGGTGCTCGAAAAGGCAGGCGTGGTTGACGCCGGCGGCTTCGGCTTTATCACCATCTTCGAGGGCATGCTGGACGCGCTGCGTGGCATCCACAAGGAACGTGCTGTTGCGGCAGAGCCGACCAAGTCCACCGCAGACTTCGCTGCGATCAACGACGAGGACATCACCTTCACCTACTGCACCGAGTTTATCGCATCCCGTAAGGACAAGGCGCGCAATGTTGCCCGTCTGCGCTCCATCCTGAACGAGATCGGCGATTCGCTGGTGGTTGTCGAGGATGATGATATCGTCAAGGTGCACGTTCACACCGACCAGCCGAACAAGGCGCTCGAGGAGGGCCTGAAATTCGGTCCGCTGCTGACCGTTAAAATCGAGAACATGCGTGAGCAGCATACCGCCAAGGTAATTGAGGGCACGGCGGACGCGCCTAAGGAGCGCGTGATCGTTCCGGCAGAGAAGAAGTTTGGCTTTGTGGCCGTTGCCGCCGGCGAGGGCCTCAAGAGCCTGTTTACCGATCTCGGCGCAGACGTTGTGGTACAGGGCGGTCAGACCATGAACCCGTCCACCGACGACATTCTGCACGCTGTCGATGCCGTTCCGGCGGAAATCGTTTTCGTGCTGCCGAACAACAAGAATATCATCATGGCTGCCGAGCAGGCGGTTCATCTCTCTGAGGAGAAAAAGGTGATCGTCGTGCCGACCAAGACCATCCCGCAGGGTATTTCGGCCATGCTGGCGGTCGATCCGGAAGCCGAGCAGGACAGCGAGCTGGCGCTTGCTATGCTGGACGCGGCAAAGCACGTCCGCAGCGGTCAGGTGACTTACGCGGCCCGCGACAGCGAGTTTGACGGCAAGAAGATCAAGCAGGGCGAGTATCTCTCCCTGTGCGAGGGCAAGCTGTGCGCCAATGGCAAGGAAACCTCGGTCATCAAGAAGCTGGCGCGCGAGATGGTATCCGACGACAGTGCATTTGCGACCGTTATCTTCGGCGAGGGCGTTACCGAGGAGCAGGCCGCTGAGGTCGAGAACCTGCTGCACAAGGAAAATAAGGAGATGGAGATCAACGTCATCAACGGCGGTCAGCCGGTTTACTACTACATCATTTCGGTGGAGTAAACCATCTCCCTAAGCATAAAAAAGCATCGGAAACTGCGTTTCCGATGCTTTTTTCGTGAAATTTCGTCTGCTGTGATTTACTTTACAAGCTCAGCTGCCATATCGAACATGGTCTGTGCATCCAGACCGGTATCATAGCCGCTGATGAGGTACGTTGCGCCGTCCTGCTCCCAGAGTACGGACTGGAACATCTTATCCTCCACCTCGTCCGAGCCATAATAGCTGATAACGAGTTCGCCGTTCTTCTCCTGCTGCTTTTCCTCGTCAGACTCCTCGTAATCGGCCGGAACAAAGCGGTAGTGCGCATCGCGATAGGTCAGCGTAACACCGTTTACCTCGGCAGTCGTTGCCGGAACCGGATTCTCCATCTCGTCCTCGGTGAACACGGTGTAGCTCTTGTGTGCGGACAGATTCAGCTCCGCGCCATCCTTCGTGTAGGTTGCATCCACCTCAGCGATTTTCTCCGTTTCACCTACATCATTCCGTGCGGTGGTATCCACATCAGATCCGTAGCTGAACGTATACTCGCCAATCTTGTCCGGCAGCGTGAGCACTACACCGGCATCAGCCAGATGCGCCTGCGTGCTCGACAGATCCAGCCGCTGGTCAGACCAGCCCTCACTGAAAATGCCGCCCATGCCGCCGGCGGCGAATGCGCCGGTCACCGCAATCGCAGCGACAGCGGCAACCGCCACAAAGCGTTTGCTCCACAGATGACGCTTGCGTGCCGGTGCATTGTTCAGTGCGAGTTTGACGCGCGCCTGCATCGAATCCGGTGCATACAGCTCATCTGCACACTGATGCAGCATTTCCTTGATTTCACGTTCCATTTTGATTTCATCCATGATTTGCAGCCTCCTTCGGCTTCCGTTCTTCGGTCAGCGCCTGCCGCAGATGACGGCGAGCGGAAAAAAGGCGGGATTTCACCGTTCCCTCGGTTACGCCGGTCGCCTGCGCGATCTCGCGCACCGAGCGATCATCGAAGTAATACAGCACCACGGTCACGCGGCGTTTTTCGTCCAGCGTATCGAGTGCGGCATACAGGCGGCGCTGCTCATCCGTCCGCAGCACGGCGGACAGTGCGCTTTCACTCTCGCCTGCGTCAAAAAACTCTGAGACCGGCGTTTCCCGTTTGGCTTTGCGGCAGTACTTCCATGCCGCGCGGGAAAGCGTTTTGAGCAGCCACGGCCGGAATTTACTGCCGTCCCGCAGCGATTTGATGGACTGCGCACAGGTGACAAAGGCCTCCTGCGCCAGATCCTCGCCGTCCGTCCTGCTGCCGGTGATCAGGCATGCAAGGCGGTATGCATCGTCCTGGTAGCGCTCGTACAGCTCGTCGAACGCCTGCATATCGCCGTGCTGCATGCGGCTGACAAGCTCTTTATCGTTCATAACTTTCTATCCTTTCCCTGGGTGCGTCTGTATATAAGAGCAGCCAGTTTGGACTCGGTTCATTTTATTTTCAGTGAAATCCGCGTCCTTCGACGCACCCGAGTATAAGAGCCGCGAAGCGGCGGGCCGGTTCATTTTTATTTAACGGACACTTTGTATAGTTTTGACGGTTGCGTTTAACGTGGATGTATTCTATACTGGATGTATAGAATATGCCAGTGCCGCTGACTCCAGCGGGGGGGTCGCCTGCCCGGCGAGGGCACAAGAAGGAGACAACCTGCGGTTTTCTCCTTCTTGTGAATCTTCCGCTTTCCCTTAGAGGGCACGGCGAAAATCGGAGAGACGAGACCGCTCCGAAAAGGGGAACGGCAGAGGATTTTTTCTTCCGTAGGGGAGCACAGTGTGCTCCCATTTCTCTACCTCTGCGCAGTGCCAGATACATTGCTTCTACACATACCAGCTACTCTTCGCAGGCGCAACATAACAGTGTTGCGCAACTCGTTTACGCGTTGTTATGGACAACACCTGCGGATTCCACTTTACC
>ERZ772858.2865-NODE-2865-length-11701-cov-3.783617_pt1 | contig 11701 bp, 9 predicted proteins | sample MGYA00512136_ERZ772858 | MGnify/ENA primary metagenome ERZ772858 (study PRJEB29015, sample SAMEA2737726) | human gut metagenome | biome: human gut; feature: human-associated habitat; material: faeces | place: China | collected 2012 ...
TATTGAGTCCTCTTACCTCAAAATTGATATGAAAAAATAGGACTTAAATCATTCAAGCCCTTGTTTTATAAGGTTTCTCTTGATTTAGTCCTATTTTAACGTATGCCCCTTTTATAATTAAAGGATATCTGTGAGCATTATTTTTCCATTCATTTAAAAATAAATCTGCTTATCTGGTTAAATATCCAATATAATTAATCTCCATATATTTTATGGTTATATTATACACCGTTTTACATTTTTATGAGGAAATCCATAATTATACTCTTAGCATTCTGTATCCTATACCAATATGCGTCTGTATATATTGAACTTCCTTTTTATCCGCTTCCAGCTTCTTCCTGAGTGTTGCCATGAACACACGAAGAGATGCAACATCATTTTCTGAAGACCTTCCCCATATCTGTTGTGTAATATAAGTATGTGTTAACACCTTACCTACATTACGAGATAATAAGCAAAGAAGTTTGTATTCAATAGGTGTGAGATGTAACTCCTCCCCTCTCATATAAGTACAGCCGGCAGTATAATCAATTTTCAGTTCTCCATTAATAAAAACAGCCGTCTTCTGTATCTCACCAGTCTGAATAACCGCAAGCCGTCTCTGTGTAACACGTATACGTGCAAGCAATTCTTCAACTGAAAAAGGTTTTGTAATATAATCATCCGCACCTGCGTCAAGAGCCTCAATCTTATCAGAATCCTCACTTCTGGCACTGATAACAATAATCGGCATATTGGACCAGGTACGAATTTTTTTTATCACATCTACTCCTTCCATATCCGGAAGACCCAGATCTAAGAGGACAATATCTGGATGATGTGAAGATGCTTCCATTATCGCAGATACTCCATTTTTAGCCGTAAGATATTTATAATCATGCATTTTTAATGTTGTTACGATGAGATTTCGTATCGGACGGTCATCCTCCACAACAAGAACTACTGTTTTATTCATTTAATGTCACCTCGCTAAGTGGTAAAGTAAAAGTAAAAATACATCCTCGTGGTGTATTATCTGTAAGAAGGAGCCTTCCATCATGTGCTTCTATAATAGATTGGCAAAGTGACAGACCAAGACCGAGACTTCTCTGGCTGTCTGCAATCGTATTTTTCCCAGTATAAAACATCTCAAAGATATATGGCTTCATTTCATCTGCAATACCCGGTCCATTATCCTCCACACAGATCTGTGCTTTTCCATTACATTTCATTCCCCGGATACAGATTTTCGAACCTTTCGGTGTATATTTTATGGCATTATCAATAAGATTCACTAGTACCTGTATGATAAGCTGCACATCCATTCGGACAAGAATCAGTTCTTCACACTTTGTCACAATTGTATATTCATCATGCTTCCTGCTGATATGACGCAAAGATTCTGCAATGACTTCATCAAGTAACTGATCTGTAAATTTAAACTTCAGCCGCCCATCATTAAGCCTTGTAATAGATAACAGATTCTCTACCACGCCAATGAGCCATTCAGAATCATCATAAATGTCAGTATAGATCTGAGCCTTTGTAGCCTCATCCAAACGGTCGCCATTGTTAACCAACATATCTGCATTACCGGAAATAGAACAAAGTGGCGTTCGAAGGTCATGAGAGATTGCCCGCAGAAGATCTGCCCGCATCTGCTCGTTTTTGGCCAAAACTGCATTTTTCTCTTTTTCCATGGCGTTTTGTGCATTTTCCATTGCAAGCGCACATTCATTTATTACAGACAGCAGGATACTGTATTCAAAATAGTCCAGTGTTTCTTTTTGCATTGGTATTCCAATTACACCGTAAACATTGTCTCCACCCCGGATTGCCAGATATAAGCATTTGGCCTGTGGAAAATGATGAGTGGAAGCACCGGCACGCTGCCTGTTTTCATAGACCCATCTGGCTACACCCTGTTCTTCTGGTGTTAATATATTTTTTGCACTCTCTTTTTCCACCGAAAAAAGTTTTCCATCTGATAAATTTCCGTTTTCCACTACATACGCTGTAATATTGCGATTTAATAAGCGAAGAAGCTGAGTACAGGTAATGTCAAGAATCTCTGTCCCTCCTTTTGCCTTTTGCAGCAGGCAATCCGTATCAAACAAAACTTGTGTACGAAAAGCAAGCTGAGCAGACAATTTTGCATGTGTTTTCAGCTTTGCTGCAAGTGCTCCCGTAAGCACAGATGAAATAAGCATTATGAGAAAAGTTACCGGATACCCTACCGCATAAGTCTGAAAAGACATCCTGGGTTCTGTCAGAAAAAAGCAAAATAAAAAAACACTTATAACAGATCCGACCACACTGCAAAGATAACCATCTGTCACCATTGAAGTAAGCAAAACTCCCAATATATATATCGTTACAATATTTGTATCCGTGAAATTCAGTCTCTGAAACAGAATACCAATCAAGGTACATACTGCAAATATAATTACCGTGAGGAAATAATCTTTCGCTGACGGTTTTTCTACATACCTTGCAAATGACCTCTTTTGATGAGTTCTGGTTTTTAGCGCATCCGGAATAATATGGATATCAATATCCGGTACAATTTCAATCAGTCTTTCTGTCAGAGTTGCTTTGCTGAAAAAGTGATTCCTCCTGGCATTACTTTGTCCGATTACAATTTTTGTTACATTGGATAATCTGGCATACTCTGCGATTTGTACAGGTATGTTTTCCCCATGAGTCATCACTATCTCTGCTCCCAGCTTTTCTGCATACTGTATATGTTCTTCTAACTTTTCTTTATCTAAGACTTCTGATTTTATACCAGTTCGTACATACAAGGCTGTAAAACGTGCCTGCAGTACTTTCACCATTTTGGCCGCTGTATCTATTATTTTTTTATTGGAGGGTGCTGCTGACAGACAAACCAGAATATGTTCGCTTAGCTCTTTATTATTCTCCTCTGCTTTGAAACTCATTTCATCTTCCACCCTTTTCTGCTGTTTTTAAAATTATATCATGCGACTGTGTTATGGTCAAAAGTCTTTTCTACCTCCTCTGAATGTCCATCAAAAATCAATATTCCTTATTCCATTACCATCACTTATTCCATATCCTCTTCATGACAATCACGCTATATACGGAAACACTTCTGAAGATCCCGATACTCTCCTAATACCAGTAATTTATTATTCTCTGCAAAACATGTATCCGGAGAAATCGAAATAGTGAATTCTCCTTCTTTTTTTACCGCCAGAATATTAATATTGTAACGTTTTCTAATATCCAGCCCGCCTACTGTTTTTCCAATCCATTCCTCTGGTACTTCCACCTCAAAAATCGCATGGGAAGCATCCACCTCCATATAATCAAGGATATGATCATCTGTGTAACGGATAGATGCCCATTTCGCAACTTGCTTTTCTGGATAGACCACCTTATCTGCACCGTTGCGCAAAAGAAATTTTTCCTGGACATCACGTTCCGCTCTGGATATAACAAGTTGTGCTCCCAATTCCTTTAGAAGAGAAGTTGTTTCAAGGGAATTTTGAAAATCACCTCCAATCGTCACAAAGCAGATATCGTAGTTGCCAATCCCAAGAGATCGCAGAAATTCAGCATTTGTACTGTCCCCAATCTGGGCATTCGTCACAAATGGCAACACTTTATTCACCCTTTCTTCATTCCAGTCAACCGCCATAATCTCATGCCCAAGCTGATTAAGCTGTATAGCAATATGCCTTCCAAATCTTCCAAGTCCAATAATCAATATATTCTTCATAATATTTTTTTCTCCTTATCCAACTGTAATTTTCTCTAAAGGCAGCCTTGCATTTCCCCTGTTTCTTCCGGAAAATACTGCATAAATCAGGGTCAATCCCCCTACACGCCCAAGATACATCAGTATAATTAACACAACTTGTGAAAAAACATGAAGTTTCGGTGTAATTCCTAATGTCAGACCTACTGTACCTACAGCCGAAGCTGCTTCATACAGACAGTCCAAAAGAGGAATATCTTCGTATATGCTGATTGCAAGTCCACCGCAAAAAAACAATGTAAAATAAAGCATGGATATTGTTGCTGCATTTTTAATCGCATGATATTCCAGTCTCCGTCCAAAAGCCCCTGCATTTTCCTGGCTTCGAAATGTAGCTATTGCATTTAAAAGCAGTACTGTAAAAGTTGTCGTTTTCATTCCTCCTGCTGTAGATCCCGGTGAACCGCCAATCAGCATCAGCAGTATCATAACCGCACTTGATGCCTCACTCATCTCTGAAATATTTATAGTATTAAAACCTGCAGTTCTTGTAGTTACTGATTGAAATGTGGCAGCTAACAGACGCTGCCCTGCAGGCAGATTTTTCAAATCATAGACAAAGAAAAAAACTGCCGGAAGGAAAATCAGACATGCCGTCGTCACGAGAATGATCTTGCTTTGCATACGGTAACGTTTAAAGTTCATTTTATTCATATAGATATCGTCCCAGGTGAGAAAACCGATCCCCCCTATAATAATCAACAGCATAATTACCACATTTACGATGGCATTTCCAGAATATCTCATCAGAGATGGAAATGTATTTTCTGTTGTTCCCAGAATATCAAATCCAGCATTACAAAAAGCAGAAACTGAATGGAAAACTGCCATCCAGACTCCCTTTAATCCATAATCCGATAAAAAAACCGGTAACAATAACATGGCTCCTACTGTTTCAATTAGAAAGGTTCCCTTTAAGATGAATCTTGTCAGTCTGACGATTCCTCCAACTTTAGGTGCTGAAATTGCATCCTGTATTGTGCTTCTTTGCATAAGAGATATTCTTTTTCCTGAAAGAAGAGAAACCGCTGCCGCCACGGTTACTACTCCCAGTCCTCCTATTTGTATAAGCACAAGAATAACCGTCTGACCAAACACAGACCAATAGCTTCCTGTATCCTTTACTACAAGCCCTGTAACGCATACTGCTGAAGTGGCTGTAAAAAGTGCCTCAGAAAATGGCGTTGGCACATTCTCCAAAGTAGCAATCGGAAACATCAACAGGATAGTGCCAAAAAGGATCACACCTGCAAAGCCCAGAATAATCAATTGAAAAGAGGTCAGATGCTTCTTACGTATTATCTTTGACATAAATAATTATAACTCCTTACTAATAATTCTAATGCTATATCTTCGTAATATATTTTATTATATGGCGTTCTGAGATTATGGAAATTGCATAGCAATGGAGCAATCCCGTTATATCTGTAAGTGCCAAAATTTACTTTTGACACTCACATCATTATATATGATTACTTTCAAAGATAGTATAAAAGTCTATGATTCTGTATTAAGATAGTATAAAGATTTTATTTTTGAATATATTCTAATTATTCTGCCAACATTTTGAAAGATAATATTAAAGCCGCATGATTTAACAAAAAATCAAGCGGCTTTATCGGAGAAAGTATTGCATTGAATAATGTGGTGTCTATTTACTTTGTAAGCTTCCTGTTATCAAACGCCAGCCTCATCTGATGCCATTCAACATTTCCGTGTGTAGATTTTTCCGACACACCCTCATCCAAAAAGCCAAATTTGGCATAATATGAAACCAGCTTTTCTTTACAGGTCAGCACAAGGCCCTTACGTCCCTGCTGCTTTGCGTCATGAATTGCACGACGAATCAATTCCCCCGCATATCCGTTTCTGCGATAAGCCGGTAAAGTATTGACACCAAAAATCATCTGCCATGCTCCTTTTTCGTTGTGCATCTCTGCTTTTTCATACATTTCATCCGTCAAATCTGCTTCATCTGTAACAAAACCATCCACAAATGCAATCAGTTTTTCAGCTTCATACATCAGCCAGAAATGATTTCCATAATATCTGATTCTTTCAATAAATTCTTCTTCTGTTGCAGCTTCCGCAGGTGGAAAACACTCTGCCTCAACTTCGGCAACTGCCGTGATATCTTCTGCTGTTGCATATTTTATATTCATAATTTTTTTCCTTTATCAAACAATTTTTAACATCTGAATCAGTAAAATCCATGCAAGTCCATAATAAGTCACAACCGCTACCAGGTCATTTACCGTCGTAATCAGCGGACCGGAAGCCACTGCCGGGTCTACTTTTATTTTATGAAAAAGGATTGGCACTAATGTTCCAACCAGACTTGAAATAATAATTGCTACTAAAAGTGAAATTCCAACACATCCGGAAATCAAAAAAGCACTTTCAAATGAATATCCTTTAAACAAAGCAATATAGATTCCCAGACAGACAAGTGCCATGATTCCAAGCAGTGCTCCATTACAAAATCCAACTTTCATTTCTTTAAATAATAATTGAAGTTTATCTTTACCACTTAAATTTTCATCCATCAATACTCGAATAGTAACAGCAAGGGACTGAGTTCCAACATTTCCGGCCATATCAAGAATTAAAGACTGAAAGCAGATTACAACAGGCAGGACTGCAACAACACCTTCAAACGCTCCTACAACTGTAGAAACTCCCATTCCAAGAAACAACAGGATAACCAGCCATGGCAGACGCTTTTTCATACTCTCTTTTGTTGTTTCATTTAAGTCCTCTTCTGCTGACAAACCGGCAAGTTTTGCATAGTCTTCACCCATTTCATCATCAACAGCTTCTACAACGTCCTGTGCGGTGATGATACCTATAATTTTTTTATTTTTACTTAAAACAGGCAAAGAATCTTCCGCATAGTCCTTTATTTTTTCAATACTATCGGAAATTTTTTCCCGGTCCAATAAATAAGGATATGCATAACTGATTAAACTATCTAACTCTTCATTTTCTCTTGCAATAATCAGGTCTTTTAAGTCAATCGCACCACAAAAGCATCCTTTCTCATCAACGACATAAATTGTTGTAATGTTATCATTTTCTCCAGCCTGCCGAATCAGTTCATGCATTGCCTGACGAATCGTAAGATTCTGTCGGATGCAAATATAATTCGTTGTAATCAGACTTCCAATCTCATCTTCGTCATAAGAGTTAATCAACCGAATATCCGTCTTGGTTTCATCATCAATCATCGGACGAAGCTTAACCTTAACGCTTTCATCGATATCTTCCCATAAATCAACTGCATCATCTGCATCCATTTCATTAATAATTTCTGCCAGTTTATCAATGCCAATCTCTTCAATGTATTCTGACGGATTATCAATATACGCAATGATTTCTGCCATCCATTTTGCATCGAGTGCACTATATAAAAGATTTCGCTCTGCTCTGTTTAAAAACTCAAAACTTTGAGCAATATCATTTTCATGATAATCTCTAAGCTGTTCCCTCATTTCTTCTATGGAAGGGGATACTTTAATAATTTCAGCGATTTCTTTCGCAAAAATCGGTTCTTTTAATACTTCTTTTCTCATAATAAGCCTCCTCTCACCCTAAAAAAGGGCATAAAAAATCCATCGTAACAACTTCTGTTACACAATCCTAAGATTTATAAGTTGTGAATTCGTTCCTAACGATGGATTAAGACTTATTATTTATATTCAATGGGATAAAATGGCGTACTTATAGACACTTGAAATAAAATCCAAGTCTATATCCATCATTATATGTACTTCGACTTCGACTCTCACAACTGTCCATACGACTATCCGCCTCCTTTTAATTAAGCTTAAATAAACTTTTTTGCGTAGTGATTATAACACCCTTATCTGCTTGGTTCAAGCCCCATTTTGAAACTTTACAAAGATTTAAACTAATTTCATATTTCATATACAGCAACAACTTCTGTCTTTTATAATCTTTTATCCGCTGTACTAATAATTTCTTCTGTCTTTTCCTATTCTTTGATAATACGCTTTTTTAGCAAAATACATTCTCTGATCCGCCAGAATAATCTGCTCATCAATGGAACAGACTTCTTCTGACAATGCCGCTCCATAGGATATATTAAGTTCTGCAACCTGTTTGCCATGCCACTTTGCAGCTGCCTTTTCAAAACTTTCATTCAAAACAGATAATTTCTCAACTGGCTCTTCTAATATTACTACAAACTCATCTCCACCTGTCCGATAGCATTTTCCATAACTTCCATACACACTCCGAATTGTAGATGCTGCTCCCCTTAACAGCTCATCTCCTGCTGCGTGCCCAAGCTTATCATTGACTTCTTTTAATCCATTTACATCAAATATCGCAACAACAATTATTTTTTCACTCGGCACGTCTTTTCTGATTCTGTCCAGACCTTCCTCATAAGCCCGACGATTATAAAGCCTTGTCAGTTCATCTGTGTAAGCAGAATTAAACAAACCTCTGTCCCGCTTTGCAATAACATGAAGACTGATTCCAAGCAGCAATAAGCAAAGCAAAAATACCACTACATTTGCTGAAATCAAAACGTAATTATTGATATAAGCATAAGTATCGAAATTGTGAATAACCATATACCAGTCAAATTTTTTCATATATTTCGTAATGGTATAATTTTTACTTTCCGGTTCTTTCTCATACGCATAATCATCATGGTCGTCTTCTTTGATTATCTTCTCTGGAAGTTTCTGTAAAAATGAAGCATATTTCTCTGTATCTCCGCTTCCTACCTGAATGTTTCCCTGCGCATCTGTAAATAAAATATCGATACCATACTGCTTTTCATACTTTGCAATCTGCCTCTGAATTTTCTCCAATTCCATGCTGACACCACAGACTCCCAGAAGATTTCCCTCTTTATCTTCAATCCTCACATCAATATAAATCAGCCACAGGTCCGGATATTCTTCATCTCCCCCTAACATTACCGTATACTTTTTACCAGAATCTACGAATTTCTGATACCATACATCATCCTCATCATTTTCCACATCCATAATCTTATAAAAACCATCATAAGTATAATAGGCTTTCGTTTTTTCAGACGCTACAAATACAGTTTTATAAGAGAAATTTTTCATATATGAAGTCGTATACTCATCCATTTCTCTGCTTATTTCCTCAGCATCCATCTTTTCTTCGTTTTCCAACAATTCAATCAAAAAATGATCCGAAGCCAGTGTATTCGCCACAATAACCGGCTCTAACAGCCGACTGTTGATATCATTATAAATTCCCGCCGCAATGATTTCACCATTCTTCAATGCATGTTTTTGCAATACCTGATACAAAGATACCGTCGAAATAACGGTACTGCTAACAAAACATAAAACAATAACCATAAGCATCAGGAGAAAAAACCTGTTCTTTTTCATAAAATTCTTCCTCATATTCTTCCCGCTAAAACATTACAAATATTATTTTTATTCGTTTTAGTGAGCATAGTATAATTATTTTAGCACACTAAAGAGTCTTTGTCGAATAAAAATATAACGTAAAATCATTCAATTATTTGCATTTTTATATATTTTATTACTTAAACTTTCACAAAAAATGATTGCATAAACTGCTTCAACTATGCTATAATAACACAACATTTAAGAACTATTTTACCAAACAGCGGAATAATTTTACTTGTCCGCTTAACTAATAAAAACAGAAAAATAAGGGTGTGCCTGAATTTCAGAAGACTGCCAAAAAAGACGCATGAAAGTGCGTTTCTTTTGGCAGTCTTTTTTATTTTAGCAAATTTTATTTAATTCAGGCAGAAAGGAGTTTTTCATGCTTGTAATGATTGATAATTATGATTCTTTTGTTTATAATCTTGCAGCCTACTTTGAGGAATTAAATCAGGATATCAAAGTCATCCGAAATGACAAACTGACGATTGAAGAGTTAGAATCCATTGAAAACCTGGACGGCATCATTATCTCGCCGGGACCGGGTCGTCCACAGGATGGCGGAGTCTCTTTAGATATCGTCCGCCATTTTGCCGGAAAACTTCCAATCCTGGGTGTATGCCTTGGGCATCAGATTATCGGACATGCCTTTGGCGCAGTCGTAAAAAGAGGAACTGTTCCAATGCACGGAAAAGTAACACCGATTCATACCACCCAAAGCAGAATGTTTTCCAACCTTCCGAAAACTTATGAGGTAACACGCTATCATTCTTTGGTGGTAGATGAGAGTTCTCTCCCTGATGAACTTCAAATTGATGCAAAAACCGAGGATGGTGCAGTTATGGCACTTTCTCATAAGACCTATCCGGTTTATGGAATCCAGTTCCATCCGGAAGCCGTTTTAACCAAATACGGACATGAACTTTTAAACAATTTTATTACAATCTGTAAGAAATGGAGGGCTCACGATTGGCAGCCAGATTTTGCAAACTAGAACAATACTGCCCGACGGCAGATTTATTTTCCCTTTATCATACCAGAGAAACCGCTTTTTTAGATTCTTCTCTTACCAGTAAATATGGGAATTTTTCGATTATCGGACTTTATTCATACTTAAAAGCGGAAGAAACCGATGGCATCTTAAAAGTAAACGGAACCGTTCAAAAAGAAAGTTTGTTAGATTTCTTAAATCAATATTTAAAAGAACACAAAGAAGAAAACCCAACCAATTTACCGATGCTTGGCGGAGCTATTGGCTATCTCTCTTATGATTACGGCAGGAGTTTTGAACAGATTCCAAGCCGGCATAAAAAAGAGATTTCAATGCCGGATGCCATGTTTGAGTTTTTTGATTTATATCTCATCGAAGATTTAAAGAAAAAAGAACTGTATCTTTCTACAAGTGAGCACTTTCATACACTTGAGGAATACAAGACCGAAATCATGCAGGATATTTTAACACTTGCCTCTAAAAACGTCACTGTAGACTCTTGTCTTTGCGACGTTAGAATCAAATCCGATTTCGTAAAACAGGATTATCTTAATGCCATTGATTCCATGATTGATTATATTAAGGCAGGTGATATCTATATTGCAAATATGACGCAGCATCTTACTGTGGAAAGTACTCGTACACCTTACGATGTTTTCTGCTCACTTCGCAGAGACAATCCTTCTCCGTTTGGCGGCTATTTAAATTATGGGGATCTGCAGATCGTCAGTGCATCTCCGGAGCGTTTCTTGCAGATGCGTGACGGTGTTGTGGCGACCAGGCCAATCAAAGGTACCAGAAAACGCGGAGCCACCAGAGAAGAAGATGCGGCGATGAGAAAAGAACTGGAAGAGTCCGATAAGGATAAGAGCGAACTTCTTATGATCGTTGATCTGGAGCGAAATGATCTGAACCGTGTCTGTATGCCGGGCAGCGTCAAAGTGACGGAAATGTACAGCATCGAGACGTATGCGACGGTTTTTCATCTGGTATCGGAAGTTCAGGGAAGACTTGCGGAAGATAAAAATGTTGTGGATCTTCTGGAAGCAGCCTTTCCGGGCGGATCCATCACCGGGGCACCGAAACTGCGTGCGATGGAGATCATTGAAGAACTGGAGCACAGCCGACGCAATCTTTATACCGGCTCGATCGGTTATCTGACGCTCGACGGTGACTGCGATTTCAATATTGTGATCCGCACAGCAGTACATAAAAACGGAAAGTACTATCTCGGAGTCGGAGGCGGCATCACCTGCGAATCGGAGACAGAGTTTGAATACGAAGAGACGCTTCAGAAAGCAAAAGCTGTTCTGCAGGCGTTGGAAGGGAGAAAAGAAAGTGATAAAATATCTGTTGTTTGACCTGGACGGAACGATCACGGACTCCGCAGACGGGATTACGAATTCCGTTTCCTATGCACTTGGAAATCTGGGGATTTCCGAAGAAAAGAGCAATCTTTACCGTTTCGTGGGTCCTCCTCTTGTAGATTCTTTTAAAGAATTTTATGGGTTTGATGAA
>ERZ772858.2874-NODE-2874-length-11656-cov-2.981209_pt1 | contig 11656 bp, 10 predicted proteins | sample MGYA00512136_ERZ772858 | MGnify/ENA primary metagenome ERZ772858 (study PRJEB29015, sample SAMEA2737726) | human gut metagenome | biome: human gut; feature: human-associated habitat; material: faeces | place: China | collected 2012 ...
GGACCCGGATCAGTGACGCTCCTCTTGTTATCGGTATCGGACCGGGCTTTACGGCAGCCGGAGACTGCCATTTTGTGATTGAAACGCAAAGAGGTGAGCATCTGGGCGAGGTGATCCGCGAGGGAAGTGCAATCCCCAACACCGGAATTCCGGGAAATATTGGCGGCTATACGGTGGAACGCCTTTTAAAGGCATCCGCAGACGGAATCATGCATCCGGTCGCGAGAATTGGTGATGTGGTGAAAAAAGGGCAGATTGTTGCAAGGTGCGGAGATGAACCTGTCTATGCGAGGCTCCACGGGATTGTCCGTGGGATGCTCCAGGAAGGTGTACCGGTCAAAAAAGGATTGAAGATCGGAGATGTGGATGCAAGGATAGAGGGAAAACTTTGTTATACGATTTCGGATAAAGCACGAAAGATCGGAAACGGAGTTGCGGAAGCAATCGATCTTGTCTATAAAACAAAATAAAAAAGTTGTCTGGACAACTTATTTATCCATCCTTTTTATGGTAAAATATAAAAAGGTTTGGGCAGAATACCTGCCGCAGTGACGGCAGGTATTTTTATGCCATAATCCATATAAAGTGAGGAACAAAAAATGAAACTGGTAAGAACAGAAGATGCAGTGGGGCAGGTGCTGTGCCATGACATTACACAGATCATTCCGGGAGTTGTAAAGGATGCTGTTTTCCGGAAGGGACATATTGTTACCGAAGAAGACATTCCGGTACTTTTATCTGTGGGAAAAGAGAATCTTTATATCTGGGAAAAACAGGAAGGTATGCTTCATGAAAATGAGGCGGCTGAGATCTTGCGTCAGATCTGTCAGGGTGAGCATATGCATCCTTCCGGGGTGAAGGAAGGAAAGATCGAACTGATCGCCGACTGTGAAGGGGTATTGAAGATCAATACCGAAAAGCTGAATGCGGTGAACAGTCTTGGTGAGATGATGATTGCATCCAGACATGGAAATTTTCCGGTGAAAACCGGAGATAAGATTGCAGGAACAAGGATCATTCCGCTTGTGATCGAAGAAGAAAAGATGCAGAAGGCCTGTGAAGTGGCAGGAAAAGAACCGATTTTCCGGATTCTTCCGTACCAGAAGAAAAAAGCGGGAATCGTAACGACGGGAAGCGAAGTGTATTATCACCGGATCGAGGATAAATTTACTCCGGTTGTGATCGGAAAACTGAAAGAATGTGGCGTTACAGAGGTGAAGCAGATCCAGTGCAACGATGATCATGAGATGATCACAGAAGCAATCCAGACTCTGATCGAGGATGGTTCTGACCTGATCGTCTGTACCGGTGGAATGAGTGTAGATCCGGATGACAGGACTCCTCTTGCGATCAAAAATGCCTGTACGGAAGTGGTGACTTATGGGGCACCGGTTCTTCCGGGAGCCATGTTTATGCTTGCTTATTGTGAAAAAGAAGGCAGACAGATTCCGGTCATGGGTCTTCCGGGATGCGTGATGTATGCAAAACGGACGATTTTTGATCTGGTTCTTCCGAGGATTATGTGTGATGAAAAGCTGCATGAAAAAGATTTCCGGCTTCTTGGACAGGGAGGACTTTGTCTGTCCTGTCCGGTGTGTACTTTTCCAAACTGTGGATTTGGAAAAGGAGGATATTAAAATCATGAGAAAGAATAACTTATTTAAGAAAACAGTGGCAGCAGGTCTGGTTCTGCTGATGACAGCATCACTTGCTGCATGTGACGGTAAAAAGACCGACACAAAAACAGAAGACAAAAAGACAGAAACAAAGGCTGACAAAGAAGAGGATGTAGAGCTTCAGGTATTTATCGCAGCCAGCCTGAATACGGCAATGACAGATATTGCAGAGCGTTATGAAAAAGAGCATCCGAATGTGAAGATCGTCTACAATGCAGACAGTTCAGGAACTCTGCTGACACAGATCGAAGAAGGATATGAGTGTGACTTGTTCTTCTCCGCAGCACAGAAACAGATGGATCAGCTTGAGACTGACGGACTGGTAGTAGAAGGAACACGCCATAATGTAGTGAACAATCAGGTAGTTGTTATCACATTAAAGGACAGTGATACAGCAGTAACCGGGCTTGAAAACTTAAATGAGGCAAAGAGCATTGCACTTGCAGGCGGAAGTGTACCAGTTGGAAAATACACCCGTCAGGCGTTGATGAATCTCGGAATTCTGGACAAAGTAGACGATGTGTCTACCATCACAACAGAACAGATTTCTGAAGCTCTTGGAGGAATAGAGATCAGTGAGCAGGCAAATGTAAGCAAGGTGCTGATCGCCGTTACAGAGGGTGCATGCGAAGTTGGAACAACTTATTATTCTGATACATACGGATATGAGGATCAGATCAAGATCCTTCAGACAGTAAGCTATGATCTGACAGGTAACGTGATTTATCCGATCTGCCGTGTAGAAAATAAAGAGGCAGATGATGCAAAGAAAAAAGCAGCCGATGATTTCCTTGCATATGTAACATCTGATGACGCAAAGAAGATCTTTGACAGCTACTATTTCGATACAAACGTAGAGTAAAAGAGGAACGATATGGAAGAAATAAGACAGATCCTTGCAGGACTTGACTGGAGTCCGCTTTTCATTTCAATCAAAACAGGAATCGCAGCAACGATCGTGTCATTCTTCCTGGGAATATGGGCAGCAAGAAAGGTGCTGAAAGCGAAGACGGGTCTCAGGGCTGTGCTGGATGGGATTCTGACACTGCCGCTGGTGCTTCCGCCGACGGTTGCAGGATTTTTCCTGCTGCTCATTTTCAGTACGAGAAGAACCGTTGGATCGTATCTTTATACGACATTTGATATCAAGATTGTACAGTCCTGGGCAGGATGCGTGATCGCGGCAACTGTGATTGCATTTCCACTGATGTACCGGAATGCAAGAGCAGCATTTGAACAGGTGGATGTGAACCTGATCTATGCGGCGCAGACGCTCGGTATGCCGGAGTGGAAGATTTTCTGGAGGGTGATCATGCCGGCGGCAGGTCCTGGAGTTGCATCCGGTACAATTCTTGCATTTGCAAGAGCGCTTGGAGAATATGGTGCGACCTCCATGCTTGCGGGCAATATTCCAGGAAAGACGGCAACCATTTCCCAGAGAATTGCAATGGTCATCCAGGACGGTGATTATCAGACGGCAGGCGTGTGGGTCGGAATTGTAATCCTGATCGCATTCGGAATAGTAGTACCTATGAATCTGGCATTTGGAAAGGGAATGAAACATACAAAGCAATGGTAGAACTAGAGATAAAAAAACAGTATGAAAAATTCAGGCTGGATGTTGCCTTTAAAAGTGAAAAAAAGCGGATCGGAATCCTGGGCGCTTCCGGATGTGGGAAAAGCCTGACCTTGAAAAGTATTGCCGGGATCGAAAGACCGGAAAAAGGGCGGATCGTGATTGACGGAGTTACCCTTTTTGATGCCGGAAAAAAGATTTTTCTGAAGCCACAAAAAAGGAAAGTCGGTTATCTTTTTCAGAATTATGCGTTGTTTCCGAACATGACCGTGGAGCAGAATATCGGGATTGGATTTACCGGAAACAAAGAAGATAAGCAGAAAATGGTAGAACAGCTGATCCATCATTTCCAGCTGGACGGACTGGAAAAGCTTTATCCGTCAAAGCTTTCCGGCGGACAGCAGCAGAGAACGGCACTGGCACGGATTATGGCATATGAACCGGATGTGATCCTTCTGGATGAACCATTTTCGGCACTGGATGCGTATCTTCGGGAGCGGATGCTGACCGAGCTGATGGAAATGCTGAGTGATTATGAAGGTACGGTGATCATGGTGTCCCACAGCAGGGATGAAATCTACAGCTTCAGTGAAGAGGTTCTGGTAATTGAAGATGGACATGGAATCCGCCTGGGTCCGGTAAAAGAAGTATTTAATGCACCGCGCTATAAGACAGTGGCAAGACTTACCGGATGTAAAAATATTGCAGATGCTTACCGGATGGATGCGCAGACGGTGTATGTGAAAGACTGGGATGTGCAGCTGACTTTTAAAAGACGCACTGTGTCGGAGAATGTGAAGGCGATCGGGATCCGAGCTCATGATCTGATTCCGGTGTATGGAACGATATCCGGTGCTATGCTGAAAGTTAAAGAATGGAAAAGTGTGGATTATCCATTTGAACGAAAATATTTTATCCAATGCGAGTCGGGATGTGAGGACTTCTGCTGGTTTGTCCAAAGAGAGATTTCTGCCACTCTGGAAGAAAAAGGAATGCCGGATGCACTCGCATTTCCGGAAGAAAAAGTGCTGTTCCTTGAAGGATAGCGTGACAGATGCTATAATGGACAAATAGAGAAAACGGGCAGAAGGTGGCAGCATAAATGCAGAAAGAACAAGAAAGGGAAGCGATTTACCGGAGCATTTTCTTCTGTGATATGGATCGGAAGAAGGCGGATGTGATCATTAACCGGTTAGGCGGCAGAACCGTAACCTATGACAAGGGCGAAATCATCATAAGAGAAAGAGAAAAACTGAACAATATCGGAATCCTGCTTGACGGGGTACTCTGTAAAGTGCAGTATTACCGGGATGGAACTGAGCAGCTGGTCCAGAAGCTTGTCAGCACGTTTGTTGTGGGAGTGGAGATTGCGGTCAGTGAAAAAAAGACGAGTCCTTATGATGTTTATGCATCGGAACAGGCACACATTTTCTGGTTTCCTGTACGGGCGATGGAAGAAGAGGGCGTTCTGGATCTGCGTGAGAGGATTGAGTTTTACAAGAAAACGGTTCATTTCCTTGCAAATGAAGATATCCGCAAGTGCAGGAAGATTGAATTGCTGTCGATTAGAGGAATCCGGGAAAGAATCGAGCGGTATCTGAGAGTTCAGCAAAGCCGCCACAAAAGCAGTGCATTTGATATTGAATTTAACAGAGAACAGATGGCAAATTATCTGGGGATCAACCGGAGTGTGCTGTCACATGAGTTGAAAAAAATGGAAAAAGAGGGGATTTTGAAGGTCAGAAAGAATCATTTTGAGCTGGCTGATAAAGAATAAAACAGAATTTCTGCTGAAAATATCGAAAAGTGGTTGGTTTTTATCAGAATATAGTTTATAATGAAAAAAGGATTAGGCGGCAAGGAGGTTCTTTATGGCATCGTCAAAAAATTATACAGAAGTTTTGATAGGCGGCAAAGTATTCACCCTGAGCGGATTTGAAAGTGAAGATTATCTGCAGAAGGTATCCACTTATCTGAACCATAAAATCGAGGAATGTACAAGCAGCGATGGATATCGCAAGCAGAGTGCGGAAGCCAGAAGTGTGCTTCTTGCTTTAAATATAGCAGATGATTATTTTAAAGCCAAGAAACAGGGCGGCGCATTAGAAAGCGACATCGAGGCAAAAGACAAAGAGATGTACGATTTAAAGCATGAACTGATCTCAGTACAGATCAAGTATGAGAATGCTGAAAAAGCACTGGATAAACTCAAGGCAGAGAACCAGGAACTTCAGATGAAGATCGTACAGCTTGAAACAGAAATGAAAAATCACCGTACAAAATAGACTGTCCTGAGGCAGTCTATTTTTGATACTCCGGTATACAAAGAGAAATGTCTGCAACACAGGGACTTTGTATACAGGTTATTTAAAGATAGAGGAGTTATATGAAAGACAGAGTTGAAATCCTTGCACCGGCAGGGAGTATGGAGTGCCTGAAAGCGGCAATTGCAGCAGGAGCTGATGCGATATATACAGGGGGAGCCCTTTTCGGGGCACGTGCTTATGCACATAACCTGACGGAGGAAGAACTTTTAGAGGCAATTGATTATGTGCATTTGCATGGAAGAAGACTGTATCTGACCGTGAATACACTGATCAAAGACCGTGAGATGGAAAAACAGATGTATGACTATCTGCTCCCTTATTACCGGCAGGGGCTGGATGCGGTGATCGTGCAGGATATTGGACTGTTCCGTTTTATCCGGAAGCATTTTCCAGATCTTCCGATCCACGCAAGTACCCAGATGACGCTTACGGGAGTGGATGGGGCGAAGTTTCTGGAAAAGGAAGGTGCACAGCGGATTGTTACATCCAGAGAACTGAGTATGGCAGAGGTGAAGAAGATTGCCGATGAGACAGAGCTCGAGATTGAAAGCTTTGTACATGGTGCACTCTGCTATTGCTATTCCGGTCAGTGCCTGTTCAGCAGTTTTATCGGCGGCAGAAGTGGCAACCGTGGACAGTGCGCACAGCCGTGCAGACTGCTTTACCGGACACCGGAAGCAAAGAGACCACAGTATCTGCTGAGTCTTAAGGATATCTGTACATTGGAACTGATCCCGGAGATGATCGAGAGCGGGATTTATTCCTTCAAGATTGAAGGCCGGATGAAGAAGCCGGAGTATGCGGCAGCAGTCGCTTTCCAGTACCGGAAATATGCCGATCTTTATCTGAAATATTACGAAGAATGTCCGGCAGAAGAGGATCCGGCAGCGTATGCGATGAAGAAATACCGTGTCCGCGAGGAGGATCGGCAGATGCTGCTGGATCTCTATAACCGTGGCGGTTTCCATACGGGTTATTATCATACACAGAATGGACGGGAGATGATTTCCTTAAACCGTCCGAACCATGCAGGAGTGCCGGCAGTAAAGGTACTTGCTAAAAAAGGCAGAACTGTGACTGCAAAAGCAATGACAGACCTGTCTCCGCAGGATATTATTGAGCTCCCGATGCGCAGAGGCAGGGAAAAAGCAGATAATTATACCTGTAAGGATGCAGTCAGAAAAGGAATGAATGTGCAGATCCCAGTATTTGCAGATACCCCGTTCAAGAGGGATGAAATCTGGATGCGTACAAGAAACAGCACATTGATTGACACGCTGCGTGAAGAATTTGTAAATGGAAAAATAAAAGAACGGATCTGCGGAACTTTCCGGTTGTATCCGCAGGAAGCGGCAACGCTTACAGTGAAGTGCCGGGATGCCGAGATTACGGTTACCGGTGAAAAAGCACAGGAAGCACTGAGCCAGCCGATGAGCAGAGAGCGGATTGAAAAGCAGCTGCGCAAGACGGGAAATACGGAATTTGAATTTTCCTTTTTAAAGGCCGAGATCGGAGAAAAAGTATTTCTTCCGATGCAGAGCCTAAACGAACTTCGAAGGGAAGCACTGGAGACACTGGAAAAAGTGATCTGTGAGAAATACAGAAGAAGTGGTGAAGTGAAAGAACCGGAAGAAAATAAGACAGAGCTTTCAATGGAAGAAGAGATACTTTCCGGATGGACGGCATCGGTAAGAACCGCAGAACAGATGGAAGTGATTCTGGAAGAAGAAGCAATCGGAAGAATCTATGCGGATTGTACCATGTTCCCTCGCATCTGGGAGAAGGACAGCTATGTGGAGTGGATTACAAAAGTACATGCAGCAGGGAAAGAAATTTATCTGGTCATGCCTTATATTTTCCGGGAAAGAACCCGAAAACAGTATGAAGCTGCATATAACCGGATATTCGGAGCCGGATGGGACGGCATTCTGATCGCAAATTATGAAAGTTTTGCGTTTCTGAAAGAGCATGGTTATACCGGAAGGATTATGACCGATTACAATCTGTATGAATTTAATCAGGAAAGCAGGAAATTCTGGAAGGAAAAGGGAGTTTTTGAATTTACAGCGCCCGTGGAACTGACAGAAAGAGAACTCCAGGATCTCCGGGTAAAGGATGGAGAAGTGATCGTATATGGTTATCTTCCGATGATGGTATCTGCAGGATGTATTCAGAAAACGACCAGAGGATGTCAGAAAAAATCCGGACAGATGACAATAACTGACAGATATCGTAATCCATTTGTGGTAAAAAATGAATGTGATTACTGTTATAATATCCTTTACAATTATGTACCATTATATCTGGGAGACCGGATGGAAGAGGTATATCAGATCGGTCCTGGGCGGATCCGACTGATGTTTACTACTGAAAGGCAGCAGGAGGTAAGGCAGATTTTAAGTGCGTATTTTGAAGGAAAAGAGCTTCCGGAGGGAACGTACACCAGGGGACACTGGAAAAGAGGAATAAAGTAGGTGGAATTTTGATCAATATAATTGTAGAGCTGTCAAAATATCTGATGATAGCCCTGATGCTGGTCTATACATTTGAATGTTTTGCAGTATTTAATTACACAGATGAGTATACACAGAGAAGTATTTTCAGAAAGCAGAATGTGCTGATGTTTCTGCTTCATATGATTGCATTTCTGGTGATGTATCTGCAGACAAATGAAACAAAAATGATCGGATTTTACGGGATGCAGGTGGTACTGTTTCTGGCGGTCATTTTGCTGTATACAATAATTTACCCGCGGGTGTCGCGGCTGGTTGTAAATAATATGTGTATGCTGATGGCAATCGGCTTTATTATGATCACCAGACTTTCGTATTCGCTTGCGGTAAAGCAGTTTCTCATTGTCAGTGCATCTGTAGCGATAAGTCTTGTGATCCCGATCATCATCCGGAAGGTAAAAGCTCTGTCAGAATGGAAAATATTCTATGCAATTGCAGGTGTTGTAATGCTTGGGGTCGTTATCATTGTAGGACGTGTGACTGGAGGAGCGATGCTGAATGTTGCAATCGGAGGTTTTACCCTTCAGCCATCTGAGCTTGTGAAAATCATTTTTGTATTTTTCGTTGCGGCGAGTCTGAAGAATGACACTTCATTTAAGAATATTGTGATCACAACGGCAGTGGCAGCAATGCATGTACTGATCCTGGTTGTGTCAAAAGACCTTGGTGCGGCGCTGATCATTTTTGCTGTATATCTGGTGATGCTCTATGTGGCAAGCAGACAGCCACTTTATGTACTTGTCGGACTGATTGCAGGAAGTGGGGCATCAGTTGTGGCATATAAGTTATTTAACCACGTCCGTGTGCGTGTACTGGTATGGAAGAATCCATTTGCCGTTTACAATGAAGGTGGTTATCAGGTGGCACAATCCTTGATGGCGATCGGCACAGGAAGCTGGTTTGGAATGGGACTTTTTCAAGGAGCGGCAGATCAGATACCTGTTGCAGAGTCAGATTTCATTTTTTCGGCAATTGCGGAGGAAATGGGACTGATTTTTGCACTTTGTCTGATCCTGGTATGTGTCAGTGTTTATATGATGTTTCTGAATATTGCGATGCAGCTTCGGGACAGCTTTTATAAACTGGTGGCACTGGGACTTGGAACCTGTTATATTTTTCAGATATTTCTGACGATCGGAGGTGTGACAAAGTTCATTCCGTCTACCGGAGTGACACTTCCGCTGGTAAGCTACGGTGGAACCTCCGTTCTCAGTACGATCATTATGTTTGCGATCATTCAGGGACTGTATGTATTAAGAGAGGACGAGGAAGAAGACATTGAAAGAAAAAAATTACAGAGAAGACGAACTTCCAGATCTGGATCAGCAGCTGGAGAGCCTGCCAGACGAGAGCGGGTATCACGACCAAAAGAAGAAGGCAGAAGGGAAAAGCCGCAGCAGACGAACGGATGGCGAACCAAAGAAAAAGGTCGAACGCAGCCGCCTAAAAAACGGACAGCGGCGTCCGAAAGAAGCACAGGCAGAAAGAAGCGGAGCCAGTAAGAAAAAAGAGAAGCAGATGACCAATAAAGAACTGACGAGAGTTACTTATATTTTTGTAACACTGTTTTTGGTACTGATGGGATATCTGGTTTATTTTAATGTGGTAAAAAGTAAAGAGGTTGTCAACAGCACGTACAATATCCGTCAGGATCTTCTTGCGGACCGTGTGCTGCGTGGCAGTATTACAGATAAAAATGGAGAAGTGCTTGCACAGACTGTGACAAATGACGATGGATCGGAAACACGGGAATATCCGGAGGGAGAAGTGTTTTCACATGTTGTCGGATATGCCGCAAAAGGAAAATCCGGACTGGAATCCTCACAGAATTTCAATCTTCTGACTTCAAATGCCTTTTTCCTGGAAAAGCTGGCGAATGAATTTAAAGACCAGAAGAATACGGGAGATACGGTGGTCACAACCTTGGATGCGAACCTGCAGAATGCAGCATATAATGCACTGGGAGATAACAAAGGTGCAGTTGTCGTGATGGAGCCAAGTACAGGGAAGATTCTGGCAATGGTATCGAAGCCGTCATTTGATCCGAATAATGTTTCGGAAAACTGGGATGCATTGAACAATGACGAGAACAGTTCGCTTCTTAACAGGGCTACACTTGGACAGTATACACCGGGGTCGACATTCAAGCTGGTGACAACACTTGCTTTTATGCGGCAGAATCCAGATTATAATAATTATTCGTTTGAATGTAATGGAGAATTTTCACAGAATGGGGCGACGATCCACTGTTATAACAGCACTGCTCATGGGGAAGAGAATCTGACGGATTCGGTTGCAAATTCCTGCAATTCTTCGTTTTCAAATATCGGGCTGCAGCTGGATAAGGCAGAATGGAGAAAGACTGCCAAACAGATGCTGTTTAACGGCAAGCTTCCGGGTGATGTGAAATATAATGAAAGCAGTTTCCGCCTGAAAACAGATGCAGGAGATGCAGATACGATGATGACTGCAATTGGTCAGGGAGAGACACAGGTCAGTCCGTACCATATGGCGATGATCGTTTCGGCGATCGCAAATGGTGGAAAGCTGATGAAGCCGTATCTGGTGGACAAGATTACAAATTATGCAGGCACAACGGTGAAGAAATATATGCCGGAAAGCTACAAAGAGCTTATGACATCATCTGAAGCTGCACAGCTTACGGAATACATGAAGGCGGTTGTGGATTATGGTACCGGAGCTGCGCTTTCAGGTGCGTCTTATACAGTGGCAGGAAAAACCGGAACTGCTGAGGTCAGTGAAGATGGAAATACAGTACATTCCTGGTTTGTCGGATTTTCCAATGTGGATAATCCGGAGCTGGCGATCAGCGTTTGTGTCGAGGATGCAGATACAGCGACCATTACTGGTGTCAGTGTCGCAAAGCAGGTGTTTGATTCTTACTATAATAATTAAAGGTCAAGGTGACAGCGCACATGAGGTTTTACAAAAATCTTTATGTCAGCGAGAGCATGACAAAAAAGAAAGAAAAAGTGATTGCAAAACTGAATAAAAAAAAGTATTCGTTGAATACTTATGTGATCGCGCTGATCGAAGAAGGGGAAAATCAGCTGGAATTTTATTCGACGTTGATGTTCCGACAGGGAAGTGTGATTGATGATGATATTTTCGTTGTCGGCATAGCGGGTGGATATGATGATGCGCTGTATCTGGTAGAAGAGATCGCGAAGGAAGTTTATGAAAAAACAGGGGATCTGGATATCCGGTCCTACATCAGAGAGCGGGAGAGGGAAGAAGCATGATTCTACATATCATTGGATTGATTTTGAAGATTATCGGAATAATTCTTCTGGTGATTCTGGGAATTCTGCTACTTGTGATCGGTGTCCTTCTCTTTGTACCGCTGAGGTATGAACTGCGTGCCGAGTTTCCGGGAAAGCTGGAAGATGCAGAGGGGAATCTTAAGATTTCATGGCTGCTTCATCTGGTTGCAGGAAGAGTGGAGTATCGGAACGGTGATGTGAAATGGCAGGGGCGGATTGCCTGGAAGAAGTTGGGAGATGTTCTGGAAGCGGAAGATAAACCGACGAGAAAGAAGGAGAA
>ERZ772858.2897-NODE-2897-length-11537-cov-3.520902_pt1 | contig 11537 bp, 9 predicted proteins | sample MGYA00512136_ERZ772858 | MGnify/ENA primary metagenome ERZ772858 (study PRJEB29015, sample SAMEA2737726) | human gut metagenome | biome: human gut; feature: human-associated habitat; material: faeces | place: China | collected 2012 ...
GACCAGTACCGATATCACATAAAATAAAATTCGTTTGATCTTCATATCCTCACCTGCTATTCCTTTGTTTCTTCATCAAGATTCTTTGTTTTCTTAAGATCTGTGATAACCAAAACTTCTTTTAAATGCTTGAAGTCAACGACTGGTGTCACTTTCGCTGTCTTGGTAAGCTTTGTAGAATCAAGCTTCAGATCAGATACTTTCCCGATCGTGATCCCTTCATTAAATTTGGAACTTACATAAGATGTTACAAGCTCATCTCCATTCTTGACTTTTGCATCTTTGCTGATATATACAACTTCCAGATATCCATCTTCCATCGTATCCAGACTTCCATTTACGATACACGCATCATTTGTCTTTAGGAACATAGCACTGACCATACTTGTATCATTAATGATCGTTCGTACTTTGGCTGTATGTGATGATACATCATAGACAATTCCTACGAGACCATTCCCTGCAATGACATTCATGTCTTTCTTAATGCCGTCTTTGCTTCCTCTATTGATCAGAAAGATGTCAAACCAGTTTCCTGATCCTTTACTGATGACTCTGGCTCCCACTGTATGATATTTTTTGTATTTTTGTTTTAATTTCAAAAGATCCTGCAGACGTTCTAATTCTACTTGATTCTGCTGTAGCACACGATTCTGCATCTTCAGAACATCGATCTTCTCCTGTAGACGCTCATTCTCTGCTCTCAGTGTCTTCTTGCTTTTCGCATTCTCATTCCATGAAAACACGGCATTTCCTACCGAATTAATGCCTTCCTGCATCGGAGATAAAACAGTGAAAAAGATATTCTTGACTGGAGTTAAGACTCCTCCGGCAAAAACACTGATTCCCGCCAGTAACCCACACACCACGATAAAAATCGCTAACAGGTGGTTTGAATTAAATTTTTTCTTTTGCAATTTCATACGTCTATCCTCTTTCATCATCTATCGTTTTAAATATGACTGCATTCCTAAGATCACATGATCTTCTGGCCGGTCAGCAATATGAACCGGTATCTTAAATTCTTCTTTGATCCACTCTGCCGTCTTTGGAAATGCTGCCCCGCCTCCAGATACATAGATTCCCTGATTCATAATATCTGATGCAAGTTCTGGCGTAATGCTTTCTAACACTGCTTTTACCTGCACACAAATGTCTCTGACCTGACTGTGGGCCTTTTCTTCAACGATCTGAATTGGTATCTTCTCTTGTTTTGGAAGTCCACTCACAAGATCTCTTCCCTTGATCATAGCTGCTTCTTTATCTTCTATCTTCGCATATGCAAGTTTTAAGTGTCTTGCACTTCGTGTTCCGATCGCTAATTTATAATTCTTCTTTACATAATCTCTGATCCACTCATCGATCTGGTCTCCTCCATATGGAAGAAGTCTGCTTGTTACGATTCCGCCTAAAGATATCACAGAAATCTCTGTTGTTGAAGCTCCTATATCAATGATCATATTTCCACATGGCGCATTGACATCAATTCCACTTCCAATTGCCGCAAGGATTGGCTTTGGAACTAAAGTTACATCCTTAACCCTTGAAGCTGATTCCCATGCAAGATCTTCAAATGCTCGTTTCTCAACATTCGTAATATCCACGGGAACAGCGATCATAAGACCGGTTTTCCTAATCCGTTTGAAATAATGGTCCAATACCGTTCCTAACAGATATCTCATATTCGTATAATCTGAGATCACGCCGTGTTCCATTGGTTTCACTACATGAATACTGTATGGCTGTTTCTCATACATCGCAAATGCTTCGTTGCCGAATGCTTTTAGTTTCGCATCTTCATCAAATGCGATCATGTTCTTTATCTTTAAAAATTCTTCTTTATCTCTTGTACAGATTCTTAAATGTCTGGTTCCAAGTTCAATTCCTAGTTGTGCCGTTTTCATGTTCTGCTCCTTACATCATGTGTTCTTCTCGAAAACTTAAATATGTCTGGTCTCCGATGATAATATGATCACATAGCGGAATCCCAAGAAATTCTCCTGCTTCTTTCATCCGCTTGGTCGTCAGAATATCCTGGCGGCTTGGCGTTGGATCTCCAGATGGATGATTATGGATCATAAGTACGGAAACCGCTTCGCATCGAAGTGCTTCCAGAAATAATTCTCTTGGTGATGCCACTGTCTGATTCACTGTACCAACAGAAACCGTAAGTTCCTTTATAACTTTATTCTTTCCATTAAAAAAAATTAAAATCATCTCTTCCCGGCTTAAATGCCGCATCCGTTCCATATAATAATCTGCAATGGATGCTGGTGAATGAAAGCTTATCTTATCTTCGACTTTCGCACTTGCTAATCGTTTAGACAATTCTGCAATACACAAGATCTGCATCGCCTTTACTTTCCCAATCCCGGGAATCTTTTGTAATTCTTCTCTTGAAGTGTGGCAAATTCCCAGTATTCCCTCATAAAACGGATCGATCGACAACACTTTCGTTGCAAGATCTATTGCCGTCTGATCCTTTGTCCCACTTCTTAAGATCACTGCCAGAAGTTCTGCATCTGACAGCATTGCTGTTCCATTCTTTTCACACTTTTCATAAGGTCTTTCTGACACTGGTAATTCCTTTAATGTCTGATGTTTTTCTTCCATATCTGATCCTTTCTGTCGAAAAATCTCCATGGTCAAAACATTTCTCACATTAAATCTTACCATAACTTTTCACTGATGTATAGAAATCAAACCGTTGTTTTCCTTAAATTTTTCTTATTTTATTTTATGAAATCTCTGGAATTTCTACCAAACCTTTTTCTGCCATTCGCTGCAGGGACATGATGATTCCATATTTGGCATGTGGATATGTAAGACCTCCCTGGAAATATACTGCATAAGGCTCTTTCATTGGTCCATCAGCACTTAATTCAATGGATGCGCCAGATACAAATGTTCCTGCTGCCATGATCACCTGGCTATCATATCCTGGCATATCCCATGGGATTGGTGTTACATGACTGTCAATCGGTGATGCTTTTTGAATTCCCTCGCAAAATGCGATCAATTTTTCAGGATCATGAAATTCCACTGCCTGAATAATATCATGTCGGTCTTCTTTTCCATCTGGAATCACTTTAAATCCTAATTTTTCATATAAATTGGCTGCAAAGATCGCTCCTTTGACTGCTGCATTGACAACCGTTGGTGCCATAAAGAATCCCTGGATAAACTGACGATTAACTCCAAGACTGGCTCCTACTTCTTTTCCAAGCCCTGGTGTTGTAAGTCTGTATGCACACTGCTCGATCAGATCACTTCTTCCACAGATGTATCCACCGATCGGTGCAAGTCCTCCACCCGGATTCTTGATCAGGGAACCTACGATCATATCAGCTCCAACTTCCGATGGTTCTTTTTCTTCGACAAATTCACCATAACAATTATCAACCATTACGATCAGGTCTTTATTGATCTCTTTTACAAATGCGATCGCTTCCCCGATCACATCAACAGATAAGGTTGGTCTTGTCGCATAGCCTTTTGATCTCTGGATATGGATCAGTTTTGTTTTATCATTGATCGCATTTTTGATCCCCTCTAAGTCAAAGCTTCCATCTTCTAACAGATCGACCTGTGCATATGTGATCCCGTATTCTTTCAGGGACCCTTTGGATTCACGGATTCCAATGACTTCTTCTAAGGTATCATATGGTTTTCCTGAAATTGCAAGAATCTCATCTCCCGGACGTAAGTTTGCAGATAATGCAAGTCCTAATGCATGTGTTCCACATGTGATCTGCGGTCTTACAAGTGCATCTTCTGTTCCAAAAACATCCGCATACAATGCTTCCACAGCTTCTCTTCCAGAATCATTGTATCCATATCCTGTTGTGCCACCCAGATGCATTTCCGCAATCTGATGTTTCTGCATCGCATTTAATACCTTGATCTGGTTTAACTGTGCGATCGCATCTAACGTTTCAAAACGATCTTTTAATCCCTTTTCTACTTCCTGTGCATAGTCGAAGACTTTCTCATCGACGCCCATTTCTTTATAATAGTTCTTTAACTGATCCATCATAGATCCCCTTTTCTTTTAATATTGTAAGCATATATGTTAAAATCTCATCTTCTGACCCAAATTGTGATTTATCTACCATACAGACTTCCTTTTCTCTTCCAAACCAGGTCAGCTGACGCTTTGCAAAATGTCTGGTGTCTTTCTTGATCTGTTCGATCGTATCCTCCAAAGAAAGATTTCCTTCTAAATACTCAAACACCTGACGATACCCGATTCCCTGCATGGAAACCATTGTTTTTTCATATCCTTCTTCTTTTAATCGTTTTACTTCATCGATCAATCCTTGTTCCGCCATAATATCAACGCGGCGGTTGATCCTGTCGTATAAGATATCTCTTTTGTGGTTTAATACAAAATAAGCAAAATTATATGGTGAGGTCTTTGCTGCTTCCTTCTCATTATGCTCTGAGATCGGATATCCATTTAATTTATAAAATTCTAATGCACGGATCACCCGCTTTACATTATTTTTATGAATCTTTTCTGTAGATTTTGGATCGACTTGTTTTAACATCTCGTATAAACTGTCGTTTCCTTCTCTTTTAGCTTTTTCTTCCAATTGTTTTCTGTATTCCTGGTCTCCATCTTCTTTTGTGAAATCAATATCATATAAAAGACTTTGGATATAGAATCCTGTTCCACCAACGATTAGTGGAATCTTGCCTTTTGCATAGATTTCCTTTAGGGCATCTTTTGCCATCTGCTGAAATCTCGCTACATGAAATTCTTCTTTAGGATCAAGTTCATCCACCAGATAATGCTTGATCCCTTCCATCTCTTCCGGCATGATCTTGGCAGTTCCGATATCCATCTTCTTATAAACCTGCATAGAATCTGCGGAAATGATCTCTGCATCTAAGATCTTTGCTAATCGGATCGACAGTTCTGTTTTTCCAACTGCTGTCGGTCCTGTTAAAATTACCATTGGTTTCATCTATTTAAAATCCTTTCGGCATAAGTTCTGATAATCGATATGTTTCAAATCCATCTGGGCTTTGACAGATCACTTTCAGATCTGGATTGAATTCATGTAGAAACTGGCGGCAGATTCCACATGGATAAACCGTTTCTTTGTCACTGCCATTGGATGCGATCGCGATCATTTCAAAGTCATGATATCCTTCACTGACAGCTTTGACTGCCGCTGTTCTCTCTGCACAAATAGCTGCTCCATAAGAAGAATTCTCCACATTACACCCAGTGAATACTTTTCCTTCTTTGGTAAGAATTGCTGCTCCTACTTGAAATCTGGAATAAGGTGCGTATGCTTTCTCTTTTGCTTTATCTGCAAAATCTAATAATTCCTGATCTGTCATAGTCTTCCCTCCTTGTCTGGTTTCACTATACGATTCTCTTAAACTTCTTGTCTATCTCATACTTACTCATCTTGATGATCGTTGGTCTTCCATGTGGACACTGGTATGGATTTTCCAGCTTCATCAGTTCATCTAAAAGATGTTCTACTTCCATTAACGATACTCTCTGATTTCCCTTGATCGACATCTTACATGCCATTGTCGCAATCTTTGATGCGATCACTTCTGTATCCAAGGTACCATTTTCCTGACTTACCGCATCTAAAAGTTCCATAAATAAGTCTCTTTCCCCGATTCCATAAAGATTGGCTGGAACTTCCCGGATACAATATTCATTCCCTCCAAAAGATTCGATCGTAAATCCTAAACCTGCGAATGCATCTTTGTATCTTGTTAACGCTTCTGCTTCCGTCATAGAAACCGTCACAACCATTGGCGGTTCTAATCTCTGGCTGTATATTTCTTTTTCTTTGAAATTCTTCATCAGCCTCTCATAATTGACTTTTTCATGTGCTGCATGCTGGTCCATGATAAATAACTGGTCTTCGTACTCAATAAGCCAATATGTCTTAAAGAGCTGACCTAAGATCTTGCGGTCAGGTCTTGCCTGAACTGAAAATACTGGATCTTCTCTTAGTGTCATCTGATTGCTGCTTAATTCATCGGTCTTGTATTGTGGAAATTCTTTTTTCTGAGTATTGTAGTTTAAGCCTGCATAAGTCGGTTTCTTTGTATTTTTTGATGATTCGCTAGCTATTGGTGTTTTCTTTACAAGGTGTGACGGCTTTTCCACTTGCTGTTGTACAGCTTGCCCTTGCTGATCCACCTTCTGAACCTCTTCTTTCCTTCGGTTCACCTCAAATGGCTCAGGCTTTTTCACTTCTTTTGTCTTCGGCAATTCTTTCTTCTTCGGTGTCTCTCTTAATACATCCTGCACCAGATCTTTCTGAAGTAATGCCGCTCTGACTGCATCTACTACAAGCTCGTAGATTTCTCTTCCATTTCGGAAACGGATCTCCATCTTTGTCGGATGAACATTCACATCCAGCAGTTCCTGATCGATCTTGAAATCAAGGCACACAAATGGATATCTGTGTTTCATCGTAAAGGTACGATATCCTTCTTCAATTGCCTTGTAAATGATTGAGCTTTTGATATATCTTCCATTGATAAAGTAACTCTCATAGTTTCTGTTTCCTCTGGAAACATACGGTTTTGCGACAAATCCCGTGACTTTCACATCTTCATTTTGTGCTTCTAGCGGGATCAATGCTCCTGCCACATCTCGCCCATAAATATGATAGATGATGTCCTTTACCTTACCATTTCCAGAAGTATAAATCTTATTTTTATTGTTATGGATAAATTTAAATGAAATTTCCGGATGACTTAGGGCAATGTGTACCATCATCTGTTCTACATACCCTGCTTCGGTTGTCGCACTCTTTAAGAATTTTCTTCTTGCTGGCGTATTATAAAACAGATTCTTTACCAGAAATGTTGTTCCATCGGGTGCTCCGATATCGTCAAAAGCTTCTTCCTCGCCTCCATAGATCTTATAGGATACTCCACTGAAGCTTTCTGCAGTCTTCGTTACCAGCTCAACCTGTGCAACTGCACTGATACTTGATAATGCCTCACCTCGAAATCCAAGGGAAGATACACTTAACAGATCTTCAACTGAACGGATCTTGCTTGTCGCATGACGTAAAAATGCAGTCTTTACTTGATCTTTTGGAATTCCGATCCCATTGTCAGTTACCCTGATCAATGTCATTCCGCCGTCTTTGATCTCCACAGTCACTGCATTTGCTTTTGCATCCACTGCATTTTCCACAAGCTCTTTGACAACAGAAGCTGGCCGTTCAATGACTTCTCCTGCTGCAATATTATCGATCGTCTTTTGATCTAGTAATTGTATCTTCGCCATAAAATTACTCCTCGTTCTTTAACTTCTCCTGTAACACATATAAATAATTCAATGCTTCAAGCGGTGTCATGTCAGAAAGATCTTTTTCTCTTAGTTCTGCCATAAATGGATGTTCCATCGTTGGTTCATCGCTTTCTCTGAAGAAACTTAACTGTTGTGCCTCTCCATATGGCATGATATCCTTCGCTCCTGACGTCAGATCATGTTCTTCTAATTCTCTTGCGATCTCTTTTGCTCGATTGATCACGGCATCTGGGACTCCGGCAAGTTTTGCAACCTGTACTCCATAACTCTTATCTGCACCACCTTTTACGATCTTACGCAGGAACACGATGTCATCTCCCTGTTCTTTGACAGCAATGCAGTAGTTATGTACACTGTCGATCTTACCTTCTAACTCTGTCAGTTCATGATAATGTGTCGCAAACAGAGTTTTTGCACCGAGGAGCTTGGAATTGCTGATATATTCCACAACTGCCCATGCAATGGACAACCCATCAAATGTACTCGTTCCACGTCCGATCTCGTCTAATATCAACAAACTGTTTTTCGTTGCATTTCTTAAAATATTGGCAACTTCACTCATCTCAACCATAAATGTACTCTGTCCAGAAGCAAGATCATCTGATGCTCCAACCCTTGTAAAGATGCGATCTACGATACCGATATTTGCTTTCGCCGCTGGTACAAAGGAACCAATCTGTGCCATTAATACGATCAGGGCAACCTGTCTCATATAAGTTGATTTACCTGCCATGTTTGGCCCCGTAATGATCGCTACACGATTCTTCTTGTTGTCAAGATATGTATCATTAGAAATAAACATATCATTTGGGATCACCTGCTCTACAACCGGATGTCTTCCATCCTTGATATCAATCGTCCCTCTGACATTTAACTTCGGACGTACAAAATGATTGCGTTCTGCGACATATGCAAGGGAGGCAAGTGCATCGATCTGTGCGATCACATTCGCTGTTCTTGAGATTCGCTCCATCTCTCCTGCTAATGTTTCACGGATCATAACATAAGTTTCATATTCTAACGCATACAGACGGTCTTCGGAACCTAAGATCGTATCCGCCAGCTGATTTAATTCTTCGGTTGTGTAACGCTCGGAATTGGCCAGTGTCTGCTTACGGATATAATGTTCAGGCACAAGATCTTTGTAGGAATTTGTTACATCTAAATAGTACCCAAATACTTTATTAAACTTGATCTTTAAGTTCTTGATCCCTGTTTTTTCACGTTCCCGTTCCTCAAGTTCCATCAACCATTGCTTTCCTTCTGTTTTAGCACGTTTTAATTTGTCTATATCTTCCTTGAATCCTTCTTTGATGATCCCACCTTCTTTGATCGCAAGCGGTGGTTCTTCAATGATGGAATCTTCCAAAAGATTGTGGATATCTTCCAATGGATCTAAATCTTCTCTTAATCCAGACAATAATGGATCTTTGCATTCTTCAAGAACTGTTTTGATCGCAGGCAGCAATTCCAACGATGTTTTAAATGCGATCATATCTCTTGGATTCGCTGTCTTATAACTTACTTTTGTCATTAAACGTTCCAGATCATAGATCGGATTTAAGTATTCTCTTAATTCTTCTCTTACGATCGTCTGATCCGTAAGTGTTGTGATCGCATCGTATCTCTCTTCGATCTTTTTCTTGTCCACCAATGGCTGCTCTACCATGTTTCTTAGCATTCTGGCACCCATGGCTGTTTTTGTCTTATCTAATACCCATAAGAGTGAACCTTTTTTTTGTTTATCACGTAATGTCTCACAAAGTTCCAAATTTCTACGGCTGGAGCTGTCGATGATCATAAATTCACTTGTCTCATAAGCTTCAATATGCATCAGATGATCCAGAGAACTCTTCTGTGTCTCATGAAGATATCCAAGCAATGCACCCGTTGCGATCACTCCCATTGGATGATCCAAAAGTCCAAGACCTTCTAAATTCCCTACTTTGAACTGACTCTTGATCCTTTCCTCTGCCTGTTCTTCATCAAAATGGTATGGCTCAATGCTTGAGATCACGATCGACATCTTGTCTTTTAAGTAATCAAAATCCATGCCACTGATCAAAAATGCATCATTACAAACGATCTCTGCCGGCTCGAACTTGAAGATCTCATCTCTGACTTTCGCTAAACTATCCATTGATGTTGTTCTAAAATCCCCCGTTGTAACATCAACAAATGAAATTCCGTAACTTCCATCATTTGCAAAAATACACATCAGATAGTTATTCTTCTCATCATCAAGACTCTGCTGGGAAATATTCGTTCCTGGTGTTACAATACGCACGATCTCTCGTTTTACGATTCCCTTTGCCTGGCTTGGATCTTCAACCTGCTCACAGATCCCGACTTTATATCCTTTTTCTACTAATTTATTTAAATAGGAATCCACAGCATGATAAGGAACGCCACACATTGGTGCGCGCTCCTCAAGTCCACAGTTCTTCCCAGTTAATGTAATCTCTAATTCTTTGGATGCTGTCAGCGCATCATCAAAGAACATCTCATAGAAATCTCCGAGACGATAAAATAAGATACAATCTTTATTCTCTTCTTTGATCTGCATATACTGCTGCATCATTGGTGTCAGTTTTCCTTTTTTAGCCATGGATCTGCTCTCCCATATAATAGAAACCTTTTTCCTCAACTAATTTAACATCTGCCATTGTACCAATCTGCTCTTTGCATCCTTTAAAATGAACTAACAGGTTATTTTCCAATCTTCCTGTTAACATTCCTTCTTCGTGCGTATTCTCTTCTTCGATCAGAACTCTCTCGATATCTCCAACTTTCTTCTTGCAATTCTTTGCAGATGTCTCTTTTAATAAGGCAAGAAGTCTGTCAAAACGATCTTTGATCACATCTTTGTCCACCTGATCTTCCATGCTCGCTGCTGGTGTTCCGGAACGTTTCGAATATACATATGTGTATGCACTGTCAAATCCAACTTCTCTTACAACATCTAATGTCTCCTTGAAATCTTCTTCTGTTTCTCCAGGGAATCCTACGATAATATCTGTTGTAAAAGACACTCCAGGGATTCTCTCCTGAATCTTCTTAGCAAGTGCCACATACTGTTCTTTTGTATAATGACGGTTCATCAATTTTAACAGGCGGCTGCTTCCTGACTGCATTGGAAGATGCATATGTTTACATACTTTCTTGCTTGTTGCCATCACTTCGATCAGATCATCCGATAAATCCTTTGGATGTGGTGTCATAAAACGGATTCTTTCTAGTCCTTCGACTTTCTCTACTTCTCTTAATAATTCAGCAAATGACATTGGTTCTTCTAATGTCTTTCCATAAGAATTTACATTCTGTCCAAGAAGCATCACTTCTTTGACACCTTCTGATACGACCTGCTTTACTTCTTTGATGATATCTTCTGGCTTACGGCTTCTTTCTCTTCCTCTTACATATGGCACGATACAGTAACTGCAGAAGTTATTGCATCCATACATAATATTAACTCCACATTTGAATGAGAATTTACGGTCACTTGGAAGATCTTCCACGATCTGGTCTGTATCTTTCCAGATATCAACGATCATTCCCTTGGAGTCTACTCTTGCTTTTAATAATTCTGCTAATTTAAAGATATTGTGTGTTCCAAAGATGATATCTACAAATTTATAGCTTGAACGAATCTTCTCGATCACATGCTCTTCCTGCATCATACATCCACATAACCCGATCATCATCTGTGGATTTCTCTCTTTCATCTTCTTAACCTGCCCCAAATGTCCATATAACTTTGTATTGGCATTCTCACGAACTGTACATGTATTAAAGATCAGGAAGTCTGCTTCTTCTGTTTCAACTTCTTCATATCCGATCGTTTCTAAGATCCCTAATAACTTTTCAGAATCCTTCTCATTCATCTGACAGCCAAATGTGGTTACATGGCATGTGAGCTTTCTTCCCAATTCTTCAGACTTTTTCTGAACCCATTTTTTCATTTCTTCCATATATTCATACTGTCTTGACGACTCGTTCTTTAACTGTTCCATTCTATTATTTCTCCTACTTTATATAATTCATCTCTATTTTTACAGTATCTTTGATTATAACAAATTTGAATGGGTCATGCAATGTATATGAGAAAAACGAAACAATAGAATAAGGGAGCCAGACCAGATTGTTTAGAACTTTTAAAATCTATCGGTTGTTTAAATCTTTAATAAAAATCCAATACCATACAACATACACATTTGTGGTGGTTTGAATA
>ERZ772858.2900-NODE-2900-length-11506-cov-9.492271_pt1 | contig 11506 bp, 10 predicted proteins | sample MGYA00512136_ERZ772858 | MGnify/ENA primary metagenome ERZ772858 (study PRJEB29015, sample SAMEA2737726) | human gut metagenome | biome: human gut; feature: human-associated habitat; material: faeces | place: China | collected 2012 ...
GTCAGCCCACAATGATACTCCTGTACGCAGCTTCGAGAGATCCTCGGAGGGGTGAGAGTCCCGTGATGTGCGCCCGCACAGTTCAAGTTGCCGCCCTGCCTGGGGAAGTAGTGTCGAATACAGGCAAACAAAACCGTAAAGTTCTGGCCGCTCCGGTGATGGGGGCATCTGCTTCCGCTGCCGGAGCGACCACACTCTTGCGGTAGAAGCATGGGAACTGTCTATACCCTTCAACATTTTTACATTCATTTTTTTCTTTCCTTTGTCCGATGGCACCGCTATTCTCTCCTACCTTTTCCTTCCCCGGACGGTTCCCATGCTTGTGCCGCAGAGATTGTCAAATGTAGAAAGGAGAACAATTATGGACCCCAACATCAATTACTATGGGATTGTCATCCTGCTTAGGAAACTCCGGGAATGCGGCAGTTTTACCGAAAAAGAACTCAAAAAAATCGCCGCACGGATCGCTGCGGATAGCGGTGTTGAAGTTATGTTTTTTCTCTGATTTTCTTCATCTTTCAGTAGCTATTCGGACGTTGTTGTGGTAGTGTTTGTGTTGCGAAAAAGGAGGTGAGCGGACATGGATGAAAAGCGGCTGGTAGACGGAACAACAGCACTGGCAGAAAAGCAGGCCCGTGTTATAAAAATCGAACCTACGGAACGGCCTCAAAATGTGCGGCTGCGGGTCGCAGCCTACACTCGTGTCAGCTCAGACTCCGAGGATCAACTCAATTCCTTTGCGGCCCAAAACCGCTACTACACGGAGTTGATCTCAAGCAAGGCCGAATGGCGCATGGTCGACATCTATGCGGATGAGGGAATCACCGGAACTTCGGTGACTAAACGGGATGATTTCCAGCGGATGATGGCCGACTGCCGTCGGGGTCTGATCGATCAGATCCTTGTCAAATCTATCTCCCGCTTTGCCCGCAACACCAAGGACTGCCTTCAAAATATCCGTGAACTGAAAGAGTTGGGTGTCAACGTCCGTTTCGAGCGTGAAGGCATCGATACTGTCAATGTGAGTAGTGAACTCATCACCGCCATCTACGCTGCCTTCGCACAAAAAGAGAGCGCGTCCATCTCTGATAATATGCGATGGAGCTATCAGCGCAGGATGGAAAGCGGCGAATTCAATACCTGTAAAGCCCCGTGGGGGTTTCGGCTTGATGGCAGAAAGCTCAAAGTATATGAACCGGGAGCAGACATTGTCCAAAGAATTTTCCATGAGTATTTATCCGGTAAAAATCCTCAAGAAATCGCAGACGACCTAAATGCCAGCTGCCTGACTGAGCGAGTATGGAATTATAAAGCGGTAGATTATATCCTGCAAAACGAACGTTACGCCGGGAATGCGCTTCTGCAAAAGAGGTATACGCCGGATATGCTCTCGAGGCAGCAGAAAACCAATCATGGTGAGCGTGAAATGTATTTTGTGCCAGGGAGCAACGATGCAATCATTTCTCCAGAGCTATTTGAACGAGCTCAAGTCCTACGGCAAAAACGCAGTTTAGGAAAAGCACCCGTACACAGCGAGATCATCTCACAAATCCGGTGTATCTGCGGCGCACGGATGCGGTTTAAAAATGTTAACAGCAAATGGTATCTATGCTGTACAAGCCATGACACAAAGGGTGATTGCTTGATCACGCCGATCCGTGAGACTCAGATCCATGCATCCTTCTGCCGCCTATACTATAAGCTGAAACATCAGAGCATCCCTATTCTGGAACAGATGCTTACAAGTCTCCAGCTGGTCCGCAATCGCAGGATGCTCTGGAGTCCTGACATCGTCGCCCTGAATAAAAGAATATCAGATCTATCCAGTCAGAATCAGACATTGGCCTTCCTCAAGCAGCAGGGCCTTGTTGATCCTGACATTTTTATAGCCAAAACCAATGAGCTGACCAAGCAGCTCCGGCAGGTCAAGCTGGAAAAAGAAAAGCTGATGGATGCCGAGAGCGACATGACCGCCCTGCAAACACGAGACTTGATAGACATCCTGGAAGGTGGGCCGGAATTCCTCGACAGCTTTGACACGGAACTGTTTGCTGAACTCGTTGAGAAAATTATCATAGAGAGCAACGACTCCGTCCGCTTCTGCCTGAAAAATGGGTTGGAGCTGCGGGAGTCCATAGAGAGGACGATGCGGTGATGGGAAACCGGAGTTTCCCATAGTTAAAGATACCACACCCAATATCACAAACTCACGCTTAAACAATATTCCTTAGTCAACCACATACAATAACAAATACAAAAAAGCTGGAAGCAGACTTAATTTTGCTCCCGGCTTTTCTTTATTGTTTTGATGAAGTCGTTCAATGATACTTGTTTTTGCTATCTGCTTACATAATGTGCATACTTGTCACTTGTGTTCTGATATATCTGTCCCTCTTATTGCCTAAACTCATATTAAGGGTGTGATATATCCAAGTGCAATAGCCTTGTTATAGGCTTCGATAGCATTTTTAGCCCCCAGCTTATCATAGATGCTTTGGATATGGTTGTAAAGTGTCCGTTCACTGATATACAGTTCTTGCGCTATTTCATGCTTTGTTTTCCCTGTTCCAATCGCCTTAATAATTTCCGCTTCACGATCTGTCAGGGGATCTAATAAAGGGGGCGTAGTGGACTTGTGACCTTTACTAATAGCTGTGAGTTTTTTTACCAACTCGTCAGCAGAAGCAGACTTATCAATATAACTTACGGCGCCTTTTTTAAGTGCCTCCTGTCTATAAACTGGCATATCATAAGAGGATAGCATAACCACCTTTATTTTTGGCTTTTTACTATATATCGTTTCTATCAGATCAATGCCAGAACTTTTTGACTGCTCTCTTAGGTTGACATCAAGTAATACAATGTCCCATTCGTCTACGGAAAGAATATTCCAAAACTCTGTTTCATTACTTACATAGCGACAGATAGAGATTTCATCCCAATCTTCCAGAAGTTTGCTTAAACTCTCTCCAAATATCCTGTGATCATCAAATAGTAATATCTTCATTTTTTCTCCCCAAAACTGCCGTTGCAGTTAAAATACCATCTTTCTCTAAATACTGAATGTTACCACCATTCCCATTTATCAACACCGTCAAGAACAGCATACCACCTTTGGAAGAAAGAATATTTTCAATGTCATTTGGTTTCGCTCCATCATTTTGACAGGTAATTACGAGTCTACTTTCTTCATTTAGCGCGATTTCCAAATGAATAAAAGTAGCGGCAGCGTGTTTATAAACATTGTTGACAAGTTCTTTGATTATCTGCATAGTCTGTTCCAAACTGTTATCTTTTTTCAAAGCAATCCTTGCTTCGCTGTCAATCGTGAAATCTACAAGTATATTCTTCTTTGGGTACAGCTTCTTAATCGCGTCAAGCATATATCCGATATGTTCCCATGAAGCATACCCCGAAAAGATATTAGACGAATAGAAATTCATCATATTTCTTATTCGCAGTTCCAAATCAGATAATATCCTTTTTGTTTCATCAATAGCTGGTGAGCGAAGCGACAGAAGATTTTTGGCACCTCCAATATCTTGAAGCACATCGTTGTGAAGTAGCATTGAAAAATCTTCCCTCTCACTTGCAATATAGTTCGTTAATTCATAATACTTTGTCAGCTCGTTGTAACGAGCTTCCATGTCGCCAAGATGAATGACAGCAAAGGCCTCAAATAAAAGCATTATAAGCTGAAAAAACACATTGACTTGCAGGGTGGACAAATCAAAGCAATAAAGTACGATTGTAAGCAAAGGAATCATGAAAACAAGGACATATCTTGCTTTCCTCTGGGCAATCGGAAGAATATTAACCTGTTTCAAATTTATATATTTATAATCAAGGAAAATTCCCACGAACATTCCAATTAACATAGTTATCGCAGGTAGAATTCGGAAATTGAAAAACGACAGTATGATAGACGCAATTCCAAACAGCAAGCGAACCATTTTTCCCCGGCTTGCGTCAGTTCTTACCAGCATTATTCCGATAATCAATGCAAAAACCAGAAATGCACCCGTGTATAAGGTGGAAAATCCATCATACATCAGCGCCGCAATAAAGGAAACAGAAAGCAGGTTCCAGCCACATTCGGATATTGTTGCTTCTCGCCGTGATGTCATTACATGAAGATAGAGCAGATTGAAATAACAAAGCAAGACGGCAATCGACAATAAGTTGATGACTCCATCATTCGCAATCCCTTTATGTATTCTATCCAATATAACCCATAAAGTCACAATACCCGCATGAAGAAACAGATACGGATAGAAGCGTTTATCCTGCATAGACCCCCCTCCTTTCAGCTAAAATTCATTATGTTAGTAATATGATGATACGATCCGTTCTTTAGTCATCAGACATAAACCACACGCAGTCAAAACTATTATACTCACTGGAGAAAATAGTAGCAACACCCACACATTATTCGTTTTCATAAATATCCCACATTTTAAGACAACCAGCAAAATATGAAGCAGTGTTGCAAAGATAGGAATACTCTTAAACCAGTTCATATTTCTAATCCAGAGAATCAAAACATTTATAAATGCCGAATACAATATGCTAAGGATCAGAAAATAGGTGCCTAATAACAAGATAAGGTTTGGCAGGCGAATGGAAATTATCAAAAGTAGAGGAAACAAAAGGATCAGCGTTCCAATCCATAGTGATAGCAGATTCTCCTTAACAATACTTGAGATTTTAATACCATTAGCAAGTTTCCATTCTATTCTCTTTGTGATTTTTTCTTGCTGCAACATATCCTTGCTTATTTCTCCGGCAAAAAAGATAAATAAGCACAGGTATCCATCAAGCATAAAATACTTTATATCAACGCCAAATACAATGTTTTCTGAAATATCCCCAAAGTTCATCAGAGAGATCATGCCGAAGATAGCTGCTACCGCACTCATAAATATAAAATTCCAGTTCAATACCCTTTTAAGGTTTAAGGTTATCAAACCCATTCGCCATCCCTCCTGATAACTGTTTCGTTGCTCATGTGCCGAGCCTTAAAGAAACTTAATAGTACAAACATCATGCAAAGTGCAACATCAACCACAATAATCAAATAGTCAATTCCTATATGATGTTGATTCACAAACTCTGTAATCTGTTCTGCCGACATCGCAATCAAATAAACCAGTGCAAAATTACCAAAGAACAGAACATTTTTGAACAGTTTTACTCGTTTCACATCCAGTACAATGATATTCAAAGCGACAATCTCACAAAAACTAAGTACAAGAATACTAAGATAAACGCATACGATCCGCCCAAAGCTCATTGTCCAGTCGGTAAAGTAATAGCAACTCATAAAAACAAAGAACGGGATAATACCAGAAAAGCGGAAAATCTGTATCGAATACTGTTTTATAATCTCTTTTACTGCAATTCCAGAAGCTGCAAAAAATTCAATTCTCCGGCTTAACTTATCCTTTGCTGTCAAATCTACAATCATAGCACCGGATTGCAGGGAGGTAAGACCAAAAATAACCACATAGAGCATTAGGACTAAATAATCTTCTCCCTTAGACTGCAAGGCGTCCATCTGCATTGCAAAGCTCATAAAAATCGCCAGAATGGCAACAATCGCAGTATCAATTAGGAGGCTTTTACTTCTGGTAAGATAGTAGCCTGCGCCTTTTCCCATGTTACTCATGCCGATTGCCCTCCTTAATAAAGATTTCTTCCAATGATTGTCCTTGCATTTCTTGAATACCCTTATCAAACAGCAATCTGCCATTTTTAATCATAGATACATCATCAGCGCACTTTTCAATCTCGCTAAGGTCATGTGAAGTGATAATAACCGTTTTTCCGTCAGCTTTTAGAGCCTCTATCAAACTACGGATTTCTACTCTGGATATGGGGTCTACACCCGATGTTGGTTCATCCATGAGCAGAATATCCCGTCCCATCATAATCACAATCAAAAGGGACAGTTTTCTTTTCATTCCTTTAGAATAAGTGCTAACACGCTTTCCTAAATGCTCGGTCAATCCTAATTGCGTACAATAGCCGTCTGAACGATCATTTATTTCAAATCCAAAGTATTTCCCAAAAATTTTCAAATTTTCAAGACCAGTCTGTTCTTCATACAGATAGTCATTTTCAAGCTGCATTGCATATTTCCCTGCAATGTTGATTGTCCCTGCATTTGGCTGGTATACCCCTGTAATCAAGCGTAGCAGTGTTGTCTTTCCAGAACCGTTCGGGCCAATAATCGCATGGATTGTATTTGCTTTTACATTCAGGCTAAAATTCTCAAACAAAACTCTGCCACCAAAACCTTTTTTTAAGTTCTTTACTTCAATCGCATTTTGAATCTCAGACATATTTTTTGCTCCTTTCATTTGGTGCTCCACCATATAGGTATAGTGTATAAAACGAAGAAGCATTTTGCATGAGTAATTACTGCAATTTCGATACTGCCATCAGGCAAATGTCACAGAAACCTCACAACGAGAAAAAAATTTAGTATTCAGTCAGCCTCACAATTACATTACTTTGCAGATACAGCCAGTCCGTAAATTCTTTCGGGCTGGCTGTTCCTGTTTTTACAGCCTTTTTTCTCTGTAAGGCTTCTTTCTTAAAGTCGGAAAAGGAAGCCTGTATTTTTTCCAGACGGTCAGCCGGAAAGCCTGCGGTATTTTTTACCCGGTTTATTTTGTTGCGCCAGTTCTGGCATTCATTTTTATAAAGCAGGTCATAGTTATTTTCTCTTGCCCTCTCGTCAAAGTCCCGCTTGTTTTGAAGCGCCTGTGCTTTTCGGCACTTATCGCTGCACAGCTCATACCGCTGGCTCTTTGCCAGAAAATATTTCCCACAGACCTTGCACCGCCGGAAGCAAAGTCCCCAGTCATTCAGCCGGTTCAAATAATCATTGAATCAACAGCAGTATCATTGACAGCAAGTTTATTATGTGAATTAGTAAAACGAAAGATTAAGGTAATATTCTGCGATGAAAAAAGGAATCCATGTTCTGAATTATTGCCGTATTATGGAAGTCATGATACAAGTGAGAAAATAAGAACACAGATGGAGTGGGGAGAATACGGAAAAGGATCTGTGTGGACAAAAATTATAAGAGAAAAAATTAAAAATCAGAGAGATTTATTGCGGCAGTTTCAGAAAAAAGAAAGTGAATTACTAGATAATTACTTGGAAGAACTTACATACAGGGATAAGACAAATAGAGAAGGGCATGCGGCGAAAGTATATTTTAATGCATTGTTTGGAACAAAATTTACTCGCTCAGCGGAAACACCAGTGAATGCAGCACTCAATTATGGATATGCTATATTTTTATCATCTGTGAATCGAGAAATTGTATCAAATGGTTATATTACGCAGATTGGTATTTTTCATGATAATATGTTCAATGATTTTAATTTAGGATCAGATCTTGTAGAGCCTCTTAGAATGATTGTTGATGAATATGTATACACGCATCAGCCAGAAGAATTCGGACATAACGAGAAAATGGCACTTCTTGACCTTCTAAATCAAGAAGTATGGATTGATGGAAGGCGACAGGTTTTAAATAATGCAATAAAAATATATTGTAAAAGTGTGTTTGAAGCATTAAAACAAGAAGATGCACAGATTATAAGGTTTATTGGAAATGAGTTATAGATTTATGAGAATTATAGTTATGTTTGACCTTCCAGTGGTTACATCTGTTGAAAGACAGGAATATACAAAATTTCGTAAATTTCTGTTGAAAAGCGGATTTATTATGATGCAGGAATCAGTTTACACAAAAATTGCATTAAATACGTCAGTAGCAGATGGAATTATGCAACAAGTTCGCAATCATAAACCACCGGAAGGACTAGTTCAGATGCTAACAATTACTGAAAAACAATTTCAAAAAATGGAATTAGTAGTAGGAGAAGAGCACAAAGATGTGATAGATAATGATGAAAGGCTAATAATTTTATGAAAATAATACATCCAATATTTCAAGAACCTATAGTTTTGGAAGATGACAAAGTTTGTGTGATTCAGATTGAGAATAAGAAATGAGAACTATTATGTGAAATATTGTATCAGTCAAAACGTCTGCGAGAAGGAAATTTACTTATAACAGAAGAAGGAAAAGAGTTTGATCTTGGAAAAGATATTCATGTGATAACGGATGTACTTCCTGTAGATTCTAATCAAAGAAAAATACTTGGTAAGCTATACCAGAGAATGGAATCAACGGCATTGGAAAGTGATTTTTATCTGGAAACACAGCAGATTCTGTCTCAGCTTCAACGATTTATGACAATTTTAACCGATGATGAGATGATTGCATTGGATTTTAAAGATGAAATCAGTTTACAGGATTTATTTAAAATTGCCAATTTAAAGATTGAATGTGAGAATATTAAGTTATTAGAAAAGTTATTGGATTATTTAGAAGTTGTCCAGGAATTTTTGAAACCAAAATGTATCATAATTATGGGGTTAAAACAGTTCTTTGAGAAAGATGAATTGGAGGAGATTTATAAGTTTGTGATATATCAAGGAATTAGATTAGTGTTAATTGAAAATGCGATAGATAAGGAGAGTTATGATTTTGAAAAAAAGTTAATTGTTGATATGGATTTGTGCGAGATATAGGAAATACAGATTATTATAGAGCAAAGTAATGGAGAATAAATCCTTCAATAGGTAAGTTAATTTATTTTGTAAAAAATGAAAAGCAGGAATAATTGATTAGTTTAGCTACTGGAGAGTAATCAATTATTCCTGTGGACATATTAATGTTTCTGACCATCCACATCCTGAGAAGCAGATTCCCTCAATACAACTTTCCCTGCTGCCTGACGCCGTCTCGTATCAGACATTGCCGCATAATGTTTTCGAGTCGTATTAACATCAGAGTGTCCAAGAACCTCCGCCACAAGATAAATATCATCGGTCTCCTGATAAAGAGCAGTACCATAAGTACTACGCAGTTTATGAGGAGTGATCTTCTTTAGTGGAGTGACTTCCTTCGCATATTTTTTCACAAGATTCTGGACCGCCTGCACACCAATTCTTCGTCTTTGCATAGAATAAAATAAAGCATCTTCATGCCCTTCCTTTGGAATGATGAGTTTTCTGCTGCCCTCAATATATTGCTCTAAAGCATCTGCAACTTCATTTCCAAAATAGACGGTCATTTCTTTTCGTCCTTTTCGGATCAGATGAAGGCCGTTATTGCGGAAATCAACATCATCAACGTTTAAGCCCACTAATTCAGATACACGGATTCCAGTCCCAAGAAGAAGTGTAATGATCGCAAGATCACGTTCCTTGGTCTTTTCATAATAAGCAAGTTTCTGTCCAGTCAAATGGTCACCACCGTGTTCTACAAAATCAAGCAAAGAAGCAACTTCATCGGCTTCTAAACGGATAATTTCCTTCTCACGGATCTTTGGCATATCAACAAGCAATGTTGGATTTTTTTCAATCAGTTGTCGTTTGTAAAAATATCCATAAAAAGAACGGAGTGCAGACATCTTACGAAAAACACCTTGTTCAGTATTCTGCATATGCTTATGTTGTTCTTCCGAGATGTAAACCTTTAAATATTCCATATATTCTTCCAAATCAACGGATTCAATCTTATCAAGATCACTTACTTTAAAATCCAGCACAGAGTAATTACGGTAAGCAGGATTTTCATCGATCAGAAAATGAAAGAACACTCTCAGATCATATGCATAAGCAATTCGAGTTCTTACTTGTGTGGTAGAATCAATTGCACGGAAGAATTCTTTCGCAAAAGGCGGGAGTGTTTTAATAAGTTCACGTAATTTGATCGTCTGTCTTGCAGTCAGATCGTCATAATATGGTAATGATTTCATAAAATTCACCTGTTTCTTATTTATTTAGCATACCATTTACGGCTATTCAGTAGTAGTAAATGAAAATAATACATGACTTATTCTATCAATTTTTCACAAAGCTTGCAAACTTTCCTCTTCTATGTATAATGATAGTTAGTTGAATCTAACTAGAACAAAAATAAAAAGAAAGGAACATTTCGTGTATGATGCAATTTTTTAAATCATCAACAAAAGAAGCGATGAACTTCCTAAGATATGTCGGACCAGGTTTACTAGTCACCGTAGGTTTTATAGATCCCGGAAACTGGGCAAGTAATATCGCAGCAGGTTCCGGTTATGGATATACGTTATTATGGATGGTCACATTATCAACGATCATGCTCATTATCTTACAGCATAATGCAGCACATCTAGGAATCGTCACAGGAAAATGTTTATCAGAAGCAACAAGTCTGTATATTAATAAAGGGTTTAAGAACATCATTTTATTAACAGCAGTTGCAGCATCGATCGCAACCGCAATGGCAGAACTTTTAGGTGGTGCAATGGCATTAGAAATGCTGTTTCATATTCCAGTAAAGATTGGTACATTTATCATTTTAGGGATCGTACTGATCTGTCAGTTTACGAATGCATACAGCAGAATCGAGAAACTGATCATCTTATTTGTATCACTGATCGGATTCTCTTTTCTGTTTGAAATCTGTATTGCAGATATTGAATGGAAACAGGCGCTGATCGGATGGGTAAAGCCAGAAATTCCCAAAGGTTCACTTCCAGTTGTCATGAGTGTTCTAGGAGCAGTCGTGATGCCACATAATCTGTTTTTACATTCAGAGATCATTCAGAGCAGAGAATGGAATCTAAAAGATGAAAATGTGATAGAACAGCAGTTAAAATACGAGTTTAAAGATACCTTATTTTCCATGATCATAGGATGGGCAATTAACAGTGCAATGATCTTAATGGCAGCAGCTATCCTGTATCAAGGAAATGGTCATTCTATTGATGATATTCATTTAGCAGGTTCCATGTTAACACCACTTCTTGGAAATGCAGCATCAATTATTTTTGCACTTGCATTATTACTTGCTGGAATTTCATCAAGTATTACAGCAGGAATGGCCGGTGGAACGATTTTTTCTGGAATTTTTGATCATCCTTATGATATTCATCATAAAGATACGAAATTAGGAGTTCTTATTACGATGATTCCAGCAACATTGATTATTTTATTAATAAAATCTCCATTCGATGGATTGATCTATTCCCAGATGTTTTTGGCAGTTCAACTTCCTATTACGATCTTTACTCAGATCTATTTGACATCCTCAAAGAAAGTCATGGGGAAATATGCGAATTCGAAACGATTAAAGATCATACTTTTTATGATTGCACTGATCGTAACATTTCTTAACATATGTCTGTTTGTGACTGGATTTTAAATATAAAAAATGAGATAATAAAGATAAAAAAAGAAAGGAGCATCTTATGGAAATTAAATATCTATCAATTAAGAATTTTAAATCAATCCGGCATATGGAAATATCAGATATCCAGAATGCTCTGATTCTTGTTGGAAAGAATAATACAGGAAAATCATCCATCCTTCATGCCTTGCGTGCAGTCGAAGGATCTTATGAAATCTCATTGGATGATTTTAACGAGACAAT
>ERZ772858.2902-NODE-2902-length-11483-cov-12.217098_pt1 | contig 11483 bp, 11 predicted proteins | sample MGYA00512136_ERZ772858 | MGnify/ENA primary metagenome ERZ772858 (study PRJEB29015, sample SAMEA2737726) | human gut metagenome | biome: human gut; feature: human-associated habitat; material: faeces | place: China | collected 2012 ...
GGCGGCCCTCACGGCGCATGAAGCTGCCGGGGATGCGGCCTGCGGCGTAGAGCTTTTCCTCGTACTCCACGTTCAGGGGGAAGAAATCGACGCCCTCGCGGGGCTTGGGGCTCATGACCACGTTGCACATCACGCAGGTCTCGCCGTAGCGGATGAGGGCGCTTGCGTTGGACAAGCCGCACATCTTGCCCATCTCCACCTTGAAGGGGCGGCCTGCCAGCGTAGTCTCGTAAACTTTGAAGTTGTCAAAGTTTTCTTTGCGGGAACCAAATTCGATTGCCATTTGGTTTGCCTCCTTATGTCCGTTTGATATTCCAAAAGGCTGCCCGCCGCGCATCATAGCAATAAATCCAGCGTCCGTGCCGCTTCACACAGGCGTTCGATTTACTGCTGCAACACGCAGCAGCGGCCTATTTGTTCCAGTGTCTGGGATACAAGGGAAAATCCAACATAAAAGAGCAAAGGGCAGGCACCATTTGCGGTACCTGCCCTCTGTTTTCTATTACTTACGCAGACCCAGAGTTGCGATCAGAGCACGGTAACGCTCGATGTCCTTCTTCTGGAGGTAGGCCAGCAGATTGCGGCGGCGGCCAACCATCTTCATCAGACCACGGCGGCTGTGGTGATCGTTAGGGTTCTTCTTCAGGTGCTCGTTCAGCTCGTTGATGTGAGCGGTCAGCAGAGCGACCTGGACTTCGGGAGAGCCAGTGTCCTTCTCGGTCAGAGCGACTTTGGCCATAACTTCCTGCTTGTTCATAGTAACAGTACCTCTTTATAAAATTTTATTTGCCGTCGGCACAGAATGCGGGAAAACGGTACTCCCGAACGGGCATACTCCCAGCCCCGTGCCGCGGTAACATGGCTAGTATAACAGAAATCCGTGCAAAAAGCAAGAAAAATTTTACTATGCTTTTGCAAAATAGGCCTTGGCGCGCCGGGCTGCATGGTCGATGCAGGCCTTCAGCTCATCCAGGGTATCAAACTTTTTGCTGGGGCTCAGGTAGGCGTAGAACTCCACCACCGGGTCGGTGCCGTAGAGGTTGCCGGAAAAATCCGGGATAAAGGTCTCGCAGGTCACCTTGGTCTCGTCCGAATTGACAGTGGGCCGGGTCCCCAGGCCGGTGGCCGAGGGATACCAGGTATCACCGATCCGGGTGCGGGTGATATAGATGCCGTAGCGGGGCATCTGGAAGCCCGCCGGGTAGATCTGATTGATGGTGGGCACGCCCAGCGTGCGGCCCAGACCCGCCCCGTGCTGCACCGCGAAACGGATGGCATAGGGCATCCCCAGCATGGCGTTGGCGGCAGGCACATCGCCGCCCTCCAATGCCGTGCGGATGCGGGTGGAGGACACCGGCTTTTCCTCAAACTGTGCCATGGGCACCACCACGACCTCCACCCCCAGCGGGGCGCAGAGCTCCTTCAGCAGCTCGGGGGTCCCGGCGGCCTTGGCACCAAAGGTAAAGTTTTCGCCGCAGAACAACGCCTTGGCGTGGCAGTCCTGCACGATGCCGTACACGAACTGCTCCGGGGTCATGGCGCGGATCTCCTCAAACTCGGGGCAGAGGTAATACTCCACACCCAGGCTTGCGATCAGGGCATGCTTATCCTCGGTGGAGAGCAGACGGCGGCCCTTCATTTTGCTGTCAGCGGGCAGCTTGAAGGTGAACACCGCCGGGGCAGCGCCGTGGGCCTTTGCCCACTCCACTGCTCCCTCAATGACGGCACGGTGGCCGATGTGGATGCCATCGAAGTAGCCCATGGCAACAGCAGTGCCGCCCTCATGTTCCAGCGCCAGGGGCGACAGAGATGAAACGATTTGCATTGGTCGTCAGTTCCTTTCCACGAACAGCTTTTCCACCTTGAGCACACCGTTCACCACATTGGCAAGACCCAGAAACTGCCCTCCGGCGTTCCGCACGCGGTAGCGGCCGTCGGCAGCGGGATAGCGGCTGGTGGGGCACCCGTTGTAGAGGTGCTGCTCCACCCGCTCGTCCGCCACCAGCAGCGGCAGGCTGGCGAACACGCTTTCCACCGGCAGCATCAGAGCCTGCAGGGCCTCCGGCCCCACGTCCTTTGCCGCCTGGATCTCTTCCAGCGTGTGGGCATCGGCTTCGGAATACACCCCGGCGGCCACGCGGCGCAGGGCGCTCATGGTGCCCTTCTGGCCCATGGCTTCGGCGATCTCCTCCAGCAGCACCCGGATATAGGTGCCTTTGGAGCACTTTACGGTCAGGGCATACTCGTTTTCCGCAGGGCTGCCCTCGTACCGGATGTCCAAAATCTCGATCGGCCGGGCCTTGCGCTCCACAGTCTTGCCCTCCCGGGCCAGCTTATAGAGCGGCTGGCCGTTGATCTTGACTGCCGAGTACATGGGCGGGGTCTGCATCCGGGGGCCGAGGAACTGCGGCAGAACGGCCAGCAGCTCCTGCTCCCCTGCCGTTACCGGGGCGGTCTCCAGCACAGTGCCGGTCACATCCCCGGTATCGGTGCGCTGGCCCAGCCTGAGGACAGCGCGGTAGGCCTTGGTGTGGTCGAGCTGCAGATCAACTGCCTTGCTGGCCCCGCCGCAGAACACCGGCAGAACACCGGTCGCCATGGGGTCCAGCGTACCGCTGTGGCCCAGTTTCCGGGTGCCCAGAATGCCCCGGAGCTTTGCAATGACATCAAAGCTGGTCCAATCGGTGGGCTTATCAACAATGAGGATCCCCTGCATCATGCTTCCTCCTGCGGTGCATCAAGAACAGCTTCCACCTCAGAGAGGATCGCGCTCTTGGCGTTGTCAAGGTTGCCCAGCAGCTCACAGCCCGCCGCACGGGTGTGGCCGCCGCCGCCCAGACGGCGGGCAATGGCACAGGCATCCACGCCCTTGGCGGTGCGCACGCTGATGCGGTAGCTGCCGCCGGGCTGCTGGCGCAGGGTCAGGCCGACCTTCACGCCCTCAATGCTGATAGGCAGGCTGGTCAGCTCTTCCAGATCCGCAGGGTCTACCCTGCTCTGCTCGATCTCATCCCGGGTCAGGTAGATGAGGGCGCAGCGGCCATCCAGATGATATTCCAGATGGTTGCGGGCGATCCGCTCGGCTTCCATCCGCTCCCGGGACTTGGTGTCAAACAGCAGGGTGTTCAGCTCCTCCACATGGGCACCGGCCTCCATCAGCTTGGCAGCAGTGATGTGGGTGCTGGCCTTGGTGGAAGAGAACTTGAAGCAGCCGGTATCCGTGGACAGGCCGGTATACAGGCAATCGGCAATGTGGGGGGTGATCTCCACACGCATGGCACAGATCACCTCATACAGCAGCTCTGCCGCAGCGGCGGCGCTGCCATCCAGCAGCGTGAACTCGGCGTAGCCGCTGTTGCCTGCATGGTGGTCGATGCACAGGTCCACATGGCGCGTGTACTGGGGAACGCCGTTGCCCTCGCCAAACAGCTGGACGCTGGCAACATCCACAGCCACCACGATCTGCGGCTCAAATTCGCCCTTGAACAGGCGGGGGTTGGTAAATGCGTACCGGCCGGGGATGGGGTCGGCGCAGAGCACGGCTGCGTGTTTTTCCAGTGCAAGCAGCGCATAGTAGAGCGCGCTGCCGCAGCCGACCGTATCACCATCCGGGTTTTTGTGGCACAGAATCAAGATGTTATCTGCAGCAAGCAGCTTTTCTGCCATCTGCTGTACATTCAGCTGTTCTGTCATCCCATGTTCCATCCTTTCCGCAAGGCTGATTATTCCTCGGTCTCTTCCGGCTGGCTGGTTTCCTCAGCGTCACCGTTCACGTTCAGCGTGCGGAGCAGCTCATTGATGTGGGCTGCGTAGGCGGCACCGTCGTCCTCCACAAAGATGAAGCGCGGAGCCTTCCGGATGTGCATCTTCTTGCTGACCTCGGTGCGCACATGGCCTGCGGCACGGTTCAGTGCCTCGATGGCGGGCTTGGGGCCGTCCTCGCGGCCCATCACGCTCACATAGACCTTTGCAACATCCAGGTCAGGTGTCACATCCAGACGGGTGACGGTCAGCAGACCGCCCTCCAGGCGGGGGTCCTTCAGCCGTCCGATGATGGCAATGACCTCACGCTTCATATCCTGGGCAAGACGACCCATATTTTTCTGAGACATAAATTTCTCCTATAATAACCTCCCCGTCATTGCTTCGCAATGCCACCTCTCCCAATAGGAGAGGCAAGCACACGCCCTGCCCAGCTCCCCTGCCAGGGGAGCTGGCGAGCGGATGCGAGCCTGAGAGGTTTTTTCAATTAGTCCCGATATTCTTCCATCTTGAAGGCCTCGTAAACGTCGCCTTCCTTGACATCGGCAAACTTTGCCAGCGTAACGCCGCACTCGTAGCCCTCGGCCACTTCCTTGGCATCATCCTTGAAGCGCTTCAGAGATGCGATCTCGTCCTCCGTGATGACGATGCCGTCACGGACAACGCGCACCTTGCTGTCGCGGGTGATCTTGCCGCTGGTCACGCGGCAGCCTGCAACGGTACCCACGTTACTGATTTTGTAGACCTGACGGACCTGCAGCTCGCCCAGAGCGACCTCGCGGAACTTGGGAGCCAGCATGCCCTTCATAGCATCGGTGACATCGTTGATGGCATCGTAGATGACGCGGTACATCCGCATCTCGACCTTGGTGGCAGCGGCTTCTTCCTTGGCCACGTTGTCGGGGCGGACATTGAAGCCGATGATGATGGCGTTGGAGGCATCGGCCAGGTCAACGTCAGACTTGCTGATGGCACCGACACCGGCGTGGATGACGCGGACGCGCACCTCATCATTAGAGATCTTCTCCAGGCTCTGCTTGACGGCCTCGGCGGAGCCCTGCACATCAGCCTTGACGACAATGGCCAGCTCCTTCATATCGTTCTGTGCCATCTGGCTGAACAGGTTATCCAGAGTGACCTTCTGGAAGGAAGAGAACTGCTTCTCCTTGGCAGCGGCAATGCGCTGCTCTGCCAGCTCACGGGCCAGACGCTCGTCGGCAACGGCCTCGAACAGGTCGCCTGCCTCGGGCACAGCGGTCAGGCCGGTGATCTCCACGGGAGTGGAGGGGCCTGCATCGTTCAGCAGCATGCCCTTGTCGCTGCGCATGGTACGCACACGGCCCACAGCGGTACCGGCAATGATGACATCACCGGCATGCAGGGTGCCGTTCTGCACCAGAATGGTGGCGATGGGGCCCTGGCCCTTGTCCAGACGAGCCTCGACAACAGCGCCCTTGGCACGGCGGTTGGGGTTAGCCTTCAGCTCCATGACCTCAGCTTCCAGAGCGATGCGCTCCAGCAGGTCGTTGATGCCCATGCCGGTCAGGGCAGACACCGGGATGCAGGCCACATCGCCGCCCCAGTCCTCGGTGATGATGCCGTACTTGGTCAGGCCCTCCATCACGCGCTCAGGGTTGGCGGTGGGCTTATCCATCTTGTTCATGGCCACGATGAGCTTGACGTTGGCGGCCTTGGCGTGGTTGATGGACTCGACCGTCTGGGGCATGATGCCATCATCGGCGGCGACGACCAGAACTGCAATATCGGTCATGTTGGCACCGCGGGCGCGCATGGAGGTGAATGCCTCGTGGCCCGGGGTATCGAGGAAGGTGATGAGGCTGTCGTTGACCTTGACCTGATATGCACCGATGGCCTGAGTGATGCCGCCGGCCTCGCCTGCGGTGACGTTGGTCTTGCGGATAGCGTCCAGGATACTGGTCTTGCCGTGGTCAACGTGGCCCATGACGCAGACGACCGGGGGACGGGTGACGAGATCGTCCTGAGAATCCTCCTCCTGGGTGAACAGGCGCTCCTCGATGGTGACGTGGACTTCCTTCTCGACCTTGGCGTGGAACTCCTCGGCCACCAGAGCGGCGGTATCGAAATCGATGATGTCGTTGATGGCATGCATCTCGCCCATCTGCATGAACTTGGCGATGACCTTGCCGGCCTGCTGCTTCAGGCGGGCAGCCAGTTCACCGACGGTGATCTCATCGGGGATGAGGACCTTCAGCTGCGCATTGCGGGCCTTTTCCAGCTGGATGCGCTGCAGACGCTCGAACTCGGTCTCACGCTTGCCCTTCTGGAACTGCTGGCGCTGGCGCTGGCCGCGCTGGGTGAACTTCTGCTTGTTGCCCTGCGGGGTGGGCTTGCGGCGGTTCTCGGTGTTCTTGGTGGAAGCCAGATCGTCGTAACGGGCGTCGAAACGGTCCACGTTCATATCGACGGTGCGGGTATCGACGGTGACCTGATTGTCCTCGCGGCGGACAGAGACGGACTGAGCGGAAGCTGCAGTAGCCTTTGCGCCGGTCTCACGGGCCAGCTCGCTCAGAGAGACGGTCTTCTCCTCGCGCTTCTTGTGCTGCTCGTTCTTCTTGTTGTTTTGCTTGGCAGCGGGCTTTGCCTCGGCCATTGCGGGCTCAGCCTTGGGAGCCTTGGGAGCCTCGGGCTTCTTTTCGGCCTTGGGCTCTGCCTTCTTCTCGGCGGGCTTCGGCTCAGCCTTGGGAGCCTTGGCGCTGTTCAGGAACTCGTCCAGGCTCTTGACGCTGTTGTCCTTGCTGAACTTCTCCAGCAGGTAGTTCAGCTCGTTCTCTTCCAGAGTGGAGCTGTTCTTCTTGCCGGTGCTGCCCATAGCGTTCAGCTCGTCGAGGACCTTCTTGGCAGAGATGTTCAGGTCCTTTGCAAAATCGCTCACTTTATATTTTACGATCATTCGCTCATATCCTCCTCAGTTTGAATCGCTCCGCACGCCGTCAGCCGGTCAAAGCAGAGCTTGGCGAGGTTGCGGTCGGTGACGGCATAAATGGCCACCGGTTTGCGGCTGATGTCAGCCAGCTTATCCTGTGTCAGCGGCATGGGGATGACGTCCACCATATCGCCCACAGCGTAGTTGAGCCGCTGCACGGTCTTGGGGCTGGCGTCGGATGCAGTCATCACGAGCCATGCCTTACCCTTGACGACGGCGTCTTCCACCGCGTCAAAGCCCATGGTCAGAGCGCCCGCCTTGCGGCAGAGGCTCACGGCCTGGAACAGGGCCTCATTCGGCTCAAGGGCCGGTTTTGCGGGGGCGTTATGCTTCTTTGCCATCGCGGTCGGCCTCCTTTTCTGCTTCCACACTGGCCAGCTGCTGGGCCAGTGCATCGTATACCTCGGCGGGGACCGGCTGCTCAAAGCAGCGCTCCAGCGCCTTCTTCTTTTTTGCCTTTGCAAGGCAGGCGGCATCCGGGCAGAGGTAAGCACCGCGGCCGGGCTTCTTGCCCACGGGGTCGATGCTGATCTCTCCGCTGGGTGCGCGCACCACACGCACCAGTTCCTTCTTGGGGCGGCTGGTCAGGCAGCCGATGCACTGGCGGGCAGGGATCTTCTTTTGTGCCATCCGGTTTTCCCTCCTTCGGCAGGTGTTCCGCGCTTATTCTGCGGCGGTGTCTTCGGTCTTCTCAGCCTCGGCAGCCTTCGGCTCTTCCTCGCCGTAGTAGCCGCTCTCGGGGCGGATGTCGATATTGTAGCCGGTCAGGCGGGCGCACAGACGGGCGTTCTGGCCCTTGTTGCCAATGGCAAGGCTCAGCTGCTGGTCCGGCACGGTCACGCGGCAGGAGCGGGTCTCGCCGGGCAGCAGCTCGACCTTGACCACCTTTGCGGGGCTGAGAGCTGCGGAGATGAACTCGGAGATGTCCTCACTCCACTTCACGATGTCGATCTTCTCGCCGCCCAGCTTCTCGACGACAGCGGCCACACGGTCGCCGTGAGGGCCGATGCAGGCAGAGACGGGGTTGACGTTGGCGTCCTTGGACCAGACAGCCATCTTGGTGCGGGCGCCGGCCTCGCGGCTGATGGCCTTGACTTCGACGGTGCCGTCGTAGATCTCAGGCACTTCCAGCTCGAACAGGCGCTTGACGAGGCCGGGGTGGGTGCGGCTGATCATGACGCGGGGGCCGCGCTCGCTTGCCACGACATCCACGATGTAGACCTGCAGCATCTGGCCCTCGGTGTAGACCTCGCCGGGGACCTGCTCGTTGCGGGGCAGGATAGCCTCGCCGCCCTTGCCCAGGTCGAGGGCAACGATGCCCTTCTCGGGGTCAACGCGGGTGACGGTAGCCTGCACGATGTCGTGGGCGCGGGACTGGATCTCGCTCAGCTGCTGGCTGCGCTCAGCCTCACGGATGCCCTGACGGATGACGTGCTTTGCGGTCTGGGCTGCGATGCGGCCAAAGTCCTTAGTCTTGAGGGGGGTCACGACGCGGTCGCCCACCTGATAGCTCTTGCGGATGTGCTGAGCCTCGGTGATGCCGATCTCGCTGTGCTCGTCGTACCAGTCCTCATCGGCCACGACGTCCTGGATGAGGGCGACGTTGAACTTGCCGGTGTTGGGGTCGATCTCGACCATGACGTGGTCGTCCTCGACCTCGTAGTTCTTCTTCACGGCGATGACGATAGCAGCCTTGATCTTTTCGATCAGGTACTCCGCAGTGATGCCGCGCTCGTGCTCCAGCATGGAGAGAGCTTCAAAAAATTCGTTGTTCGCTGCTGCCATTTTTCGGGTTCCTCCTAGTTTATAATGGTATCTTTTCTCGATTCATCTTTGGCTCTCCCTCTGGGAGAGCTGGCGCGGAACGCGCCTGAGAGGGCTGTTCTTAATCAAACAGATGTTCGTCATCACAGAGATGGACGCCGGATGCGGCGTTCACCTCAAAGCTCACCGGGCCGTTCTCCGTCTCGACCGTGACGGTGCTGCCCTCGCGGCCTTTCAGGATGCCGGCAAACTCGCGCACACCGTCGGCGGTGGGGCGGATGAGCTTGACGCCGATCTTCTCGCCCTTGAGTGCCTCGTAGTGCTCCGGGCGGGTCAGCTTGCGGCCAAGGCCGGGGCTGCCCACCTCGAGATAATAGCTCTGGTCGATGGGGTCTGCCTCATCGAGGATGGGGTCCAGCGCGTGGGACACTTCGGCACAGGTGTCGGTGTCCATGGTGCCGTCCTTGTCGATGAGCACACGGAGATACCAGTCCGGCCCTTCCTTCTCAAAGACCACATCCCACAGGCACAGGCCCATGCCCTCCACGACGGGGCGGACAAGCGCTTCGACTCTCTGGGCGGTGTTGCCGCCAGACTGCTTCGCCATAAAAAACCTCCAAACAAACAAGAAAAGCGGACCTTGCGGCCCACTTTCCAATAAAACTATAGCGTACTACTAGAATATAGCATACTCTTGCGGATTATGCAAGCTTTTTCGTGAAAAATCCTCTTCTCACAGCACCCAGACGCCGTCGCGGAACAGCTCCACGGTGCGGCCGTCACGGCACTTGCCGGTGATATGGCTGTCCTCGGCGCCCACCATGACGTCCTCGTGGATGGCGGACTGGTTCATGCCCCGGGCCAGCAGCTCGTCCTTCGACAGGCGGGTGCCGTTCTCGGTGGTACCGGGATAGCTGGCACCAAAGGCGATGTGACAGGCGGCGTTCTCGTCGAAGAGGGTGCTGTAGAACAGCGCTCCGCTGCGGTTGATAGGGCTGGACGCCGGCACCAGCGCCACTTCGCCGATGCTCCGTGCGCCCTCGTCGGTGTCCAGAAGCTGGCCCAGAAGCTCTGCGCCCTCGTCTGCACCGTGCTCCACGACGCGGCCATCCTTGAAGGTGACATGGAAGCCCTTGATGAGCTGGCCGTTGAAGACGTAGGGTTTCGTGCCGTAGACGATGCCGTTCACCTTGTCCTTGTGGGGCGCGGTGAAGACCTCTTCGGTGGGGATGTTGGGCAGGAAGACCACGCCCTTTTCGCTGACGCTGGCGGCACTCTCCCAGGTGGCCTTGTCGGCGATGCCGACGGTCAGATCCGTGCCGTTGCTGCTCTCGAAATGGACGCTCTCGAGGTCGAGGGCGTTCATCTTGTCCTTCAGGCCGGTCAGACGGTCGAGGTGGGCCTTCCACTCGTTGACGGGGTCGCCGCCCGTCACGCGGCAGACATCGAAAATGAGCTGCCAGAGCTTCTCGATGGCCGCAGCCTCGTCCAGCTCCGGGAACATCTTCTTCGCCCACGGGGCGCTGGGCATGGCGGCGATGGACCACTGGACGCGGTCGTTCATGGTGTACTCCCGCCACGGAGCCATGAACCTGCGCTGCGCAGCGTTCACCCGGCTGATTTTCGCGCCGTCCAGACCGGCGTAGACCTCGGGGTCGTCGGCGTGGATGTGGAGGACGCAGACGCCGCCCTCGCTCTCTGCGTAGTCAAGGTAGCGGCGCAGCTGCCAGGGCTTGTTATCGGTCAGGGCCTCCTCGCTGCCCAGCTCCATCCGGGTGCGGGCAACAGCATTGTCGCTCCAGTCCACCTGCACGTCACGGGCACCGGCCTCGAAGCCGCTGCGCACACACAGGCGGGCCAGCGGAGCAGCCTCCAGCGGGCAGCGGATGATCATGGTCTGGCCCGGCTGAGGGTTCACGCCTACCCGGACGATGAAATCGGCATATTTTTTCAGAAGAATAGTAAAGTTTTCCACGGAATATCCCTTCTGCCGTGCAAACCACGGCGGTGCATTTTCTATCTGACAGTATAACCGTTCCCGGGCGAATTGTCCACCCGATAAAAACAAAACAGACGCCTCTTCCGGTTGAAAAACCACGAAACGTCTGTTATACTATCATTCGAGAGTGCTGTCTACATACGACAGGCGGTCTGCACCTTTCCGGCCCTGCGTCGGGAAGGCGAACATTTTTGTTGCGCCCCCGACGCTCCACAGCGAAAGGGGTGATGCTTCATGACGCTTTTAGAGACTTTAGCTCTGCTCACGCTGCTTGCAACCGTGGGTTTTGGCATGTTCGACATTGCGTATAAAATTTTCAACAACAAAAAATGACCGCCCCAGCTACCAACTCGTGCGGTCATTCTTTGTGATTGACTTGCCGGAAAGGTACTGACCGTTTGCCAGACAGCACTTTCTTTAGTTGTATTATACCACAGCCCCGCCGAAAATGCAACGGCGGGGCTGTTTTTTCACTCACAAAAGTGAGTTTTTATCAGAACTCGATCTTGCTCTCGATGTAGCTCTTCAGCTCGGAGATAGGCATACGAACCTGCTCCATGGTGTCGCGGTCGCGGACGGTGACGCAGTTGTCGGCCACGATGCCCTTGGCCTTGTCGCCCACGGTGTCGAAGTCCACGGTGATGCAGTACGGAGTACCGATCTCGTCCTCACGGCGGTAGCGCTTGCCGATGGAGCCGGTGTCGTCGTAGTCCACCATGAAGTACTTGCTCAGCTCATTGCGGATCTCCATTGCCTTGTCACCCAGCTTCTTGCTCAGGGGCAGGACAGCGCACTTATAGGGAGCCAGAGCCGGGTGCAGATGCAGGACGGTGCGGATGTCCTCCTTGCCCTTGCTGTCGGTCAGGTGCTCCTCATCATAAGCCTCGCACAGGAAGGCCAGAGCCACGCGGTCACAGCCCAGAGACGGCTCGATGACATAGGGGATGTAGTGCTCGTTGGTCTCGCTGTCGAAGTACTCGAGGCTCTTGCCGG
>ERZ772858.2910-NODE-2910-length-11452-cov-8.469597_pt1 | contig 11452 bp, 9 predicted proteins | sample MGYA00512136_ERZ772858 | MGnify/ENA primary metagenome ERZ772858 (study PRJEB29015, sample SAMEA2737726) | human gut metagenome | biome: human gut; feature: human-associated habitat; material: faeces | place: China | collected 2012 ...
GTTAGTGCCTTTTTGTGTAATAGGGAATTCCAAGGAATTTCCTATTACACAAAAAAGCTGTCATGTATCACTATTCAAACATGACAGCTCTTTATTTCTATGCCGCAAACACTCCCATTACCTTCTTAAAATAGTCCCATAGTCCCGCTTTCTCCACCGTTTCTGCCGCTTCTATCTCCACACTTCCCAATTCCCGTCCATCCAGCCGGTAAACCAGATGTCCGATCACATCGCCCTCCTGAATCGGCGCTTTGCGGGATTCTTCCATCATCCACTCTTTTTCGATTCCATCCAGATTCTCTCCTCCCATCGAAAGATAAGAAAAGGTTCCTCGCAGACGTCCTGCAACCTGTTCCTGGATGCCGCCCGCCACCATCGTTTCCGGCACAGCTCCCGGATTGTCATCTTTGTAAAGATGACAATTTGCAAACCCATAATTTAACAATGTGACCGCATCCGCAAACCGCGCCTTATAATCCGGTGCTGCCAGAATGACGGCAATCAGATCAACTCCATCTTTCCGCCCGGTTGCGGACAGGCAATATTTTGCCAGCGATGTAGAACCTGTTTTCAGTCCCGTCACTTCAAAATTTGTCACCATTTTCAGCAGCTTATTCGTATTGGAAAGTCCAAATTCTTTCTCTCCCTGCTTGGTCCGGTGCGTTATATTTTCCATCCAGATCGTTGAATACTGAAAAATTTCCGGATACTTCGTGATCAATTCCCGCGACATGAGGGCAATGTCGCGCGCCGACATCGCGTGCGTCGTAGACGCCGTCAGACCACAGCAATCCTCAAACTTTGCTGTCTCCATTCCAAGCCCTTTCGCCCGCTCGTTCATCATCGCAACAAATGCCTCCTCACTGCCGCCGATATACTCTGCCATTGCCACACTGGCATCATTTCCCGATGCAATGACGATGCACTTGATCAGCGTTTCGACCGTCTGTACCTCCCCTTCTTCCAAAAACACCTGAGATCCCCCCATGGATTTCGCATGGGCGCTGGTCGTGACCTCATCCTGCAAATGAATTTTTCCCGAATGTAACGCATCAAAAATCAAAAGCAGAGTCATAATCTTCGTCACGCTGGCTGGATTTCGCGCCTCGTCCGCATTTTTTTCATACAAAACAGTTCCGGTGGACGCCTCCATGAGGATCGCCTCCGGTGCCCGGATGGGAAGCTCAGCGGCATTTTCTGCTGCCTGCGCTGTCTCTGCGGTTACTGAAACGGGAATCCACAGTTCCTCCGCGTAAGATGTGAGCATACCACTTCCCCCCAATTTACCAATTCCAAGCTGTATGCCTGACACACATTCTCCCATCGTAAGCACAACCGCTACACCAATCGCTGCCAGCCCTCTCCAAGCATTTTTATTTAAATACTCTCTTCTCCTGTCTCTGCCCCCTTTGTCCCAACACATACATTCTTTTTCCCGAAACAGCTTCTTTTTCACAAACCAACACCATTTTTCCACACGCTTCCATTTCAAATACCACGCCTCTCCCTGCATGATACATTTTTCATTCATATCTTCCTCCGTCTGCACATACTCTCTTCTCAAGATATGGCATATCCGCCCGTCCCTATGCCAAAGAGAATTGTAAGAAACTGTCATAGACCACCTTTCCTTTTTATGGTATACTATAAGAACACAGACAGGCTTATAAAAACGTTTTCCGCTCTCTTTCTTGCTGTGTCGAGTCGGTGGCAAACTTTCTCGGCCTGTTATTACTATCTGACGCAAAAAACGACAGATAAATATGAATAAACAAAAGGTGAAAACTATGATGAGAAGAAATTCCTCCCTTGGAAGCGTTGGATTTTCTGCACGTGGCGGACGTTCCAGGCGACGGCACGGCGGTTCCTCTAAACTTCCGTATTTAATTTTAATCGGCATTCTGATTGTACTGCTTGGAATTGCCGCGTTCCTCTGGGTGCGCCGCTCTCCGGCAGCACATGTATCTTCGGTTCCAGCGACAACCGAAACGGATTCTGAAAATGGAGTAATTTCCCTTGATAATGCATCTGCACCTGCTGATGACAGCCTCGAGGGTGTCATCGCTCAGGCAAAGCTTCTGGCAGACGGTTATGACTATGACGGGGCAATCAATCTCCTGTCCAGCAGTACATACGCATCTGACGAGTCCGTGACGGCAGCGATCGACGAATACAACGCCACCAAAGAAACACTGGTGCGCGCTGATCCGCGTAAGGTAACGCATGTATTCTTCCATACACTGATTATGGATACCTCGAAAGCATTTGACGGCGACAGCCGCGAAAAGGGTTATAATCAGGTCATGACGACCAAGGATGAATTTATGAAGATTCTCCAGTCGATGTATGAGCGCGGTTTCGTTCTGGTACGTCTGCACGATGTAGCATATGAGGTGACCGCAGAGGACGGTTCCAGGCATTTCCAGGAGGGCGATATCATGCTTCCGGAAGGTAAGAAACCGTTCGTCATGTCACAGGATGATGTCTGCTACTACGAATACATGGATGGCGATGGCTTTGCCTCCCGTATGATTATCGGCGAGGATGGCAAGCCAACGAACGAGATGAAGATGGACGACGGTTCTGTTTCCGTCGGTTCCTATGATCTGGTGCCGTTACTGGATGATTTCATCAAAGAGCACCCGGATTTCTCCTACCGCGGCGCAAAAGCGTGCATTGCTTTTACCGGTTACAATGGCATCCTGGGTTACCGCACCGATTCCGCCTACAATACTGACGAGTACAAAGCGGAACACCCGGATTTCAACTTTGAGGAAGAACGCGCCAACGCAGCAAAAGTCGTCCAGTGCCTGCGCGACGACGGTTTTGAAATTGCCTCCCACAGCTGGGGCCACCGCAACATGGGTACGATCCCAATGGATAAATTCCGTGAAGATACCGATAAATGGGCAAATGAAGTCGAAACGCTGACCGGTCCGTGTGATATCATCCTCTTCCCGTTTGGAAGCGATATTGGGGACTGGCATCCGTATGATACAAGCAGCGAGCGCTTCCAGTACCTGTACAACAAGGGATTCCGTTACTTCTGTAACGTAGATTCCTCCCAGTATTTCGTCCAGATCGGCGACGATTATATGCGACAGGGGCGCCGGAACCTCGACGGCTACCGGATGTATTATGACCTTCCGGAAAGTGGAGTCGGCGGCGACCATTTGAGTGACCTGTTTGATGTCAACGAGGTATTTGACCGGTCAAGACCTACTCCGGTGCCGAAGATGACGGAGTAAGATAAAGCTGTAATCCAATTTTAAATAAAAGAAAGAGAAATCGAGCATTTGTTCGATTTCTCTTTCTTTTTTAAAAACCCCGGAGTCTTCCACACTCCGGGGCACACCTTTTCTTTCAAACACAGCTTTCCGTTGCAAATCTTAGAACTGCACAATCTCCTCAATCGGCTCTGCCTTTTCCACGTAATCTGCATAAAGCATCGGACCTTCACCCTCATACTCCGGCATATACTCATATTCTACGCGGGCACGTACTTTGACCCAGTCTTTCGTCTCAAGCAGACGGGCATTTTTTGCCTTGCACATGAAACCTAAGAACGTCATATCTGCCTCGCAACAGGTCATCGCCATACGTCCAGGAACAAAGTTGTTCTTCGGGAAATCCGGGGTTTTCAGTACCATGCCGGTAAATTCAACGGTCTTTCCACGGTAACGGTCCGGTTTATCCATCGCATCAATATACCAGATACCATATGCCTCCGGCGGAATCTCGATCACTTCGGCATTGACATCAAATGGAAGATCCGCTTCGGTCACTTCCTCAATTTCGCCCTCTGCGTCCTCAAACACGATCTGAACCTGCGGGTTCATGCCCTTTAAAGTACGGCGGTATACATCCAAATCCTCGATCTCGTCGCAACGGTTCATGATAATCATTTCCGTGTTGCGGACCATGGCACCAATCAATGGTTTCATGTTCTGCAGGTATAAATCAAATGTGGAACCATCGATGATCGTAATCTGCTGATACAGATCCCAATCGTTCGGAAGTTTCAGGGCATCCAGATTCCACATACCGTTCCACTCCATCAGAACTCGCTCCGGATTGTAAAGAAACTCCAGATCCTGTAGGTATTCCGGCGTCAGCTTTTCCGCTTCCTCTATATAAACAACCGCTGTATGAGTCTGCTTTAAAAGCTCCTCATCATACTCTTCCTCGCCCTCTTCGCAGACAATCAGAAGTGTTTTTCCTTCGGTCTGGAAATAATCCTGCTGCATTGTAAATTTAATAAACTGGGTTTTTCCAGCTTCCAGAAAACCATTGATGAGAAACAACGGCATCTTATCTTCATTCATAGTTCATTCTCCTTGTATTTACGCGTTGAACGCTGCCTTCAGACCCTCTTCGTCCAGCTCGGCACCGATCACGCACACCTTTCCGGTAAAATCCGGTGCTCCCTCACGGATCTCAGCCTGCTCCGGAACCATATCAAAATGCAGCCATACGCCCTTTTCTTCACTCGGAACCATGCCTTTCGCACGCAGAACCTCGCCGTATTTATCACCATAAGCCAGATCATCCAGAATCTTCTGCAGATCTTCTTTCTTCATCACGCCGACATTCTCCAAGCCCCAGCTTGTAAATACATCATCTGCATGATGGTGTCCTTCGTGATCGTGGTGGTGGTCATGGCAGCCACAGCCACACTCGTCATCATGGTCATGATGATGGTGCTCATGATCGTGATCATGACAGCCACAATCGCAGTCATCGTCATGGTGATGATGCTCGTGATCATGATCATGGCAGCCACAGTCGCAGTCATCGTCATGGTGGTGATGCTCATGATCGTGGTCATGGCAGCCGCAATCGCAGTCATCGTCATGATCATGATGGTGATGATGCTCATGCATATGCTCTCTTGCCTCTTTCATCAGCTCCTCTGCCATATCGTCTTCCTGCTCGATCATCTCAAGAAGCTGTGCGCCGGTCAGCTCGCTGCATGGAGTGGTCACGATGGTTGCCTTTGCATTGTGCTGGCGAAGCATCTCAACCGCGCCCTGTACCTTCTTCGGATCCGCTACATCGGTACGGCTTAACACGATCGTGCCTGCATTTTCGATCTGGTTGTTGAAAAACTCACCGAAGTTCTTCATATACATACGGCATTTGTTGACATCTACCACGGTAACCGCACTGTTTAACATAACCTCAATCTCAGAAGCTACATTTTTTACTGCATTCATAACATCAGACAGCTTGCCGACGCCTGACGGCTCGATGATAACACGATCCGGCTGATATTTGGTCAGAACTTCCTCGAGGGAACGTCCAAAATCGCCGACCAGAGAGCAGCAGATACAGCCGGAGTTCATCTCACGGATCTCGATGCCAGCGTCTTTTAAAAAACCGCCGTCAATGCCGATCTGTCCAAATTCATTTTCAATCAGAACGACTTTCTCGCCTGAAATTGCTTCTTTTAAAAGCTGTTTAATAAACGTAGTCTTTCCTGCACCCAGGAAACCGGAAATAATATCAATCTTTGTCATTTTACTTACCTTCTTTTCTGTACAAATGTGTACTGACTGTAAATCATTGTCCGCCCGGTACCTGGCATCCCGGCAATGCATAGCTTTACATCGCCCGAATCTGCCGAAGTTCCGATCAGCCACTTATTATTTTACACAAATACCTAGTAAAGTCAAGCATCGGCAAAATCCCGTTACTGGGCGCGTGTGAACAGTAACTTTTTTAGCCTCACGTATATGCAGCCTTTTTGAGACCAAAAACGCCCTATAAAGACACAGTAATCGTCCGCTTCCAGCTCGCCCCAGCATACACTGCCGTGATAAGCTCTGCCAGCCAGAACGCGTGCCAGACACCGATAGGACCGATGATCCGGCTGAGCACAAATGCGATCGGAATGATAATCACAGCATAGCGCATCAGGGAAATTTTCAGAGATTTAAGTCCCATTCCAAGTCCCTCAAACGCGCCAGAAGCAATGACGGAAACCGTTGACATGACAAAGCCCGGGCTGATGAGCCGGAGCGCCGTTCTGCCGATCTCCACCGTCGAAGGCGTCTGCGTAAACAGCCCCATCAGGAAATCCGGCACCAGCTCGCCAAGCAGGGTTCCCGCTGTCATGATAATGCCAACAATCATGAAGGCCGCGCGGAAGATCTTTTTCACCCTCTCCTGCTCGCCTGCACCGTAATTGTAACCGATCAGCGGGCGCATTCCCTGCACCACGCCGCTGGCTCCCTGATAAAGCAGTGCCTGCAGCTTGTAGTAAACACCCAGCACCAGAATATATACCTGCGAAAATGGTGCCAGAATCGCATTGAGCGCCGTCAGAAGCAGGGATGTCAGCGCCATATTGAGTGTTGCCGCGATTCCGACTGAATACATACCGCCGCAGATCTCCTTCGACGGACGCATTTCCCGCAGCGAAATCTCCACATTTAACGGTTTCACATGGTTTAAAATCAAATAAAACAGCAGCGACGCCGTCTGCCCGATTCCTGTCGCCCACGCCGCACCGCGGATTCCCAGTTCCGGCATGGGGCCTAATCCAAAGATAAAGATCGGGTCCAGCACGATATTGACGACGCATCCAATCAAGACGGCTGCCATCGATATTTTCATCTTTCCAACCGACTGGTAGACCTTTTCATATGCCATTCCCATCGTGTCGATCGTTGAAAACAGAAACACATTGCAAAAATACGTCAGTCCGTAGGAAATCGTTACCTCATCGCTCGTAAACATCCGCAGGAAATACGGAATCACCGCCATTCCTAAAATCGTTAAAATCATTCCATGTAAGGCACTTAAAAATACTCCCTGCGATGCTGTCTGGTTCGCCATCCGTGTTTTTCCTTCGCCAAGGCGTCTCGCCACCATCGCATTGATACCAACGCCAAACCCAACCCCGGCTGCGTGCGCGAGGTTCTGGATCGGATAGACAAGCGAAACCGCCGTCATCGCGTCCTCACTGATCATTGCCACGAAAATGCTGTCCACGATATTGTAGAGTGCCCCGGCGATCATCGATATGATGACCGGGATTCCCATCGAAAGCAGCAGCGGGACAACTGGTTTTTCTTTCATGTAGGTCTGATCCATTTTTTCATCTCCATTCCCTTTTTTATTTTTCACTTTTCATGAGCGTTTCTGACACATTCTTCGCAGAAAAAAAACACCTGGGGTTCTTCTGCAAAGCATTTCTTATCAAATAAAAAAGAGACTACGGACTTTACTGTTTATCTCAGAAACAGTACAAACCCTATAGTCTCTTTAACGCTTAGACAAGCTATTCGATTTTCGTTTTCTATCGCCGACCAGCAACTCCGCAAGCTTTTGCTGGCGATCTGCCCATTCCGGCAACCGGATATTATTATAACCGCAAGCCATTTTATTTGTCAACCACTCCCCGGCAAATTCCTGCTGCCACCACGTTTTCTTACGGCACTTTCGGTTCCAAAAGTGCCTACCCGTGAACAGAAACATGAGCATACAGAATGTGTATGTTCTACAAAAAACATCCTATTTGCGGGCAGTAGCAGCTATCCCTCTCTGTATCAGCGAAAAGAGCAGAAACGCCGCCAGATCCACCACAACAACGCTCGCGCCCGCCGGTGTTGAGTACGTGTAGGACATCACCATTCCTCCAAAGAAACAGATCAGCGACAGAATCCCCGATGCGATGACCACCCCCCGGAAGCTCTTAAACACCCGCATGGAGGTCAGAGCCGGGAAAATAATCAGACTGGAGATCAGCATCGCGCCCATCATCCGCATTCCAATCACGATCGTGATCGCGGTCAGAACCGCTATCAGCACGTTATAGAGCGATACATTGACGCCGGTCGCCTTGGCAAAGCTCTCATCAAAGGTAACCGCAAATACTTTGTTATAGCAAAAAAGATATAATCCAAGCACCACCATGGAAAGCACCGCCGCAAACTGGACATCTTCCCGGCTCATCGCGAGAATGCTTCCAAACATATAGCTGCTGACATCGGTCGTCATACCGGTTGTCAGGGAAGTTACGATAATACCGATTGCAAGCGCACTGGCCGAGATCATCGCAATCGCAGCGTCACTCTTTACTTTTCCATGTTCCGTGATCCGCAGCAGGAAAAATGCCGCCAGCACGACCACCGGAATCGAAACCTTTAAAGGTGACCAGCCTGCCGCCAGTGCAATCGAAAGGGATCCGAACGAAACATGGGATAAACCGTCTCCAATCATTGAGTAGCGTTTGAGCACCAGGCTGACACCCAGCAGAGAGGCGCAGAGAGAGACTAAAAGACCGCCGATCAGCGCCCGCACCATAAACGGGTATGATAACATTTCAGATATAATTCCCATCTTCTACACCTCCTTCTCCGCATTTCTGTCTTTCAAATGCTGTTTCGTTTCAGAATCAGTTTCCGAACCCATTTCCGGCTTCTGCATCTTCCTGATTCCATCCTTCTGCATCGGCACTCCGCATCTGTGCCCCAGAGTTGCCAGCTCTTCCCGTCCCAGGAAAGAATGAGCAATCTCACTCTTCACATATTCTTTCATCGTACCCCAGAACAGCGGCTTCTGCCGCATCTGCAAAATTTTTCCTCCCTGATGCACAATATTTGCCATATCATGGGAAACCATCAGGATTGCAACCTTTTCTTCCTGATTCAGTTTCCGGATCAGCTGGTAAAAGTCCAGAATCGCCGACGGATCGAGTCCCGTGATCGGCTCATCGAGAATCAGCAGCTTATCCGTCGCACAGAGCGCCCGCGCGATCAGAACACGCTGTTTCTGACCGCCGGAAAGCTCTCTGAAACAGCTTTTTTCCAGATCGCGGATTCCCAGACGATCCAGATTTGCCCGCGCCTCTTTCTTTTCTTTCATCGAATAAAACGGGCGGCTGCCGCGTTTTCCCAGGCACCCGGAGATAACCACCTCAAACACAGTCGCTGGAAAGTCCTTCTGCGCGTCGGTCTGCTGCGGCAGGTAACCAATACCGGCTTTTTTTAATTCTTCCGAATATTCAATCCTGCCCGAAGTCGGTTTTAAAAGTCCCAGAATGCCCTTCATCAGGGTACTTTTTCCCGAACCATTTTCCCCGACAATGCAGATGTAATCGCCCTCATTTACCTCCAGGTTCACATCCAGCACCGCATCCTGGTTTTCATAACCAAAACCTACATGCTCACATTTTAAGAGTAATCCCATCTATAATTCCTTTCACTACTGCTCTACTCTTCTATTGTCATAAACATTCACCATGGCTAAAGACTTTTCCCATAATCATCTATTCTTTTTATGACAATCCCTTTTTCAAGTTCTTTACGTTCTGCTCCATCAATTCCAGATAGGTAACGCCCGAATCAAACTGGTGTCTCGTCACATTGTGGCAGGAGTGGAACAACAGTGGTTCCGCGCCCGTCTCTTCCCCTATGATCTCCGCCACGCGCGGGCTGGAAAGCTCCAGGTAATAGACGGCTGGTATCTGTTCCTCCCGCACCTTATCGATCAGGTAGGCGATGGTCTTGGCACTCGGCTCCGTATCCGTACTGCATCCTGAAAATGCCGCCCTGTATTCCAGCCCATACTCATCGAAAAAGTACCGGAGTGGAAATTTATCACCGAAAACGATGAGACGGCGCTTGGCATGGGAGACAACTTCTCTGAATTCTGCATCCAATTCCGTCAATTTATCCTGATAGGACGCGCAGTTTTCCGCATAGGAAGCCGCGTGCGCCGGATCTTCCTGTGCCAGCACCTCCGCCAGCACGCCGGCCAGCTTTTTCGCATTGACCGGGGATGTCCAGATGTGCTCGTCATATTCAATCTCGACGCCGTGACCATCGTCCTCATCCAGATACTCCTGAGCGTGATCTTCATCATGAACCGCCACATCTTCCATATCATGCTCATCCTCGCTGTGAATATGCTCTTCTGTGTCGTGTTCTTCTTCACTGTAAACATGGTCCTCTGGCTCATGTTCTTCTTCACTGTGAGCATGATCTTCCGACTCATGATCGTGATCACCCGCATGAACTGTTCCATCCGCATGAACATGCGTATGTCCATGATCGTGCGCCTCTCCATCTTCCATGCCCTCGACGATCTCCTCCTGCACTACATCCACGCAGTCCATCATCGTCACGACGCGCTTCGGTCCGATGCCTTCCCCGAAGGAATCAAGCACCTGCGAAAGCCACTGTTCCATCGTACCGCCGTTGCAGACTAACAGATCTGCATTCTGGATCGTGATCATGTCCGCCGGCGTCGGCTCGAACGAATGACTGTCCATGCCCGCCGGAACGACCATCGTCAGCCGAATCGAATCCCCGGCAATCTGCCGGAGAAAATCGTAATACGGAAATAGCGTCGTCACAACGTTTAAGCGCGTATCACCAGACGCATCTGCCCCTTTTAACGGATTCGACGATGAATCAGACGATGCAGTTCCCCGCCGTGGCGTACACGCTGTAAGAACACAGGAAAAGGCAATCAAAAAAGCAAGCATCCATGATATCCATTTACATTTAAATCCATTCTTGTGTTTTACCATATTTCTTTTTTACCCTTAACTTCTTCTATTTCAGTAAATGTTTTTCAATAAACATTTCGAATTACTATTTCAAATATCATTTTCTTTCACAACTGTTTCTCTTTTCACAGCTATGAACAAACACAGACACTACTCCATTCTTCCATGTGACTCATTCTTTTTCTTCACAATCTCCGCTACTTCCGACGGATGTGCCACAATATACTGCGGGTGGCAGCCTTCCAGCTCTTCCCGGTCACGGAAGCCCCAGAGCACGCCGACCGTGTCCATTCCGGCATTCAGCCCAGTTTCCATATCTGTATTCGTATCGCCCAGATACAGACACTCTTCCTGTTTTATACCCAGTTCCTGGCAGATGGCGAACGCCCCGTCTGGAGCCGGTTTTTTCGGCGTTCCCGCCTGCTCGCCGCGCACCACATCAAAATATCCTTTCCCAAAGAATGTCTCAATATTCACAATTGCCTGCTCATGCGGCTTGTTCGAAAGGACAGCCACATGTACACCCATCTCTTTTAACGACGCCAGCAGTTCCCGGATACCGTCATATGGCTCTACGTCTTTCAGGCAGTATTTAGAGAAATTCTCCATATAAATCGGAAGCGACGCTTCATAATGAACCAGCTTCTCGTCCCCCGCCAGCACCAGCGCGCGCTTCATCTGCATCCGGTATCCATTTCCCACGATCCGTTTCGTTTCCTCCGGTGTAACATGGCGCAGTCCGAATGCATCCAATGTTAAATTTGTCACATAAGTCAGCGCATAAACCGTATTTAAAAGAGTTCCATCCAAATCAAATATACATAAGCGGTACATTGCGTTTCTTCCTTTCTGTTTCCATCTTTTCTTATAACTTTTTTGTTACTGTTCACGCATACGTGCTCAGTAACGGAATTTGCCGTGGCTTCGCATTTA
>ERZ772858.2912-NODE-2912-length-11449-cov-6.889152_pt1 | contig 11449 bp, 9 predicted proteins | sample MGYA00512136_ERZ772858 | MGnify/ENA primary metagenome ERZ772858 (study PRJEB29015, sample SAMEA2737726) | human gut metagenome | biome: human gut; feature: human-associated habitat; material: faeces | place: China | collected 2012 ...
GTCACCGGGTCCTGCCATAGCCCCAGCTCCGGCGGATGGAACGTGCAGTAGACGAAGAGGAACGCCAGCCCCCACAGCGCCAGCAGGCCCAGGATCTGCTGCCAGAGAGAGGTGAAGCGCCCCCGCCGCAGAAGCCGGAAATCCAGGGCGAATGCCCCCAGCACGGAGAGGTAGAACACGGCGATGTCCGCCCAGAGCAGATGCCGCCCCAGCACGCCGGTGTACGTATAGAACAGCACCGGAATCAGCGCGACCCCTGTCACCGTGCTGACGCCCCGGGCTGCCAGAAAGTTCGGATAGTTCCGTCCCAGGCAGCACACCTGCACCACGGAAAAGAGAAACATGGGGAAAAACAGCAGCTTCATATGTTCCCAGGTGGACTCATTCACCGCAGAGAAGGCAGCCGCCGCGCCCCATCCGCCGCTCCAGTCGTAAACAAAGTGCAGCAGCGTCCCCATCGCCGCCGTGAACAGCGCACCCGCCAGCTCCCAGTAAAACAACCGCTTCCCCATATCCACCTCCACGACAAAACAAAAGGACTGCGGCCAGGCCGCAGTCCCAGTTTATACCGGCGTTGGCAGATTTATGCATCCAGATACGCCCTATAAGCTTCCCAAGGCCGCCGCCAGCGTCTCCGGTGTCCAGTCCCAGTAGAAGGAAGCCTCTCCCGGCGCTGAAAAATGCCGGTCGGACTTCCGCCGGCCGGCATCTCTTCTCTTTTTTCACACAAACACCGCCTGTACCAGCACCATGTACAGCACAGTGCCCCCAGCGATGGACAGCAGCACATTCCGCTTCCAGAGATGGAGCCCCGCCACCGCAGCAATGGCGATCAGCTCCGGCGCTCCGTGGGGCGCCGACAGCCAGGAGATGCTCCGCAGGCAGTACACCACCAGCAGGCCCATCATGGCGGGCGGAAGGACTTTCCCCCGGTATGCCACTACAGCGGGGGGAAACAGCCAAAAGGGCAGCCATCGGGTCAGCTGGGTCCCAGCGGCCACCGCCAGGATAATACCCAGCGTCTGTAAAGGCGTCAGTGTCACAGGTCCCCCTCCTCTCCGCTGCGGTCCAGGCGGCGCCGTGCACCCAGCAGCACTGCCAGCACCAGCACCATAGCGGGGATCACCATGTTGTCCGCTCCGAACACCGCCAGGCTGGCAGCGGCGCAGAGGATCCCCATCACCCCGGCGGGCCGGTTCTCCGGCTTCTTCCACTGCTCCAGGAACAGCACCACGAACAGCGCCGTCAGAGCAAAGTCCAGGCCCGTAGTGTCAAAGGTGAGGAAACTCCCCAGCAGGCCGCCCAATGCTGTGCCCGTAATCCAGTAGAGGTAGTCCAGCAGGGAGAGCCAGAAGTAGAAGTCCCTCCGGGCCACGCCTTCCGGCGGCTCCAGAGTGGACACCAGGGAAAACGTCTCGTCGCACAGCACGTAGATCAGAAACGCCCGAACCTTTCCCAGGCCCTTGTATTTGTCCAGCAGGCTCAGCCCGTAGAACATGTGCCGGGCATTGACCATGACGGACAGCAGAAACGCCTGCACGGGGTCAAAAGCCGTAGTCAGCAGCGTGACGGCCACAAACTGCATACTGCCGCCGAAAGCGATGGCGCTCATGAGGACGGACCATCCCGGCCCATACCCCTTGGACTGCATCAAAAGGCCATAGGCAGTCCCCAGGCACAAAAAGCCCGTCATCACCGGGATGGTGGCGGGAAACGCCGCCCGGAGCGCCATGCTGCTCCCACCGGCGCGGCGGCTCTCGTCGTCTCTCAGGGGCACAGCAGATCGGCCTCCTCCGGGTGCCTTTCAAACCAGATTTCGGCATAGGAACACGTCGCCCTGGCGCGCTTTCCCTCCGCGCGGATTTGGTCGGCCGCCGCCCGGAGCAGCTGCCCCGCCACGCCCTGACCCCGGAGCGTATCGTCCACAAATGTGTGGTCGATATCCGCCGCCCCATCCCGGTCGGGAAATGTCACCTCCGCGATCACCCGGCCTTCTTCCTCGGCGTAGATACGCCCCGGCTCTCTCTGAAATTCCATGGGTCTTCCTCCTGCATCCTGTCCCGCCGTCTTTTTACATCTTCTCCGGCGCGTCCACGCCGATGAGCTTCAAGCCGTTCCGCAGGACGATCCGGGTATCATCCGCCAGCTTCAGCCGGGCGTCCCGGACCGCCGGCTCCTCGCCCTTGATGCGGCAGGCGGTGTAGAACCGGTGGAAGCAGGCCGCCAGCTCCTGGAGATAGCGGTTGATGTGGCTGGGGTCGTAATCCCGGGCCGCCAGCTTGATCTCCTCGCAGAACTGGGCGATCTGCTTCAGCAGGGCCCGTTCCGCCTCGCCGGAGAGCAGGGACATGTCCACGTCCGCCTGTCTGGGCACGGAGGTGCCCTCCTCCGCCAGAGCCCGCAGCAGTGAGCAGATCCGGGCGTGGGCGTATTCCACGTAGTAGATGGGGTTTTCGCTGTCCTCCCGGACCGCCAGGCCCAGATCGAACTCCATCTGGGTATCCGGCTTGGCATTGAAGTACCACCGGGCGGCGTCCACGCTGACCTCGTCCAGCAGGTCCGAGAGGGAGATGGCCTTGCCGGTACGCTTGCTCATCCGTACCACCTCACCGTCCCGCAGCAGCTTCACCAGCTGCATCAGCACGATATCCAGCCGGTGCTCACCGTCCAGCCCCAAAGCGTCCATGGCACCCTTCAGGCGGGCCACATGGCCATGGTGGTCGGCGCCCCACACGTTGATGACCTTATCGAAGCCCCGGACGGCGAATTTGTTGCGGTGATAGGCAATATCGGCGGCGAAGTAGGTGTAAAACCCGTTGGCACGGCGCAGCACGTCGTCCTTCAGGCCCAGCTTCTCGATGTCCTCGTCGGACTTGCCGGCCTTTTTCAGGTTCTCCGCCAGGATCCGGCTGGTGGCCAGCCACAGGGCGCCGTCCTTCTCATAGGTATAGCCCCGCTGGGTCAGCGCCTTCACGGAGTCCGCCACATAGCCGCTCTCGTGGAGGGTGGACTCGAAGAACCATGCGTCGTACTGGATGCCGTACCGGGCCAGATCGGTCTTCATCTTGGGGATGTTGTGATCCAGACCGAATTTGGCCAGCGCATCGTGCCGGGTCTTTTCGTCGCAGTCCAGATACTTCTCGCCCTCCTGCTGATAAAACAGTCGGGCCAGCTCCCGGATATCGTCTCCATGATAGCCGTCCTCCGGGAACTCCACGGCATCCTCGCCACGGATCAGCTGCTGATACCGGGCATCCAGACTCCGGGCAAACTTATCGATCTGGTTGCCGGCATCGTTGACGTAGAACTCCCGCCACACGTCGGCACCGGACTTCTGGAGCACGGAGGCCAGCGTATCGCCCAGTACACCGCCACGGGCGTTGCCCATGTGCATGGGGCCGGTGGGGTTGGCGGAGACGAACTCCACCATGTACTTCTTTCCGGCCAGCGTGTCGTTGCGGCCATAGTCGGCACCCTCCGCCTCCACACAGGCCACGGTATCACCGAACCAGCGGCTGCCCAGCCGGAAGTTCAGAAAGCCGGGGCCGGCCAGCTCCACGGAGGTGAAATAGGTGTCCGTCAGGTCCATCTGCTCCGTCAGGATCTGGGCCACCTGCCGGGGGTTCATCTTCATGGCCTTGGCGGCAGCCAGGCAAAAGGTGGTGGTATAGTCGCCGTTGGCGGTATCCTTGGGGATCTCCACCGAGGGGGTCACCGTCACGCCCTCCGGCAGCAGGCCGGCGGCGGCCGCCTTCTGATAGGCGGCGGTGGTCAGGGCCAGCACCTGGTCCTTTGCGCTTTGGATCATATTCATTGCGGGGTCCTCCTTCATTCTTGATATAGCTCCAGCCGGACCGTCAGCGCCGACACCGGCGTCTGTCCCATGTGCAGGGAATAATCCAGCGTAATGTGTCCTTGTTCCTCCTGCTCCAGCTCCCACAGCAGCTCATGGGCGGCTACGTCCAGCGCCAGCACGCCCTCCTCCGTGGGCAGGTGCAGGGCAGTGGGGGCGGCGGGGTCCAGCCGCATCCGGTAGCTGTTGCCGCTGCGGAGCGTCACGCAGCCGCAGTCCTCCAGCCACAGCTCCGAGGTCATGAGACTGCCGTCCTCATCGCTGCGGGCCTGATACCGCAGCTGCCACCCCGACGGGGTGCGCTCCAGTGTGCCGCTGCCCCGAAAGTGCAGCACATCCTCCATGTCCGGGAGCCGGGTGCGGCTCTCCACATGGACCTTCACATTTCCTTCCATGACGGCCTCCTCAGTATCGCTCGATGTCCACCAGCCGCACGGGAGCCGTAGGCTCCTCCTGCAGGAAGCGGCGGGCCATCTGGCCGAAGCCCTCCGGCCGGTCGCTGGTACACAGCAGTGCCTGTCCGGTCCCCTCTGGGGCCAGCAGCTGCCGCCGGGCCAGTGCATCACGCAGGGTGTGGACGGACTCTGCACCGGCGTTCACCAGCGACACCTCCGGCCCCATGATCTCCCGGATGATATCCGTCAGCAGGGGATAGTGGGTGCAGCCCAGGATCAGCACGTCCAGCCCCTCCTGCCGCAGAGGCTCCAGATACTCACGGGCCACCGTCTCAATGACCACGTCGCCGGGCTGATAGCGGCCGTTTTCCACCAGCGGCACCAGCAGCGGGCAGGCCCGGCTCACCACGTGGATGGTTTCATCCAGCCGGTGCAGCGTCCGCTCATAGGCGCCGCTGCGGACGGAGGCAGCGGTGGCGATGAGGCCCACCCGCCGGTTCCGGGTCATGGCCGCCGCCTTCCGGCAGGCGGGCTCCACCACCCCCAGAATGGGCAGGTCGTTTTCCGCCTGTAGCTGGGGCAGGGCCGTGGTGGATACGGTGCCGCAGGCCACCAGCACTGCCTTAATATCGAAGGAGCGCAGGAAGTGGACGTCCTGCCGGGCGTATTTCAGCAGGATCTCCGGCGAGCGCCCGCCATAGGGGACACGGGACGTGTCTCCGAAGTATATAATGTTTTCAGAGGGCATCAGCCGCCGCATTTCCCGCACGGCGGTCAGTCCCCCCAGACCGGAGTCGAACACTCCGATGGGCCGTTGGTCCATGACTGGGCCTCCTTTCCGGCATCCCCGTGACGCCGCAGTGTATCACGCTGCATAATAAAACAATCATATTATACTATGGAAGCTCTCCTTTCTCAAGTGAAAATTTGGCGGATTTCCCCGGTTTTTTCAGTGGTATTTTCCCGCCGGGTCTGTTATACTGTTGCATACAGTAAAGGCCCCTTCGGCGGCGTGGAGGTGTATCCATATGGAGATCAAAATGACAGAGAAGCAGTTCCGGCGTCTGCTGGATCTGGTGTATATCGGCAACTGGATCCTCAATTCCACTCGGGGCGACGATCGCATCCGCCAGTATGACGAGGTGGAGAGTCTGGTGTTCTCCCAGTGTCTGGCCCATGGGATGGCGCCGCTGACGGAGCTGTATCAGGGGCAGCTGATCCCCTCACAGGCCTTTGCCGAGGGCGGCATCCACGAGGCCATCATGGCCTATGAGGACACCACCTTCTTCGAGATACTGGCGCAGGAGCTGGCCCTGCGGGACATGGATGATCCCCCCATCACGGAGGAGAATTACGACGAGGTCATGAACCGCATGAACGCCTATTTGGGGGAGTTCGAGGCCCACGGCACCGACCACATCTCCGTGGACATGGAATAACGCACTGCATAAAAAATCTGCCGGGAGAGCACTTCCGGCAGATTTTTTATGCACCGGCGCAGGTCTGCCGGTGAAAGAGCCGGGGACGGAAGCTCCGTCCCCGGCTCTTTTGATTCTTGTTACGCCTCAGCGCCTCAGCACTTCTCGTAGATGGTGGCAACGCCCATGCCGCCGCCGATGCACAGCGTAGCCAGACCACGCTTGGCCTCGGGACGCTTCTGCATCTCATGCAGCAGGGTGACGATGATACGAGCGCCGGAAGCGCCCACGGGGTGGCCCAGAGAGATGGCGCCGCCGTTGACGTTGACCTTGCTCATGTCGAAGTGCAGCTCACGGGCCACGGCGATGGACTGAGCGGCAAAGGCCTCATTGGCCTCAACCAGGTCGATGTCGTCGATGGTCAGGCCAGCCTTAGCCATAGCGGCACGGGAGGCAGGCACGGGGCCAACGCCCATGATCTTGGGATCCACACCGCCCTGGCCCCAGCCAATCAGCTTGGCCATGGGCTTCAGACCGTACTTCTCCACAGCCTCGGCAGAAGCCAGCACGATGGCGGCAGCACCGTCGTTGATGCCGGAGGCGTTGGCAGCGGTGACACGCTGGGTACCCTTGTCCTCGGTCTCCTTGGCGCCGGTGACCTCGAAGGTGTGAACGACCTCGGGGTTGGGGGACTCAGGACCAACGGGGAAAGCGCCACGCAGCTTGGCGATGCCGTCGGCGGTGACGCCGGCCTTGGGGAACTCGTCACGCTTGAACTCCACGATCTCCTTCTTGACCTTCACAGGGACGGGAACGATCTCGTCATCAAAGCGGCCGGCGGCCTGAGCGGCCTCGGTCTTCTGCTGGGAGGCAGCGGCGAACTCGTCCTGCTCACGGCGGGTGATGCCCCAGATATCATTGATGTTCTCGGCAGTGGTACCCATGTGATAGTTATTGAAAGCATCCCACAGACCGTCACGGATCATGGTGTCCACGATCTTCTTGTCGCCCATGCGGGCGCCCCAGCGGGCATCGGGGGAGGCGAAGGGAGCGGCGCTCATGTTCTCGGTACCGCCGCAGACCACGATGTTGGCATCGCCGGACAGAATGGCACGGGCACCCTCGATGACGGACTTCATGCCGGAGCCGCAGACCATGCCGATGGTGTAGGCGGGAACGGAGTAGGGGATACCGGCCTTGACGGAGACCTGACGGGCCACGTTCTGGCCCAGACCGGCGGTCAGGATGCAGCCGAACATCAGCTCATCCACGTTCTCGGGAGCAACGTTGGCCCGCTTCAGGGCCTCCTTCACCACGATGGCGCCCATCTCGGTGGCGGGGGTGTTCTTCAGGGAACCGCCGAAAGAACCGATAGCGGTTCTGCAGCAGTTGACGACGTACAAGTCTTTCATAGTATCTTTTCCTCCTAATTTGTTTTGGGTCCCTTTTTGGCTTTCCGATTTGCCTTGGTTTCCATTACCTTATCTATCGTACCATTTTTAGCAAAATAGTCAAGGGGAGAATCTCATAAAAATAGGAAATAATTCCAGAGTTCCCTTGTTTCGGGAGAAAATCAGTCCCCGGAGCCGGTGCTGCCGCCCTCCTTTTCGCCGGAGTTATCGCTGTCCGTACTGCTGCCCGTACCGCTGTCCGTGCCGGGATCGGCGCTGCCGGAGCTGAACTGGCTGCTGAGCTCGGACTGCCGGGCCGTGAGGCGGCTGTAAAAGTCCCCGGCGTCCAGCTTGTCATAGAGGCCCTGGTTGTATTCCACCGTCAGCTCGCTGCGGGCCTGCGTCACGTTTTCCGTGAACATCTCGTCCAGCACGGAGCTCTCGTCCAGCGTCTGGCCGATGGCCACATACCAGCCTTCGTCGGTGGCAATGACATCGCTGACCTGTCCCGGCTCCAGCGCAGAGAAGGCGGCGGACAGGGTCTCTCCCAGCGTCTCGGCGCTGAAGGTACGGCCGGTGTCCCCGGCCTCGATGCCCAACTGCTGGGCCATCTCCGCATACAGGGCATCCTTATCCTCGGCGGTGGACAGCCGGGCGGCGAAGTCCTGTGCCTGTGCCTGAGAGTTCTCACCGCCGGAGGCGGGCCAGTACAGCAGCTTCACCGTCACATAGCCCTTTTCCTGAGCGAAGGCGTCGATGGCCTCCTGCGTGGGGTGCATGGCGCTGCCGTCGGCGGTATACAGGTCGTGAATCCGTGCATACAGCAGGTACATCCGGTTGATGCTGTCGAAGGTATCCTCGCTGATGCCCAGCAGCTGCAGCTGCTGCTGATAGCCCTCCTCACCGCCGTAGTAGGTGACATACTGCTGCCGCTGCTGCTGAAGCCGGGCCTCGTCCTCCTCCGTCAGCGATACATTGTACTGCTTGGCCCACTGCCGCAGCAGGGCGTAGAGCTTCACCGTCTCCACGGCGTCGGCCTTGGCATAGGAGCCGTAGGTCATGCCGTTGGACACCTCGGCGCTGAAATCCAGATTCGGCACATAGGAGGTCAGGTACTCACAGTCATAGGCCAGCCAGTACAGGTACTCCTCCGCCGAGATGTCCTCGCCGTTGATGCGCATCAGCACGGCGTCCGGATGGATGCCGGTGACCTCGTAATAAAGGCCGTCCGTTCGTTGGCCGGCGCTCATCCGGTCGCCGGAGGCGATCCACAGCACCATCAGCACCGAGACCACCAGCATCGCAGCAAAACGTTTCATAGGGTTCCTCCTTCTGCGGGCGTTTCGCCCGAAATTTCCTTGCGTTTGAGAGTCAGCGCCTCCACCAGATGCCCGGCGGCGTCCAGCGCCTCCTCGCCGGGCTTCAGGTGCAGCGTCAGCTTGGGATGCTCCCCCGCTGACAGCAGCAGGCGGCTGCGGTAGGCCGGCAGAGTGCATACCGCCATGAGGCTGGGGACATCCATCCGCTGGCCCAGGCTCAGCAGCAGCGTCTGGCCCTTCTGGGTAATATCCGTCACCCCGGTGTCGGCGGCTGCCGCCCGCAGCAGCGCCACATCCAGCAGCGCCGTCACCGGCCGGGGCGGGTCGCCATAGCGGTCCGTCAGTTCGTCGATGAGGTCCGCCGCCGCATCGTTATCCCGCAGGGCGGCAATGCGCCGGTACAGGTCCATCCGCTGCCGGTCGGAGGGGACATACCGCTCCGGGATGTACGCCGCCACCGTCAGGTCGGCGGAGCACTCCGGCCGGATCTCCCGGCCCTTCCCCTGCTGCTCCAGCACGGCGTCGTTCAGCAGCTTCAGATACATATCATAACCCACGCTCATCATGTAGCCGGACTGCTCAGGCCCCAGCAGATTCCCGGCGCCCCGGATCTCCAGATCCCGCATGGCGATGCGGAAGCCTGCGCCGAAGTCCACATATTCCCGGATGGCGGACAGCCGCTTGCTGGCCACCTCCGTCAGCACCTTGCCGGGGCGGTAGGTGAGATAGGCGTAGGCCCGGCGGGAGGAGCGCCCGATGCGGCCCCGGATCTGGTGCAGCTGCGCCAGCCCCAGCCGGTCGGCGTCCTCGATGATGAGGGTGTTCACGTTGGGGATGTCGATGCCCGTCTCGATGATGGTGGTGCAGACCAGCACCTGCACCTCGCCGTCGGCCATCTGCTGCATCACCCGGCTCAGCTCCTGCTCGGACATCTTGCCGTGGGCCATGGCGAGGCGCACATCCTCCCCCAGCCACTGGCGCAGCCGTCCGGCGGTGGACTCGATGTTCTCCACCCGGTTGTGCAGGTAGTAGACCTGCCCGCCCCGGTTCAGCTCCCGCCGGATGGCCTCCGCCACGGCGGGCCACTCGTGCTCCATGACGTAGGTCTGCACCGGCTGGCGGTCCCTGGGGGGCTCCTCGATGGTGGACATATCCCGGATGCCCGACAGGGCCATGTTCAGCGTCCGGGGAATGGGGGTGGCGGACAGGGTCAGGGTGTCCACCTGACGCACCCGCTCCCGGAGCTTCTCCTTGTGGGTCACGCCGAAGCGCTGCTCCTCGTCGATGATCAGCAGTCCCAGATCCTTGAACACCAGATTCTTCGCCAGCAGGCGATGGGTGCCGATGAGCAGGTCGATCTTTCCCTGCGCCGCCCGCTCCAGAATGTCCTTGGTCTGCTTGGGGGTGCGGAACCGGCTCAGCACCTCCACCGTCACCGGGAAGGAGCGGAAGCGGTTCATGGCGGTGGCATAGTGCTGCTGGGCTAGCACCGTGGTGGGTACCAGAATGGCGGCCTGCTTGCCGTCTAGGATGCACTTCATCACCGCCCGCAGGGCCACCTCCGTCTTGCCGTAGCCCACATCGCCGCACAGCAGCCGGTCCATGGGTACGGGCTTTTCCATATCCGCCTTGATCTCCCGGATGGCCTGTAATTGATCGTCGGTCTCCGTGTAGTCGAAGGCATCCTCGAACTCCTGCTGCCACGGGGAGTCCGGGGAGAAGGCATGACCCGCCTCCCGCTGTCGCTGGGCATAGAGCTTGATGAGGCCCTCCGCCAGATCCTTGGCGGCTGCCTTGGCCCGGTGGGTGGTCTTGGCCCACTCCGTGCCGCCCAGCTTATTGAGCCGGGTGTGCTCGGTATCCTCCCCGGCCCCGATATACTTGCTCACCAGATCCAGCGCCGTGGCCGGCACATACAGGCAGTCGCTGCCGGCATAGGCGATCTTGATGTAGTCCTTCTCCACCCCGTCGGTGGGCATCCGGATCATCCCCACGAAGCGGCCGATGCCATGGTGCTGATGCACCACCAGATCGCCGGGGGTCAGGTCGGCGTAGGATTGGAGCTTCTGCTGATTGCTGTCCCGCTTGGGGCGGGCCTTTTTGGCCTTGCCTGCCAGCGGCGTGGTCAGCTGACCCTCCGTCAGCACCGCCAGCTGTAGGGCCGGGTACTCGCATCCGGCGGACAGAGTACCCAGCGTAATGAGCACCACGTTCCGCACCGGGGAGCGCTCCCCCTCCAGATCCAGTGCCGCCGGGATCCTCCGGGCCTCCAGCAGCTCCTGTAAATTCCGGGCCCGTACCTGTCCGCCGCACAGCACCATCACCCGGCAGCCGCTGGTGAGATAGTGGGTCAGATCCGTCACCGCCGTCTCCAGCGATCCGCCGTAGCCGGACAGCTGCCGGGCGTCGATTTGCAGCAGGGCCTTGGGGGCCAGCAGATACCGGCTGGTGGGCAGGCTCTCCAGTTGGCACACGGGGAAGCGCTCCAGCTGCCGGGCAAAGTCCGTCTCCGGCAGGGCTGCTTCTGCCATGGGGCCGCACAGGATGCCGCTCTCCATGGCGGAGGTGACGTCCGCCTTCATCTGGCTCAGCCAGCCCTTCAGGGCCTCTGCTGTGCGTCCGCTTTCGCTGACGCACACCAGACACTCCTTGGGCAGATAGTCCATGGCCGTCACCATCTCCGGGTATACCGCCGCCAGAAACCGGTCGCTGCCGTTGGGGACGATGCCCTGACGCAGCAGGTCGGCATCCGACCGCAGCTGCCGGGCCACGGGCTTATCCTTCATCCGTCCCGCCAGCGTCTCCAGCCGTTCGGCGGTCTCCTCCGCCGCACCGTCCCGCCACAGGGGCAGCACCTCGCCGGCCGGCAGCAGCAGCGCCTCCCGACAGTTCTCCGTCCGCCGCTGGGTGGCGACGTCGAAGAAGCCCAGCGAGTCCACCTCGTCGTCAAAAAATTCGCATCGTACCGGGGCCTCGGCACCGGGGGAATAGACGTCCAGAATACCGCCCCGCAGGGCGAACTGTCCCGGCCCCTCCACCTGTTCACAGCGGACATAGCCCGCCTCCGTCAGAT
>ERZ772858.2918-NODE-2918-length-11433-cov-5.227808_pt1 | contig 11433 bp, 9 predicted proteins | sample MGYA00512136_ERZ772858 | MGnify/ENA primary metagenome ERZ772858 (study PRJEB29015, sample SAMEA2737726) | human gut metagenome | biome: human gut; feature: human-associated habitat; material: faeces | place: China | collected 2012 ...
CAAAAAGACCAGAGTTATTTAGCCGAAAGGCTTTACAACTCTGGTCTTTTGCTTTGGGTAGCTTGAGCGAGCGACAACCACCAGCTCCGCTGGTGGAGTAGAAAATGCTTTAGCTATAAGATTCGAGCGAAGCGAGATGACAAAGAAATTGTCCTCTTAGAAGATGCACTTTGCAACATAGCTCGTTAGAGCGGTAGGGCAGGTAATGCAGATGAAAGATGCTTGCTCGTGGCCCCTTGTAGGGGCCTTGCTGGTAAGGTGCCCTTCTAGGGCTTACTCAAGCCACCGGCTCAGCCGGTGGTTTTGACTTTTATTTTTTTTTTGCGTCGTTTTTCCAACCGGGCACGGCGGCAGAGCCTTTCTCTGGGTGTAAGACAGAAACACCTGAAACGAAAGGACAAAGCCTATGAAACGTCTTTTGGAAGGACAGCAGCTGCAGCGAACGGTCCCACCCACGGCGGGGCGTGTGGAGCCGGTGGTGCACCTGCCCGGCGGCCTGACGCTGGACGACCGCAGCTGCTGGCAGTACCCCACCATGCTGGTGGGCAACGTGGGCAGCGGCAAGTCTACCCTGATGGAACAGATCCGCCGCCCCGTGCTGGCCCACGCAGACCGCATGCAGGACACCGTCGTCATCTTTGCGGCCAAGCCGGATGTGCTGCGCTGCCGCCGCCCCGGTGACCCGGTGATCTCGGTGTCGGCCACCGACCCCGCCAACTGCTGGAACCTTTTCCGGGAGCTGGATGCCTCCGATACGCCGGAACTTACCTTGCGTGAAATCGCCAGTGCTCTGTTTGCCGAACAGAAGAAAAAGACTACCCAGATCTTCTTCCCGGAGGCAGCGCAGGAGATCTTCTACCAGACGGCACGCTTCATGCGGGATTTCGGCCGCACCAACAACATCCCGGTCTCCAACGCAGAGCTGAGCGAGTTTCTCACCCGCACAACGGTCTTTGCACAGGAAGGGGCCGGCACCGGAACCAACGGCAGCTGGCAGGAACTGGTAGAGCGGTACCCCACTTACTTTTCTGCCGCCCGGGATCTTATCGGGGACGGCGGAGCCCAGGGGCTGGGTGTACTCAGCGAGGTACGCACCATGCTCAGCCGCCTGTTCATTGGCAGCTTCAACACAGCCGACGGCCGGTTCTCGGCCCTGCAGGCCATCCGTCAGGGCGGCAAGCGGGTGTTTATCCTCTATGAGCCGGACAAAGCAAGAACAGCTCTGCCGCTGTTCCGGCTGCTGCTGGATCTGATGCTGCAACAGAGCATGAGCCCCACCCTGAACCACAAGGTGTGGTTTCTGCTGGACGAGTTCAGTCTGCTGCCTAAGGTCGAATCCCTGACCGACTTCCTGAGCTTCGCACGTGACCCTTCCGGCGACAATGGGCGCAGTGGTGCACGTATTATTGCGGCAGTACAAAGCGTCCAGCTGCTGACTCGCCACTACTCCGAGGCAGAGGCCAAGACCCTGATGTCCTTGTTCCCCAACCTCATCACCATGCGTGTCATGGACCCAATGTCCCGTGCAGCCTTCGCAGACCGCTACGGCACCGCCCGCGTGATCTACCGCTACATGGGCGAGGGCAACCGGCCCGTGACCACCGACTGCGAGCAGAAAGTGGTGACAGACGCCGACTTTTGCCAGCTCATGAAACCGGGCCAGGCCCTGATGAGCCTGCCCGCAGTCTCGCAGGATCCCTTCATTTATGACGGCTTCCGGGGCTGACCAAAGAAAGGAGAAACCCATGGCTTTGTTCCGTTCCAACCGTGGCATGCATCTTCTGACGCTGCCCACGACCCACGCCGATGCAGAGAACACCCGCCGCAAGAACATCCAGGATGGCGGCACCACCACCGCATCCCGCCTGCTGGCACAGGCCCGCATCCTGCCGCAGGAGGCGCTGGTCTGCGGCCCGCCGGGCCGGATCTTTCCGGTGGTGGAGTCCCTGCAGCGGAAAAGCAGCCGCCGCCCCTTCGTGCTCATCGGCACCGCCCGGGACCTGACCGACAGTCCGCTGCTGCGGCTTCCGGTCCAGTGGCAGGATACCGTGCTCCCGGACCGGCTTCCGGAGGGCAGCGGCAGGATTACGATCAATCCCGGCGAGTTCGGCATGGGCATGATGCAGATGGCAGACTGGGGTGGCACCCACACCATTCTGCTCTGCCTGGGGCAGGGACTCTCAGCCAGCACCGAGCTGCTGGATGCCCTGAATGCCTGCGGCGACTATGTGCTGCTCTGCAGCAGCCTGAGCCGGGCGGTTCCCAGCCGGACAGGCGGGCTGACCACGGAGGGCCTGCTGCGCTCCATGCGATATCTGGTCGTCTCGTCCGCAGGCGGCGACGCCCAGACCCTGCTGCAGGTCCTGCCCAGCTACGAGAGTGAGCGGGTGACCAACTCCATCGGCTTCAACACCCACCACGACCGGGGCGGCATGATGGGCCACCACGGCGGCAGCGGCTTCAGTTTTGGCCAGAACCGCGAAGTGGTCACCAAGCCCGTGCTTTCGCAGGATGACCTCACCGGGCTCCGGAACAACTCGGAGTTTCTGGTCTATAACCAAGACCTTATGAGGCTCTGGGTTGGAAAAATCGGCTGAAAACTTTTCCGCTTTTTTTCGTACAATCTGTGCATTGCAGGAACGCTTACCGGTGCGCTATACTGGGCGCAACACAACCATGCTGCCAACCGTATATCGTGCACAAACGAAAGGAGAAACGCTATGAAGCGTATCTACGTGACCACCATTCCTCTGCAGGGCCGTCTCGACCTCACCAAGAACACCTACCGTTCCAGCGCCAATTCCGGCGACATCGAGACCCGCTTCCCGATCCTGCAGGTCCTGCACAACACGCTGCAGGAAGGCGACGATTTCCACATCATCGCCATCCGCAGTGTGAACGGCGATACCCAACGCAACTTCGGCTACCTCAAAGAGGAACTGCAGGCGATGGGCATCACCGAGGACCACATCCGGGAGCTGCCCATGCCGGACGAGCAGGACTGCAGCACCCTGATCCGCCTGTGCCGCGACCTGTGCGACGTGCTGCCGGAAAAAGGCATCGCCTACATGGACATCACCTACGGTACCAAGACCATCCCTCTGGTGCAGCTGGCGGCTCTCACCTGCGCAGCAGCGACCCATGAGGAACTGGAGGTAGGCGGTGTCTACTACGGCGAGATGCGGCGTGTCAACGGCCAGAGCGTGAATCAGTCTGTTCTCCACGATGTTACGCCGCTTTATCACCTGCAGGGCCTCGTGGGCGGCATCCACGGCAACAAGGATACCGCCGAGATGGTCTACAACCAGCTGGTGTGGATGAGCCAGAACAAGGCCGAGCAGTAAGGGAGGGGGAATTTGATGTACGAGGAACGTGCAAACCTCCGGGCTGCGATCGATGCATCGCCGCTCTGGGATGTGGATGTGGCCACCCGCAAGGCTCTCTTTCAGCCGATGCTGAAAAAGCTGAATGGCCGGGAAGAGCCTGCCGGGGACGACCCGGCTGAGGCCGCTGCGGTAGACCCGAAGCTGGAAGAAACCTACAAGAGGGTCTGGGCCGAGTGCTTTGAGCTGTTCCCGACAGAAGATGCCACCATCCTCTCGATGGCGTTTTTCCAGGCTGCGGCGGCATACCAGCCGGACCCGACACGGGAGAAGGACAGCTTCTGTGCTTACATGCAGATGGCCATGCGGCACCTGAAGGCCGAAGATGCCCGGAAAGAGGCGCAGAGCCTGGGCATTATGGACGTTAGCAAGGAGACCGCCCGTAAGGTCCGTCAGGCGTTGGACTACATGGACCGGATGGGTTACACCAGTGCCATGGTGACCGGCGACCCGCATCTGGAAAAGACGGTCGCACAGGCTGCCAGGATCGGCCAGCGGAGCCTGCACGAGGCCCTGCTGAACAAAGATACGCTGGTGTCCATCAACACCGAGCGGGACGACGGCACCACGATCGAGATCGTGGACACGGGACTGTCTCCTGAAGATGGGCTGGAACTGAAAGAGGACATCTTCCCTATCCTGCACAAGGCTGTGCTGCTCATGAGCCTGGAAGAAAAAGAAAAGACCCGTGCCAATATGGTGCTGTTCTGGTCCCCGCGCATTCTGGGCTATCTGCGGAAAAATGAGGCCCCCGACATGCCGGAACGCCTTGGCCGCTGCGACGACCTGCGCCCCCTGGAGTGGGACGGTATTCTGTGGGATCAGCTGGTTCTGCGGGACTATGTGCGATTCTGTGTACGGCAACCGCTTTACAGCGGCGAGGGTCCTGAGAACCCGAAGGAACTGGAAAGCGCCGCAGTGAACCCCCTGCTGCTGCCGACTCGCCGCCCGGAGCAGGACAAGACCGTGGCAGAATATCTGGGCAAGGACAAGGGAACGATTTCCTATCACAACAAGAATCTCAACAAAAAGTTCCGGGAGCTGTTGGGCATCAAGGACACAAAGCCTGTGAAGGAGAACTGAACACATGGGGAAGAACATTGCGCTCCTGTATATGAGTGCCTATTTTGCACAGCCTGCCCCGGAGGGCAGCAAAAACCGCTTCCTGCGTACACAGACCAACGAGGCTGCGGTCAGCGCCCTGTGGAAGGACCCTGCATCCCGGCCGGACAAGATCGTGGCCCTGTGCAGCGACACGGTCCGGACAAAGCCGACCGTCCCGGCGGCAGACGGCTCCGGCAATAAGGTGCCCACGCTGGAGTATTTCAGGGATGAGTTCCTGAAACAGCTTGGCGTGCAGCCGGAACAGCTGGTGGCGGTCTCTGTGCCCGACAGCATGGAGGAAGCCGACCAGACCCGTGCGATCTCTGCCGTGCTGGAACAGGTGGCCGAGAATGACAACCTCTACATCGACCTGTCCGGCGGAATGCGCGATACGGCGACGCTGCTGCTCATTGTAGCCCGCTACCTCAAGGACATCCGCATGGTTCAGACCAAAAAAGTGCTTTACTCGGAGCTCAAGGGCAACAGTTCCGTTGTGCGGGACAGCACGGGCCTGTACAACCTGATGGATCTGATCACGGCAGTGGATGCGTTCTTCTCCACCGGTACGACCGAGAAACTGAAAGCATATATGAAACAGACCGGTGAGACGGACCCTGACATCCTGAACCTGCTTGACCGGATCGACCATTTCACTGAAAGAGTGTAAAGCCACTGCCCCGGTGGGCATAGAACTACTGGACAGCAACAAAGCATTTTAAGGCTCAAAAAGTCATAACAAAAACAGCCACCACTTTCCAACTGAAGTGATGGCTGTTTTTTGTTATCCCCTTGCGGGTATGATCTAAGTGCAGCACAATTTTGTGCCAGAAGAAAGGGCCACACACATTTATCGTAACTTCTGCGGCAGAACCAGCGGCTCCACCGATACGCCGCCCATGCCAAGGGTGGTTTTGATCCCGATGCCGCCGTAGGGCGCAAAGGAGAGCAGGGCGTTCCAGAGTTCCAGCAGCGGCAGGGCCAGCCGGGCCTCCACGACAGCGCTGCCCACAAAGCCCGGGATGCGGGTGTTCTTGATGGGATAGGAGACGGTGTGCAGGTTGTAATCCAGGATGCGCAGCCCGCGCAGGATAGCGTCCAGCGCGTCCGGGTCGCTCAGCTGGCAATCCGGAAAGGCGGTGTTCCAGTGCAGCACAAGGCTCTGCAGCAGCAGGAATTCCTGCGGGTAGATGGCGTAGCGTCCCGCCTGCTTGAAGGCGCAGGGGGTGCGGAACCACAGCCTTGTCCGGCTGGCGGGGTTCTCCCGTGCCGCCAGCAGAAGCTGCAGGCCGTTTTCCACCGAGTGGCTGCCCAGCGGCTCCATCTGCAGGGGCGCGCCGTGCAGTTCCAGCGTGGTGCAGCCCGCAAGCAGCGGCCGCACCTGTGCGGCGAGGGCTTCGTCCAGAAGATTCAGCGTCCACACCGAGGTCTGCGCAGCAGCGTCAAAGCACAGAGACTGCGACAGCGGATGCTCGCCCTGCTCATGGAGCCGAGCGGCGGTATCGGCGGGAAGCTGTGCCATCAGCCAGCCATAAATGCGGTAGGCCCATGCAGAGGGCAGACGTGGGGTCTCTGCTGTGCGCAGAGAGAACTGCAGCTGCTCGATCATAGGATGTTCACCTCGCAGAACCCGGCCGGGTAGCGTTTGCCTGCATAGGTGACGTACCGCGCACGGTGCGGCGAAACGCCAAGGCTGATGTCTGCCTCATGACGACCGTGCTGGGTCTGCAGAATGCGCTGGGTCCATTTCAGGGCGGCGGCATAATCGTCCTTCAGGTAAGGGTAACCGACCGTTTTGGAGAGGAAGCCGGTGCCGCCGCCAAGGATGAGATGCGGGGTGTCCGGAATGTTTGCGACGGGGTGGCCCTGCGGGAAGTGCGACAGGAAGGCATCCTGATAAAAGCGGCTGAACTCGGCGATGGCTTCCAGCAGGGCATCCTTTGTAATGGGATGGGCATACCGGTTGAGAATGCTCTGGTCCAGCGTCAGCCGGAAGCGGATGGTCTCGCCCGGACGCACGCATTCCTGATAGAGGGGCAGATCCTTAGCGTCACCGTCAAAGTCCTCGACCCGGGCAGCGGAAAGGGGCGAGATCAGGGTGCGCCCGGTCAGGATCAGCTTGTCGTTGTCGATGGGGGCGCTGTCGGAGACCTGAACACCACGGAAAATGCTGTCCAGGATGTCGTCGGCGGCAGCACCGGATCGCAGCTTGTTGGCATAGCTGCCCTCCGGGAATACGTAATCGTGGTTGACCTCAAACGCTTCCAGAGTACGTTTTTTGCCGGGGGCCGGCGTCTCGTGCAGCAGCAGATGCACCAGCCACGCCGTGCGCAGCGCACCTTTCAGGCTGCTGCCGGGAATATAGGCGCGGCCGTAGGCGTCGCGCTGAAACTGATGGATCTCTTTGGTGCCGTTGTAACCGGCAACATCCTCGGTCACGGCCAGGCGATACTGTACCAATGGCTTGTCGCCCATCAGCTTCGGGTGTTCCAGCCAATCTTCTGCAAGATGACAGTCTCTGGTCCAGAAGTCCAGCAGACTGCTGTTGGAGCTGAGCATGAACTTCTCGAACTGCCGCACCAGATCGTGCCGGAGCATGTAGTCAAAAAACAGTTCCATGTTGAGGATTTTGACGCAGCCCTGGTTCGGGGAATAGATGTATTCCCGTTTGCCGATCTTACGGCCGCTGCCAACGAACAAAGGAGACTGCGTTTTCAGCGTCAGATCAAAGACCTGCAGGTGATCTTGCTGGATCATAGTGTCACCCCCATAAACAGCGGTTTGGAATAGCGGTAGACCGGATGCGGGACCCCGATGCCGACATCGCAGAGCTCACCCTGATAGGTGTGCTGCAGCACGGAACCGGCGGTGAGAAAATACTGGGTCTGCTTCTTGACGGGGGTCTCCACCCATTCGGTGGAGGCAAAGCCGCCGCGCCGGGCCAGCTGGAACGCCGCACCTTCCAATGCGGCGTCCATCTCCTCCCCGGTGGGCAGACTGCTGGTCAGCAGCAGGTAGGGCGCGGTGCCGCGCTCCAGCGCCTGCAGCATCCAGCGCAAGGATGCGTCCTCGGCGGTGTTCAGGCAGATGGGCTCGCCGTCCAGATGGAACCGGCCGTAACCGGCGCTGGTGCGGCCGCCGATCCCGCTCAGGCCCAGAAGGGTAAAGAGCTCCTTCAGCATCTTGAGCTGGTCGTTGCCCTCACAGGCACACAGAACATACAGGCCGCAGCCTGCGTGCAGGCGGTACAGGCCGACAAAGTACGGCTTGGCGTCGGCACCGTCGGTCACGCTGGCCTTGGTCTGCTCGTAGGCCTGGCCAAAGCTCTGGTCCAGCTCGTCCAGCGGGTAGGTGCCGCTGTGCAGGCTGGCGGTGTAGCGGTCGAATTTGGAGACCGGGATCCAGGCAAGCTTTTTGACCGCCTTGCGCTCAACGGTGGAAAGCTCGGCAGGGGATGTGGATGCGGCGATCGGCTTGGGCAGGTAAAAGGAATCCCCCCGCCAGGGCATGGCATTGCTGATGCGCAGGGCGTCCGCATCGGCAGAGACGAGAAGCTCCTCCAGTGCGGGCTCGCCGTACACTTCCAGCGCCGTGTGGCACAGGGCCGAAAAAATCGTGTCGGCGCGCAGGGTCAGGGCAGAGGACTGGGAGCCGACCGCCGAGTCGGAACCGCCGAAGTGGACTGCCGTATCAAACGCCAGCTTTAGCAGAAAATAGTTCATACTCTTCGACCTCGGTTTTGAAGGTTTGGCGGATGCCGTCCAGATCAACGTTCAGCGTCTCCGGGTAAGGGATCACCTGGAAGTTCTGGAAGCTCACACGGCCGTTGCCGCGGGAGCCGTGCCCGCCAAGGTAGTCCAGCTGGAGCAGCTTCATGGCCTTGGACAGAAGCGAAAGGTCCTCTTCCATCTCTTTGGGGTCGGACAGGTTAACGATGTTGACCCCGAACCGGGAACCGGCAACAACGCGCTCGATCTGGCGAGGGTTGGCCTTGGAGGTAAGGCGGTTGATCGTGTTCTCCGACTTGACCTCGGTCACACCCACGCCTTTCAGCTGGTCGTAGTTGAGCAGAAAGGCGTCCGCAAACTGCAGCCGCGCAAAGCGAACTGGTTCAGAGCCGCCGAACATCCGCAGGAGCACCTCACCGTCTGCGGAAAAATCCGGAAGTGTTTCGCCGTTGACACAGCTGCGGCGGGCAAGCAGCGTGCGGAGCTTGCCCTTCAGGCTGCTGCCCGGCACGATGGGCAGCCCGGTGAACGGGTCACGGATGACAGGACTATCCACGGTGCCGATGGCAGAAAAAGACGAAGAACCGCCGATGTGAAGCCCTGTGCGGACAACAAGGTCACACTTGATCAGAATTTTGCCGGTCATGATGCATTCTCCTCTCCGGTTTTGGATTCAGAGTAGTAACGATGGAAGGCGACGAGGGCTTCCATGTAGTGGTAATAATCGATCAGATCCTGACGTGTGCAGGTACCGACAGAGGACAGCTTGGCGAGATATTCAAACAGGTTGGCACTTTCCACAAACTGGCGCACCTGCGGGTCACGGCCGCATTCGTAAGCCAGGCGGATGCGCAGCAGCTTGATCTGATTGACGCTCTCCTTCAAAAGCCGCTCCTCGGTGCGGCGGTTCTCGTTGTTGTAAACGTCACAGGCCAGGCGGAGCAGGTTCTGGATCTTGGTCTTGGTGATCAGGGCGCAATTCTCCTTCATCAACTGTTCCGCAAAATCAACGTAGTTTTCCGGAATGACCGGCTCTGCAGCAGCGGCCTTTGGCTTGGCCGGGCCTTTGCCGGAAGGATGATTCGGTTTTGGCATATCACTCTCTCCCTCGTTTCTGATAGACATAAATGTAGATCGCGGTGATCAGCTGTCGGCGCTGTTCCGGGTCTCGCGCCCAGTCCAGAACATTGTGCGAGAAGGTCCGGTAGGCGTCCTTCAGGGCCTCACTTGCCTTCTTCTCGTCCGGGCGCAGCCGGGCAAGCAGGTAGACGCACCGTGCAAAATTGACCTGGTCCTCCCGGGTATTGCGCAGCAGGTCGGTCAGGTTGTACAGCATGGAATTGCCGCGGTGATCATCGTCGTCGTTTTTCTGGACCTGCGCAAAAAACTGCTCCAGACAGGCAAGTTTTTCGCCCAGCACCTTGTCCTGCAGCACATCCCAGGAATAGGTGTGGTCGGGCACGGCGTCGAACAGTGCGGCACCGTTCTTGCCGGGCAGCTTTTTGGCTTCGTCCTCCAGCGCGGCGGTCTGTTCAGCTGCGGCGCGGATGGGATAATGTTCGTTGAACATTGCGATGCCCGCGCTGATGGTCAGTGCCCCGCAGGTGTAGCTGCGCAGGTGCTTCTGGATGCGCAGGGCGGCCTGCAGGGTGTGGTTCCAGGCACCGACCAGAAAGACGTCGTCGCCGCCGGCGTAGACGATGCTGACGCAAAGCCCCTGCAGCAGGCCGTTGATGTGGTACTTGAAGAACAGCGACATCTGCCGCGAGAACGCTGCGGCGCGGAACAGGTTGACGTACTTCATCCGCTGCACGGGGTCGGTCTGGTCCGGCTGCTCAAAGCCGGCAATAAAGGCCTGCCCCAGATTGTCCACGTCCATGCGGCAGACGGCGATGCGGCGGATGCCCTCCGACTGGTCGGCAAGATCCTCGATGCGGTTGCTGGCGGCATAGCCGCCGACGAACAGGTTGATGGACGGGCTGAGCGTCCGCACCAGCCGGTTCTTGGTGTAGGAGCGCACAGTGTCGGCGCAGAGGGCGGAGTCGTTCGAGAACGAAAGGAACCGTTTGCTGCCCCGGATGCCCGGCAGCGCAAAGGCACCGGGGCGGGGCGTGCTGTGGACCAGATAAATCGACTGGTTCTGGATCTGCGCCGACAGGTTGGCAAACCGATTGCACCACGGGCAGAGACCCTCGGCGTTGACCTGTGCGGAATTGCCGCACACCTTGCACTCCCGGGTACCGTCGGGGATGGCCTGCACACGGTTCAGGGCGCGGCGCGCAGCGGCATCGTAGGGGTGCTGCTTGTGCTGCTCGGCAATGGCGTTGACCCGGCGGAACAGGGCCTTGTAGGGGCTTGCCTCTGCGGGGACATTGCACAGGTCGTTGGCACTGCAGGGGGTCCAACCGTTGGCCAGGAACAGCTGCACGCCGAACTGTTCGTTCAGCCAGCCGTTGAAGGCCCGGTTCCAGTCGGCAAGGGTCTGCTGCACGGTGGCGGTGTTGGGCAGCAGGAGATAGCAGTGCCCGCCGCCGCTGTAAAGGATGTTGGTCCGGGTCAGGCCGCAGCCGTCCAGCAGCTCGTCCATGTAGTGCTCCATGAGCAGTTCCAGAAAGAACGAACGGCTGCGGAGGGACCGCAGGGCACCCTCGGTATGGACGGTGTAGATGAACCGCTGGATGCGGGAAAAGTCGGCGGTGTAGAGCAGGAACGCCGGTTCCCGGCGCAGCTCTGCGGGAGTGTCCAGCAGGGAAAAGGCGTCGGCCTGCTGCAGGTACTCGCTGACGCAGGCCGCCAGAGCCGCCGTCAGCTTGAGCTGGTCGTAGAGAGAAATATCCCGGTCCTCGTCCCGCGCGGTGCTGGCAGGCAGGGCGCTGCACTGGGATTCCAGCAGGCCCAGCAGCGCGTTTGCCTGCGCCGGGCTGAACTGCAGGCCGGTGAGCTGCCCCGTCAGCTCCTGATAGAGCTCCCGGTAAACGGCAGCGGGAATGTCCGGCGCATTCTGCACGGGGTCGTGCAGGGCACCGTCCGGGCGGGCAGCCGGGACGGAATACCCGGGGTGCTCCCCGTTCAGGTGGCTAAAAATGGAGCGCAGGGGCCGGTAGCGGGTGCTGGCCGGTTCGGCGGCGGGGGTGTCGGCGGTCACAGACAGGCTGCGGGCAAAGGCTGCGCAGCGGGCGGCGTCCGACCCTGCGGCCGCGCCGCCGCGCACGACAGCCCAC
>ERZ772858.2919-NODE-2919-length-11422-cov-14.510337_pt1 | contig 11422 bp, 9 predicted proteins | sample MGYA00512136_ERZ772858 | MGnify/ENA primary metagenome ERZ772858 (study PRJEB29015, sample SAMEA2737726) | human gut metagenome | biome: human gut; feature: human-associated habitat; material: faeces | place: China | collected 2012 ...
GCCGCGAGGGGGCGCTCGTGGTCGTTGCCGACGGGGCGCCGGTGCTGTGGGCCGCGCCGCGCCTGAAATCGCTGCTGGCGTTTTCCGCCGACGAAAAATTGCTGGAGGCGGCCGTTGCCGCCCTGGTCGCCTCGGTGCGCGCCGCTCTCAAGCGCGAGGGCGCCTCTGCTGCGCGCCGCAAGATCGTCGTCGAGCACTTCAACGGCCGCGACGTGCTGGCCACTCCGGCCGCTTCGTGGCTTCAGAGCGCCGGCCTCGTGCGCCTTCCCGACGGCTTCCGCCTCTATGCGAGCCCGTTCTAAAGCGACCTCGCCGAAAAAAGAAGGGCCGCTGCGCCTCTCTCCGACGCGGCGGCCCTGCGATTCCGGCTGCGGTCCCCCTGATGATACGCAGCCGTTCCGAGTTAGCACGAGGTAAAGAAAGCGGGCGGCGGCCAGAAAGGAGAACCGCCGCCCCTCGAGTTCCCGGCGCGCTGCGCCGGGTTCCCGCATAGCCCTTGGTGAAGGCGGAGCGGCCTGGTCTCAATGGCCCCAGAAGACCAAGCTGTGGGAGTCCGCCTCCAAGAGGAACGACGTCTACTATAGGGGGCGCGGTCGTCGGGCGCCATCGCCGCTTATAGGTAAGGGCATCACGCTTTTTAGGTATTGCGGCGCCGGAGCCTGAAAAGACTGCCGGCAGGCGCATTATCACAGGTCGGCCACGAGTTCCCGAATCGTCGGGCGCTATCCTGCGGCGATGCTAGAATCGGCGTTTGGAAGGGAGCGCACCTGTTCGGTGCGCTGTGTCGCACGATTACCCGGCGATGTGCGCACATTTCGTCTGTGCGCTGGAGCGAAGAAAGGAGGCGGAAAGGCCATGGAAGGTTTTGCGTTGCGCGATGCGGGCGACGAGGCGCGCGCCCCGCTCGCCCTGCGCCCGGTACACCTCGCCCTCGTCGCTTTCGTGGTCACGCTGCCCGCCTATGCGCCGACCATGGGGGCTTTTGCCGAGGCCCCTCAGTTCGAGGCAGTCGCCGACGTGTTTCTGTTCGCGCTGTTTCTCGCCGCCGTTACCTCGTCTGCCGTGGTGCTCCTGCGCGGTTTGCAGCGCCCGCGCAAAGTGTTCTCGCGCGCCCTGGTCACCACCATTGCGGCGGTGGCCTATCTGCTCGGCACGATGGGCGTCCTGGGGCTTCTGTTCGCCCCTGCGCCGCTGCCGGCGGCAGCCGTGGGCGCGGGGCTTTTGGCAGGGGCGGCGCTGCCCCTGCTGGTGGCCGAATGGGCCCGCGCCGTGGCCGCCCCCATCGATCAGGCCCTTGTCCTGTGCGCTTTCGTCGTGCTGACGGCATCCTTCGTCGGTTGGATTCTCGCGCTGCTGCCGCTTTTGGTGCTCGTTCCCGTGCTCTGCCTGCTGCTCGTGGCGGGAGTCGTCGTGCCTCCGGTGGCCGCCCGCGTGGGCGACCCGGCGCTTCCCCTCGCCCGCCCCGCCGACACGATGCGCCGCCTCGTGTCGGTGACCTGGCTGCCTCTTTTGGGGTTCGCCGTGTACGCGTTCATGACCGACGTGATGGCCCATAGCGCCTTCGGGGTCGTGCAGGCGTCGTTTCTCGGTGGAGCCGTTGCAGCGCTCGTGATGTTCGGCGTCTGCTTCCTATGGGGGCGTACGCCCCTGCTGCCCTGGTCCTACCGCATCCTCGTGCCCCTTATGGCGGCGGCGTTCGTGGTGTTGGGCGCGTTTCCCGCCGGCACCTTCCCGCGGGACGCCTCGGTGGTGGCACTCTACGTGTTCTACATCGTCCTCGCCCTGCTGGGGTGCGCGGTGCTGCTCGCCGTGGTGCGCAATCGCGAGTTGCCGGCGAACGTGGCGTCGGGCTTCGCCTGCGGCGTTGCCGCGGCTGCGGCGCTTTTGGGACAGATTCTCTCCCAAGTGCTCGCGGTGACCGACGACTTCGCCCCGTGGCTCGCGGTGCTCACTGGCGCGTTTGTGGCGGTGCTCCTGGTGTTTCTCGGCCGCACGTCGTGGAACGAGCTGGTGGCGCCTCGCGAGTCGGCTGCCGCGGAGGAGTCGGTTCTGGCCGCAGGATCGGGTGCCGGCGACGCCGCTGGCGGGGGTACCGCCGGCGCGGCTCGCGGAGAAGGGCCCGAGGGCGCAGGCGCTCCCGATGGCTTTGAGCCCTCCGGCCGCGCCGATGCGCCCGGCGATGCCTTCGAACTGGCCGAGCCGAGCATGCCAAGCACTCTGGAGGCCCGCTGCGCCGAGGTGGCGGCGGCCCGGGGCCTCTCTCCCCGCGAGGCCGAGGTGCTCGTGTTTCTGGCCCGCGGCTTCACGCCGGCCTACATCGCGAAGTCCCTCGTGCTCTCCATCTCGACGGTGCGCACCCACGTCCGCAACATCTACCGCAAGCTCAACGTCAACAAGCGCGAGGAGCTCATCCACCTCATCGACGAGGGGTAGGGCTTCGCCCCTCGTGCGGTGATCGCTGCTTTGCGTCATTGGCATGCCTTCGGAAAGCCTCGAGAGTCTCATCGTGTACAATGCTCCTTATGGTTGATACGGGGATTAAAGAGAACGTGCTGGAATCCATCCGCGCCGTCGCGTGCCGGTGTGGTGTGTCTCGCGTCGTGCTGTTCGGCTCGCGTGCGCGGGGAGAGCACCGATCCAAGAGCGACATCGATCTGGCGGTGTTCGGCGGCGATCAGGTGCGCTTCACCCTGGATGTCGAAGAGGAGGCGACGACCCTGCTCTCCTTCGATTTCGTGAACATGGATGGCCCGGTTTCCCAGGAACTGAAGGAGCGCGTGGCGCGGGAAGGCGTGGTGCTCTATGAAGAAGTACGATAACTACGCGGCGCAGCTGGCGGTGCTCGAGCGCGCGAAGGACGAGGATCTCTCCAACGAGTTCGTCATGAGCGGCGTCACGAACAAGTTCGCGCTCCAGTTCGAATTGGCGTGGAAGCTACTGAAGGAGACGCTGGCCTACGAGGGCGTTGCCGCTGCGGCATCGGGCTCGCCCCGCGAGATTCTCAAGGCCGCTTTTGCCACCTACGATTTCATCGACGGCGATCTGTGGCTCGAAATGCTGAAGACCCGCAACGACCTCTCGCATATCTACGATGGGGACGCCGCCCGCGCCATGGTCGACCGCATCGTCGAGGCGTATATTCCGGAGTTCAGGGCTCTGAAAGCCGGTTTGGACGAACTCTATGAGGGAGTGCTTTTCGGGGTGCAGGACGAGTAGCGCGCTCCTGTGCGCCGAGCTTATTTAGCTCAAGTTGCAAAATGCGGCATTTCACAAAGCCCATTTTTAACAAAATGCAGCAATTCAAAATGTCGATAATCAACAAAATTCGCAATTGAGGCGAGCGGCCAAGTGGTGGAGCTGCTCTATCAAGCCTCTTCAACAATGTCCTCGTATTTGGCGTAGAGGTCGGGGAAGGTGCGGCGCAGGCTCACGGGCTTGAAGGTGTCGCGCTCGACGACGCACACGGTGACGAGCGCATCCACGAGCGGCGTCGCGCCCTCGCGCAGCTGGGGCTCGCGACGGCCGAGTGCCGCCGCGCCTTCTGCGTTCGGATCGCCGGCGATCCCGTCGGCCGCCTCGCCTTCCAGAACATCCTCCGCACGGTAGACCTGCTGGCGGTAGACCGTGCGCATGGGGAGGTTCTTCGCGATCGACGTGCGCACGACGCCCGCCTCGCCGTAGCGCAGCGGCGCCTTGTAGTGGATCTCGATGTCGTGGATGGGGCTCATGTAGCCGGCGCCTTCGATGCGCTCCGCGTAGGAGAAGCCCAGCGCGTCCAGGAAGTCGATGCGGGCGTCTTCGAAGTACAGCAGGTAGTTCGCGTGGTAGACCACCCCCATCATGTCCGTCTCGCCGTACCGTACCTTGATGGGGGTGTGCACATGCATCTCTTCGCTCGCTTTCGCCGTCTCGCTCGGGTTCCGTCGATCATTATAGTGAAGGCGGCGCGGCAGGACGTCATTTTGTGCAAAATGGCATGGTTCTCGTAGTTTTAGCTGTGGCGTTATGAGAGGCAGAAAATTGCGACCTGGGAAGATGCCCATGACGAGACAGCTGTCGAAGTCAACGGACTACGGGAAGTAGGCTGTTTTGCACATTTTAGGCTCCTGTCGAATTAGTCCAAGTGGAACAGCACGGGCAGATCGACGGAGACAGGCGAGTTGTCCTCGTTGGTCTCCATGATGTCGGCCATGAAGTCCCACCACTTCCGGTTGATGGCGGTGTCGGCGCCGGCGGCCCACCGCTCAGGATCGTCGACCTCGATGTAGCCGAACAGCGTCAGCGTGTCCGGATCCAGCGCGATGGTGTAGTTGCGGCCGCCGTGCTCGTGGATCATGTCGATCATCTCAGGCCACAGCTCGTTGTGCCGCCGCTCGTACTCCTCTTCCATGCCGGGATACAGCTTCATCTTGAACGTCCTGATCATTGTTTGCTCCTTGGGCGAAGGGGGTTGGGCCCGCATGTTACGGGCACTTTCTGGTGGCTATGCTAGCGCGTTGTTCTGAGAAAAAGCGCGTTCCCGTGGCGCTTGCGACGAAACTGACAAAGTGCAGATCGTGCGCATGGGGGCGATTGCGTGGAGTCGGAAAGCCGGCTCAGAGCGCTTCCGTGTCGTGGCTGGCCTGGAAGAAGACCACCACGCCGATGATGCGCACTCGGCGCTTGTCTAGGATGAGGTCGGGCGAGGGTGCATCGTAGGACCATGAGGAAAGCACGACGGTGTTGTTGCCCGCCGTGTAACGGCGCACGACGATAGTGGCGTTGTCCACCAGAGCCACGACGGTGCACCCGTTGTAGGGCCGGGCCCGCTGGTCGACGAGTAGGAGACTGCCGACGGGATAGAGGCGCGTCATCTCTCGATAGTCCATGCGCACGAAGATGCTGGCCACGTGACGGGCCGCCACGTCGGACGGCGCGCAGGCGTAGCCGGTATGGCGCAGCGTCGTGCCGTTGCCCGAGCGATCCGTCTTGTACACGGGAAGGATCGCATCTCCCGCCCCCTCAGCGGCACCCGTGCCGTCGTTTCGCGTCTCCGGGCCCGGCCAGTTGTCTGCGGTCGGGGCGCTCGGCGCCGTGCCCAGCCCGCGCTCCTCGCTCATGATGTCGTCAGCGCAGACGGCGAAGTCGGCGATCATCTTGTCCAGATGGGTGCGCCGGGGGAAGGTGCGGCCGCTTTCCCAACGGCCCACCGTCTCCTTGGTGACGTCGAGCCTGCCTGCGAAGGCGGTCTGCGACAGTCCCTCCCGCTCGCGCAGGCGCCGTATGTTCTCGCCGATGCTCACAACGCTAGAGATCCTCGCGCACGAGGGGCAAACACAGGCTGTTGGGACCGCCGAACCCGACCGTCATCTCCTGGATAGATACTGGGTGCACGGTCATGCCCGCATCGACGAGCGCCTCGTTGGCGGCGAGATTCTCCGCGCACACGCAGAGGTTGCCGGGCGCAAGGGGCAGGATGCCCGCTGCTCCGTTGCCGTACTCGAAGGCCATAGGGCCGCCGCCGTCGCCGAAGTCGATGAGCCGCACCGGGCCGCCTCCCGTGGCCGCCTCCAGGATACGAGCGAGGCCCTCGCTACAGGGCTCGATGCGCACGCCGCCCCGCCGCCGGGCCCGCCGCAGGCGGTAGACGCGGGGCTCGCGGGCCAGGAGGGGATCCACCACAAAGGTGTCCCCGTCGATGGGAGAGAGGTAGGCGTCCAGATGCAGGCGGTTGCCGCTCTGGGGCACTTCGATCACGTACACATCGGTGACAGACGACCCGTCGCCCCACAGCAGCCCCTGACTCAGACGGTCGATGGCCAGGCTCTCCGTGCGACTCGAGAGCCCGATGGCCACGGCGTGCCCGCTCAAGTTGACGATATCTCCGCCTTCCAGGTGGAAAGAGCTGTCGTGGCCGAACCATTGGGGCGTGTCCGCGAAGCACGGGTGATGCTCCGCGACGGTCTGGAGCAGGTCTACCTCGCGGTTGCGGTCGTGCCAGTACATATGGTTGAGACTGATGCCGCCGCCGATCACGCTTAAGGGATCGCGCGTGAAAAACGCCGTGTTCAGCGGGCTCGAGAGGAAGGCATCGGGATCGAAAGCGCTGTCGGTGAGGGCGGCTAGCGGAAAGCGGTCGGAGGCGTCGAGGTCGGTGTCGCCGTAGCGTATGCCGTTGAAGAGGCGGGTGACGAACTGCTCGGCGTCGGCGGCCTCGGACATGTACCGGGTCGCCGCCTCGGTCAGCTCGGAGCCCTCGATGCGGCAGTTGGCCAGGAAGCGCTCGAGCAGCTCGTCTTTGGCCTCAGGCGCGAAGGCGAGGGTCTCCCCGACCAGCTCAGTCAGCTCGACAACCTCGGCGCCCTCGGCGCGAAGGATCGCCGTGAGGGCATCGTGCTCGTCCTGGGCCCGTGCCAGATCGAAGTCGCTGCTCGTGGGCCGCAAGGGGAAGGCCAGAGTAAATTCCCCGTGAGGGAAGCGCCGCGTCTCTGGGCCCGGCCGGTGGACGAGCACTCGCTTGAGGCGGCCCACTTCGTTGTTCACTCGCACGGTATCCATGGCTGTTTCGCTCCGTTTCTTCTCTCGTTGTCCTTCCAAAGCATAGGGAATTTTCGAGCCTGAGAAAAGGCACTGAGGAAAGAAGGTGACTTTTAACGTCACCTTCTACCGCTCAGGCGACGGGAAAGGTCACTGCGGGTGCCGCTTCTCCGAGCTGCGTTCCCGCTTGCGATGCGACGGCCGGACGGGAGGTGTCGCCCCGCGATGATGGCCTCGCGAATCCCGCACGCAGCGAGTGAGAAAGGAGAGGTGCAATGAGGGAAAAGGCAAAGCGCACGTTCCAGGTGCCGCATACCTACACGATCATCTTTATCTTGATGATCATCGTGGCGGTCATGACGTGGGTTGTTCCGTCGGGAACGTTCGCGACGACGGAGATCGACGGGCGCGAGGTGACGGTGGCGGGTACCTACGAGCAGATGGACAAGACGTTCGTCGATGGCGAGACGGGCAAGCAGGTCGATCTGCGCCAGGGTCCCGGAGCGGTGCTGGAGGCGCCCATCGCGGGCATCATGGCCGCGGCCGAGGTGGTGGCCTTCGTGTTCATCGTCGGTGGCGCGTTCCAGATCATCACGGCTACCGGCGCCATCGACGCCGGCATGCGCCGGGTAGTGAGGAGGTTCAAGAGCAAGGACATTCTGGTTATCCCCATCGCCATGCTCCTGTTCGCCCTCGGCGGCTCCACCTTCGGCATGGCCGAGGAGACCCTGCCGTTCTTCGCCATATTCCTGCCCATCATGATCGCCATGGGCTTCGATTCGCTCACGGCGTTCATGATCGTGTTCATCGGCGCGAAGGCAGGCTACATCGCCTCGACGGTAAACCCCTTCAGCGTGCTCATCGCCCAGGGCGTCATCGGCATCACGGGCAACCCGCAGCTGTGGCTGCGCGCCATCATGTTCGTGGTGATCGTGGGTCTGTCCATCGGGTGGGTGGTGCTCTATGCCCGCAAGGTGCGCAAGAATCCCGAGTTGTCGCTCACCTTCCACGATGACAAGCAGAAGCGCCTCGATATGGGCGCGGTGGACGACGATGTGCCGTTCACGACCGCCCAGAAGTGGATCCTCGTGGTGTTTCTCGCGGGCATGGCCCTCATCGTGTGGGGGCTCGTGTCCCAGGGCTGGTACATGAGCGAGCTGTCGGCGGTGTTTCTGGCCATGGGCCTTCTGGCCGGCATTATCGCGCGGTTCTCGCAGCAGAAGATTGCCCAGGAGTTCGTGGTGGGCCTGAAGGACTTCGCGTTCTCGGCCATCGTCATCGGCCTGGCCCGCGGCGTGCTCGTCATTGCCGATAACGGCATGATCATCGATACCATTCTGAACGCCATGGCCATGGGGCTCGCCGATGTGGCGCCTGCGGTGTACACCACCATTCTGTACGTGGTGGAGAACCTGCTGACCATCCTGGTGCCGAGCTCTTCCAGCCTGGCGGCGCTCACCATGCCCATCTTCGGGCCCCTGACCGAGTTGGTGGGACTGAATCCCGAGGGTGCTGTCACGGCCCTGTGCCTGGCCGAGCCCATGATGACTATCATCGCGCCCACGAGTGCCATCCTTGTCGCGGGTCTGGCCGTGTGCAAGATCAGCCTAGAACAGTGGTGGAAGACCTGCTGGAAGTGGTGGCTGCTCATGAGCGCGGTCTGCATCGGCTTCACGGCGATATCGGCCATGCTGCCCGTCGCTTAGCTTATACTGAACGAGAAAGGAGAGGTCATGGCGAAAAAACCCATTCACGTGACCAGCGAGATCGGCGATTTGCAGCGCGTGGTGCTGCATCGTCCCGGGCGCGAGCTCGCGAACATGAAGGCCGCGGAGTTCGAGAAGTGCTGGATCCACGACGCCTTCTACCTGGAGTACGCCCAAAAGGAGCACGACGCCTTCGCGAACATTCTGCGCGAGGCCGGCTCCGAGGTGCTCTACATGGAGGAGCTTCTGGCCGAGGCCATGGACGCGAACCCGGTCGCTCGGGCCGCTTTCCTGGACGAATACATGGCCCAGGCTCCCATTCCCGATCCGGCGCTCGTGCCGCTCGTGCGCGAGAAGCTGGACGCCATTGAGGGCAACCGGGAGCTGGTGGCCAAGGCCCTGGCCGGCATGCGCCTGCACGAGCTCGATCTGGCGAGCGGCCCGCGTACGCTGTCGCGCTTGGAGGGCGACGGTCTCGCCCCCGACGACTTCGTGGTGTACTCCATGCCGTCGAGCTACTTCTCTCGCGACCCCATCGCCTCCATCGGCACGGGTGTGGCGCTGCACCGCATGTACTACAACCAGCGCAACCGCGAGGTGCCCTTCTACAAGACCTTCCTCACCTATCATCCCGATTTCGCGGGAACGCCGTTCTGGTACGACAACCATAGCGCGGCTCACATCGAGGGCGGAGACGTGCTCAACATCAACGAGACCACGCTGGCGGTGGGCATTTCCGAGCGCACCGAGGCGGCGGCCATCGACACGCTGGCGCACAACCTGTTTTGGGGCGAGGAGCCCTCGGCCATTGATACGGTGTACGCCATAAGGATTCCCTTCGGCTACGAGACCATGCACCTGGACACGGTGTGCACCCAGATCGACTACGACAAGTTCACGGTGTACCCGGGCATGTACGACGAGCTGCACGCCTACCGCCTGCGCAAGGGCGACAACCCCGGAGAGATCGCCGTGGACGAGCTGGACGGCTCGCTCAAGGAGATCCTGGAGATGGCGACGGGCGTCGATGAAGTCACGCTCATCGAGTGCGGCGGGGGAGACCCGGTAGAAGCGTCTCGCGAGCAATGGAACGACGGCTCCAATACGCTGGCCATCGCACCCGGCAAGGTGTGCGTCTACGAGCGTAACGTCGTGACCAACGACGTGCTCGACCGGGCGGGCATCGAGCTGTGCGTCGTGCCCTCCGAGGAGCTCTCCCGCGGCCGCGGCGGCCCGCGCTGCATGTCCATGCCCTTCGCCCGCGCCGACATCTAGGCGCCCGCTTCGGGACGGTGCGGCCCTGGCCGGCCTCTGTGCCGGTGCCGGTCGGGGCCGTGTCGCGCCCGATTCCCGCGTCGTTACCGGCCAGGCCGCTGGCCGTTTCGGCGACTGTCCCTCACTTCCCCCACTTGAGAAAAAGGTGATCCCATGCCGCTCAATCTTTCTGGAAAGCACTTCCTAACCCTGCTCGATTTCAGTCCCGAAGAGATCCGCTACCTGCTCGATCTGTCCCGCGACTTCAAGAACATGAAGCGCGCCGGTGTGCCCCACCGCTACCTCGAGGGCAAGAACATCGTGCTCCTGTTTGAGAAGACCTCCACGCGCACCCGCTGCGCCTTCGAGGTCGGCGCCATGGACCTCGGCATGGGCGTGACCTACCTTGATCCGGGCAGCTCCCAGATGGGCAAGAAGGAGTCCATCGAGGACACCGCCCGCGTGCTCGGCCGCTTCTACGACGGCATCGAGTTCCGCGGCTTCGCCCAGACCGACGTGGAGGATCTGGCCGAGAACGCCGGCGTGCCCGTGTGGAACGGTCTGACCACCGAGTGGCATCCCACCCAGATGCTCGCCGACATTCTCACCGTGCAGGAGAACTTCAACTACGACATCAAGGGCAAGACCCTCGTGTTCATGGGCGACGCCGCCAACAACGTGGCCCGCTCGCTGATGGTCGTGTGCTCCAAGCTCGGCATGAACTTCGTGGCTTGCGGCCCGAAGGAGAACATGCCCGACGCCGAGCTCGTGAAGACCTGCGAGGCCATCGCCGCCGAGAACGGCTGCACCGTGAAGTGCACCGACGACGTGAAGGACGCCTGCACCGGCGCCGACGTCATCTACACCGACGTGTGGGTGTCCATGGGCGAGCCCGACGAGGTGTGGGCCGAGCGCATCAAGCATCTCGAGAAGTTCCGCGTGACCAAGGAAGTCATGGCCATGGCCAACCCCGACGCCATCTTCCTGCACTGCCTGCCGGCCTTCCACGACACCAACACCACCACCGGCGCCGACATCGCGAAGCGCTTCGGCGTGACGGAGATGGAAGTGGAAGACGACGTGTTCGAGTCGAAGCAGTCGAAGGTCTTCGACGAGGCCGAGAACCGCATGCACACCATCAAGGCCGTCATGTACGCCACGCTGCAGTAGCTTTCGTACCGCTACGGTAGCTGGCACATAGTTCGACACCTCGGGGCCGTGCGGAGTCGGGAGGGGAACCGCACGGCCCCCGTGTTTTGTCAGTCATTCGATTAAGGAGGGATAACCATGGCAGCTGCAGAGAAAGGCAAGAAAAAGAGGGCGCCTCTGTCCTCGTTCACCATCTTGCTCATCATCTTGGTGGTTCTGGCGATTGTCACTGTTATCATGTCCGCGTCGGGCGTCGAGGGTGTCCAGGGCGCGACGCTTTCCCAGGTGCTCACCGCGCCCGTGTTCGGCTTCCAGGACGCCATCGGCGTGTGCCTGTTCGTCATGATCCTGGGCGGCTTTCTGGGCATCGTCACCGAGACCGGCGCCCTTGACGCCGGCATCGCGGCCCTCGTGCACAAGCTGAAGGGCAACGAGCTCGTGCTCATCCCGATTTTGATGGCGATCTTCTCCATCGGCGGCACCACCTACGGCATGTGCGAGGAGACGGTGCCCTTCTACCTGCTGCTCGCCGCCACCATGGTGGCCGCCGGCTTCGACAGCCTGACCGGCGCGGCCGTGGTGCTGCTCGGCGCCGGCGTCGGCGTCATGGGCTCCACCGTGAACCCGTTCGCCGTCGGCGTGGCCGTCGACGCTTTGAACGGCATCGGCGTGTCCGTGAACCAGGGCATCATCATCGCGCTCGGCGTGATCATTTGGCTCGTGTCGCTCGCCATCGCCATCGTCTTCGTGATGCGCTACGCCAAGAAGGTGAAGGCCGACAAGGGCTCCACCTTCCT
>ERZ772858.2924-NODE-2924-length-11387-cov-7.559919_pt1 | contig 11387 bp, 8 predicted proteins | sample MGYA00512136_ERZ772858 | MGnify/ENA primary metagenome ERZ772858 (study PRJEB29015, sample SAMEA2737726) | human gut metagenome | biome: human gut; feature: human-associated habitat; material: faeces | place: China | collected 2012 ...
AAGTCCTCCGTGGCCCGTGTGCATCTGTTCCCCAACGGCACCGGCTCCATCACCATCAACGGCCGTGATATCGACGATTACTTCGGCCTGGAGACCCTGAAGATGGTGGTTCGCCAGCCTCTGAACACCACCGGCACTCTGGGCAAGGTGGATATCGTGGCTACCGTCGAGGGCGGCGGTGTGTCCGGTCAGGCCGGTGCTCTGCGCCATGGCATCAGCCGTGCGCTGCTGCTGGTAAATCCCGAGTACCGTGCCGCCCTGAAGAAGGCCGGCTTCCTGACCCGTGATCCTCGTATGAAGGAGCGTAAGAAGTACGGCCTCAAAGCCGCCCGTCGCGCACCTCAGTTCTCCAAGCGCTGAGCTTACGAAGAGACTGCTTCCAAAGCCTTGGAGCGCCAAGGCTGCATAGGACAGGCAGCAAGCCTGCCTCCCATTGGAACAAAAAACGGCGTGACCGCATGGTCACGCCGTTTTTCTGTGTTCTGCTTTACGCCGCCGGGACGGCCTTGGCCACGCTGTAAGCCTGCAGGATGCTGCCCTCGCCCTCGGCATACTTCACCGTCACCGTGTCGCCCACGTTGAGGATCACGGCCTCCGGAGCCTCGGCGGCGGAGATGGTGTAGTACACCGTGCCGTCGGAGAGCTGGAGGTAGTACCAGGTGTTGCCGTCCATAACGGCGCTGCGGAGGTCAGCGATGACGCCGGTGACCTCCCCCTGATCCGAAGCAGAGGGCTCCGTATCCGCCGGGTCAATAAGGTTATACCGGGCCAGCATCTGGCGATAGTTGCTCTCGCATTCCGCCACGCTGCTGCCGGTGGCCACGATCTGGTACTGGCTGACGTTGACCATGGCGTACATCTTCACCAGACCGGCGGCGTCCTTCAGCGCCATGAAGTAGCTGGGCTGATCTGCGATGTTCAGCAGCAGAGGGAAGGTGGCGGTGTAGTTCATCTGCTGCACCTGCCCCCGTGCCGAATCCATGGCGGAGTACTCCTCGGCGCCGGCCACGGAGTAAAAACGTGTCTCCTTGGTGCGCTGGTTGGAGAGGATGAAGCCGATGTTGGACTGATCCGACACCACCGACGTGATGCCGGTGTACATATACACGTCGTCTCCGATGGCGATGTAGTTATAGCCATCGGTGGTGACGGTGACATCCCGCTGGCCGAACAGGGAGTTGATGAAGCCGTGGATATAGGTGCCGTGGTAGTCGTACTGCTGGACGATGAGATCCGCCGTGTAGACGTGATCCACCCAGTCCGGCACATCCTTGGCGTCATAGTACTGATGCTCACCGGTGACGGCGTTCACCAGCACGGCCCCGTCGATGTCCGTGCCGCCAAAGAGTCCGATGGTCTTTCGGATCCGGGGGCAGACCCAATAGGGATTGCCGTCCTCGTCGATCTCGAAGGCCGGCTTGTCAAAGATATAGGTGGGGTAGTGGAACTGCAGATAGCGATAGAGGTTGCGGCCGAAGTGCTCGGCGGTGGTGTAGCGGATGCCCTGCTCCAGACGCACCACCTCCACATTCTGGGTCACCATGTCGATGATGAGATAGGCGGGCAGACCCCGGGAGCGGTTGTTGAACCACTTGATCCAGTCCCCGTACCGCAGGGGCGTCACCCGCACCGGGCGGCCCTTGTAGTTGATTTGAGTGTACTCCTCCGCCACCTCGAACTGGGACACCATGTCCGACAGCTCACCCAGCTTGCGGTCGCCCAGCTTCTCGGCGGAATCCTTGTCCAGCATGGGGATCTGGTCATAGCTGATCTCCTCCACCTCGGCGGCGAAGTCGCCGGTCTCCACCGTCAGCAGATCCCGGTAGGCCCCGGCCCGGATCACCTGCCAGCCCACGATACCACCCACGATGGCCACGGCCACCAGCGCCACGGCGATTATCATGGGGATGCGGCACTGCTTCTTCACGAAGCCAAAGTAGCCCTTGGCCCCGCTGTCCTGAAACCCGGAGGTCAGCACGGCGCAGCCGCAGTACACAGCGCAGCACAGCAGCATGAAGAAATAGAACTCCTCCGCCTGCAAATTGATGGGCGGCAGCACCACATAGAAGTACACCGCCGCAAAGATCAGCGTCACCGCCAGATTGATGAGGGTGCGGCTCAGGGGCGTGCCGATGGCCTTGTGCTCCTTTTTGGGCCGTGGAGGCCGCTTCCCGAAGGGACTCTGCCTGCCGCCGAAGCCCTGAAAATTGGGGTCGTTCCAGTTGGTGTTCATAAATGCTCCTTTCGGGAAACAGGCTGCGGCCGGTCTCCTCTGTCATATTCTGCAACTACTTGTAATATTATAAGAAAAATATACGAATCGTATTCATCAAACCACCTGAAACAGATAGAATTTCAGGTAATTGGTCTCCTCCACGCCCCACAGAATGGGGTGGTCGCAGCACTGCTGCCGGGCCTCGATCTGCCGCAGCTGCACCCCGGCGTCCTTGGCCGCCGAGCGCAGCATCTTCAAAAACAGCTCCTCCGTGGCGAAGTGGCTGCAAGAGCAGGTGGCCAGATAGCCGCCCCGTGGCAGCAGCCGCATGGCCCGGTAGTTGATCTCCTTATAGCCGGTCATGGCCCGCTGGGTGGTCTTGCGGCTCTTGGTGAAGGCCGGGGGATCCAGGATGATGAAGTCGTATCGCTTGGGCTGCTGCTCCAGCTGGGGCAGCAGGTCGAACACGTTGGCCGCCACGCACTCCATCACGTCGGAAAGCCCGTTGCGCCGGGCGTTTTCTCTGGCACACGCCACGGCGAACTCTGACACGTCTACCGCCGTGACGTGCTTGGCTCCGCCCCGTGCGGCGTTCAGGGCAAAGGAGCCGGTGTGGGTGAAGCAGTCCAGCACCGTCCGGCCACGGGCCAGCTTGGCCACCGCCTGCCGGTTGTACTTCTGATCCAGAAAGAAGCCGGTTTTTTGCCCGTTTTCAAAGTCCACGGTGTAGCGGATGCCGTTTTCCTTAATATCCACCGCTGTAAAGTCCGGAGCCTTTTCACCGTCCACAGGATGCCAGCCCTTGCCCTGCTCCATGCCCTCCAGTCCCCGGATGGCCACGTCGTTGCGCTCATATACACCCACCACGTCCTGTCCGTCGGAGCGCAGCACCTCCAGCAGCAGGGAGAACAGCTCCTCCTTGATGAGTTCCATGCCCAGACACAGCACCTGCGCCACCAGCACGCTCTCGAACCGATCCACCGTCAGGCCGGGGAAGCCGTCGGCCTCCCCGAAGATCATCCGGCAGCAGCGGCTATCCTCCGGCCCCATGACGGTCTTGCGATAGTCCCATGCGTACTGGATGCGCCGCCGCCAGAAGGCCCGGTCGAACCGGTCGTTGGGGTTCCGGGACAGTACCCGTACCCGGATGCGGGAGCGGCTGTTGAAAAAGCCGCAGCCCAGCCAGCTGCCCCGGCGGCTGATGACGTCCACCAGCTGTCCGTCGGACACGGGGCCGCTAAGTCCCGTGACCTCCCCCTCATAGACCCAGGGGTGTCCGCCCACCAGAGCGGCCTCCCCCTTGGGGGTGATGGTGATCTGCGGATAGGGACGCTGGGCTTTCATAGCGGCCACCTGCTTTCTGTCAAGGTTTCTTCATTATATCACAGCTTTCCGCCTCCGTAAACACCGCCGTCCACGGAAAAATCCGCCGGACTCCATTTCCCGACAGCTTTTCCCGCCGCCGGTGACTACAATAGGGGAAAAAGGAGGGCTTGTCCATGAAGTTTCACCTCCCGCTGCCCGGCAGACGGCTCCGCCGCATCCTGACGCTGCTGGGACAGGCGGCGCTCTGCTGCGTCCTCACCGCTGCCCGGCTGGGAGGACTGTACGCCCCCTTCAGTCTGGCGGCGGCCGCCGCCGCAGGGCCGGGCCTGCCGGGTCTGCTTTCCCTGTTGGGTGTTACCGGCGGAGCGCTGCTGTTTCTGGATTTTCAACCGGGGCTGCGCCATGCCGCCGCTGCCGTGCTGCTTTTCGCCGCCCAGACGGCCTTCTGTGATACGAAGCTCTACCGCCGCCCCGCCTTCCGCCCCCTGACGGCGGCCCTCTCTCAGCTGCTGATCCAGTCGGTGTATCTGCTGTACCGCCCCCTGAGCCAGTGGGTACTGTGTCTGACAGCCTCGGCGCTGCTGGCGGCAGCCACGGCCCTGCTGACCGCCCACGGCACGACCCTCCGGCAAAAGGGACTGCTGTACGCCGCCGCCCTGTCGTTGGCACTGGTGCCGGTGACGGTAGAGGGCCTGTTCTCCGTGGGGAAAGCCCTGCTGATGGCGGAGCTGCTGCTCCTCTCCCGCCGTCTGCCGCCCCTGACGGCGGGATTGGCGGGGGCCTGTGCGGGCCTTGCGGCGGATCTGGTACCGGAGACACCGGCGCTGCTGCTGACGGTGGCCTACGGCTGCGGCGGAGCGCTGGCCGCCTTCTATGGCCGTCTGCCCCGCATCCTCCCGGCGGCGGCCTTTTCTCTGCCCACCATGGCCCTTGCAGTGCTGCTGGATGTCGGTCCTCCCCGACAGCTGCTGCTGTCGTGTCTGGTGGGCGGTGCGGCCTATCTGCTGCTGCCCCGGCGCTGGCTGCCTCCCTGCGCAGAGCGTGCCGCCCGGGCGGATGCACCCGGAGAGACGGCAAAGCCCCGGCGGCTGGAGCAGTCCGCAGCGGCTCTGCGCTCCCTGTACGACAGCTTCTTCCGGGATACGGCCCCGGCCCCGCCGGAAAATCCCTCAGTGATCTTCGACCGGGCGGCGGAACAAGTGTGCCGCTCCTGCGTCCTGTGCGCCAACTGCTGGCAGCAGAACTATAACGCCACCTACAACGCCTTCAATGATGCCTGTCCGGCGCTGCTGCGCCGTGGCACGGCCCAGTCGGAGGATTTCCCCCTGTACTTCACCGCCCGGTGCGTCCATCTGCGGGAGTTTGTCGCCGCCGTCAACGAGGAACTGCGGCTTTTCCTCCTGCGCCGCCAATATCATCGCCAGCTGATCTGCTCCCGCCGTCAGGCTCAGGAGCAGTACGCCCAGATGGGGGATCTGCTGGCGGCAGCGGCCCACGCCCCGGCGGAGGAGCCCACCGGCCCCGTGGGCTATCGAGTGTCCTCGGCCCTGCGCCCCAAGGAGGGACAGCAGCTGTGCGGCGACCAGCTGGCCACGGTGGAGACCGGCGGGATGCTGTACCTCCTGCTCTCCGACGGCATGGGCAGCGGCCCGGAGGCCCACCGGGAGGCGGCGCTGACGGTGCGGCTGCTGGAGCAGTTCCTGCGGGCGGGCATCCAGCCGGCTCCGGCCCTCAAGACCCTGAACTCGGCGCTGGCCCTGCGGGGAGAGACCGGCGGAGCCTTCACCACCATCGATCTTTTGGCTCTGCGCCGCTCCACCGGCGAGGCTACTCTCTATAAATACGGCGCTGCGCCCTCCTATCTCAAGCACACCGCCCACGTTACCCGCTTCACCGCCCATTCCCTTCCGGCGGGGCTGCAGGCCACGACGGAGCCGCCGGAGGTCACTCGGCTGGCCCTCTCGGCAGGCAGCTATTTTGTCATGATCTCCGACGGCATCGCCGACGAGAACAGCGACGAGTGGCTGCAAAATCTGCTGGCGGGGTGGAACGGCACTGACGTCCACGCCCTGACGGCGCTGATTCTTTCGGAATCCCGCAGCCGCAGGGGACTGGAGGATGACTGCGCCGTGCTGGCGGTGCAGCTGCCCCTGCCGGGAGAAAACCGTCCCCGACAGGTATAACCGCCGCCGGCGCCGGAAATACTCTATCTGTCAAACATCACCGGACAGAGGAGGGCGTGGCCTTGGTAAAAGGTATTTCCAGACGGGTGATCGTGGTGGAGTCCCCCGATCCCCATATTTTCGAGCAGGCGATCTTCATTCTCAGCAACGACGCCGCAGGCGGCGGCGTCTCATCCCAGCAGGTGGTGGAGCAGGCGGTCCGCATCGCCAAGAGCTACGCCCGCACCCACGGGGCTCCGCCCCGGCGCAGACGGCTCACCACATGGATGGCGGCGCTGCTGGGCGGCGGTGTCATCGGCCTGCTGTGGCTGGTGCTGGCCCTCGTCTGAGGGACGGCATTTTCGATGCTTTATCCATTTTTCTCCTCACTTGGGGCGGACAGCTGACTGTCCGCCTCCCTTTTTTGCCCTGTTCGTCTGCACCGGAGTACAAAAAACTCCGGTGGGACACACCCAGTGTCCCACCGGAGCAAACATCTTATTCGTCTCCGAAACGGAGGATATCCTGCGCCACAGGCTGGTAAAACAGCCGCTCCACCTCCGAAAATTCACGGGTCTGCCCCATGATCCACATGAGCTTGGCCACGGCGGCCTCGGTGGTCATGTCGTAGGCCTCCAGCAGCCGGAGGGTGCTCTTCAGGTGTCCCCCCACATGGTATACCGTCAGGTCGCTGCCCTCGTTGGGGACCTGCGTGGTCATGACCACGATCTTGCCCCGCTCCACCCCACGGCGTACCACGTCGTAGAGGTGTCCGCCGTCGTATTCCGGCAGGCCGCCTACGCCGAAGCTCTCGATGATGAGGCCGTCGTAGCGGTCCAGCATGAACTCCGCCAGTGCATCCTCCGTGCCGGGGATCAGCTTCAGCAGCCCCACATTGGGATCCAGCCGGTCATAGAACAGGGGTCGTGGCCGGCTCTCACAACGGATGTACTGTAACAGATGCTCGTCCTGCACCACCGCCAGATCGGGGTAGTTGACACTGGAAAAGGCCCGGAAGCTCTTGGAGTAGGTCTTGCGGGCACGGGTCCCCAGAATGACCCGCCCGTTAAAGACGATCTGCACGCCGCCGCAGCCCCGGCAGGCATAGAGAAAGGCGTCGGTGAGGTTGCGCTTGGAGTCGGTGCCGTCGAACCAGATGGGCTTCTGGGCGCCGGTGAGGATGATGGGCTTGGGGCTGTCCTGAACCAGATAGCTCAGGGCCGCCGCCGTATAGGCCATGGTGTCCGTGCCGTGGCTGATGACGAAGCCGTCGTAGTCGTCGTAGTGCTCCCGGATGGCTTGGGCCGTCCCCAGCCAGTGGGCGGGGTGAATGCTGGTGCTGTCCAGACTGTACAGCTGGATGCAGTCCACATGGCACAGCTGGGCGATGCGGGGGAGATAGGCCAGCAGCTGGTGGGTGCTCAGCTCCGGTGTCAGGCCCTCCGGCGTCATCTCCGAGGCGATGGTGCCGCCGGTGCCGATCATGAGAATCTTTTTCATGGGGCGGGCTCCTCTCTCACGGCCTGCGCCGTGGGCAGTAAATTGAAAGTGCTTTACAGCTCCCGGTTTTCCAGCGCCGCCAAGCCGAACCGGGCGGCCTGCAGCAGACGGGGCTTTTCCTCCGCCGGTGCGGCGTCGTATCTTTGGCGCAGGTCTCGGAGGAACAGGCCTCGCAGGGTGTCCTCTCCGCAGTGCTCCCACAGATCCCGGCAACGGGTGGTGCGGTCCTGCAGCTCCAGATAGAAGCAGTCCGGGGACAGGGCGTCATAGAGGGCGTCCAGCCGGGGCGGCTCCTCCGTCTCACCGGTGAGGACCATGCGGAAGATGTCCGCCTCCGGGTGTGGGGGCAGCTCCCGGCGCAGCGCCTCCAGCGGGTCAACGCCGGTGACATCCGCCGTCAGCCACTGATACCGGTGGCGGGCAAAGGGAACGAAGGTGAGCTTCACCTGTCCCGGCTCCACGGTGCCGGTGAGGAAGCCCTTGTCCCCCAGCTCGTCGAAGCCTCGGCCCTCCGGGCAGCCGGGATAGGCCCAAAAGGTGCGTCCTGCCTGCTGCACGCCGCCGAAGGCGTGGACGTGGCCCAGCGCCAGATAGTCGGCACCGCTCTGCTCCACGTCCTTCAGGGTCATGGCCCGGTAGCGGCTGTCCCGGACGCCCACCTCTCCGTGGAGCAGCAGGATGCGGGCCAACCCCTCGTCCTCCGGGTCAAGAGAACCGGGAAGCCCGGCGGGAGCGGCGGGGGCGGTGAAGGCGGCTCCGTATACTACGCAGCCGTACTGAGGGAAGGGGAGCCGCTGGAGCCGCTCCTCCCGGAAGATGTGGACGTTTTCCGGCCACAGCAGCCGGGCATAGGGGCTGGAGGCGGCGTAGAAGTCGTGGTTGCCGGGGGCGATGACGGCGTGGCCCCGGAAGCGGGCCAGCGACCGGGCCAGCTCCTGCGCCGTCTGGCCGTAGAGCTGGTCGGAGTCAAAGAGATCTCCGGCCAGCAGCAGCAGCTCCACGCCGTGGTCATTGGCGTAGTCCACCAGCCGGTCCGTCAGCTGGCGTGCCTCCTGACGGCGCAGCCGGGCCTTCTCCTCCGGCAGGGCGGTAAAGGCGCTGTCCAGATGGAAGTCCGCCGTGTGTAGAATTTTTGCCATAGCGTCCTCCTTTTATGCCTCCTGCCAGCTGCGGCAGAGGTCTACCCATCGGCAGAACCGCTCTCCGCAGCAGCGCTCCAGCTCCGGGCAGGTCAGCTCAATGGCAGAGGCGGCGCTGCCCACGGCGGGGAACACCGTCTCAAACCGCCGCAGAGACTCGTCCAGATACACGGACACGTCCTCCGGCAGGGCGAAGGGGCATACGCCGCCAACGGCGTGGCCGATGTGCTCCACGGCCTCCTTCGGCGTCAGCATTTTGGCCTTGACGCCGAAAAAGTGCTTGTATTTGCTGTTATCGATGCGGGCATCCCCGGCGGCCACCACTAAGATGGGACGCTCTCCCACCTTGAAGCTGAGGGTCTTGGCGATGCGGGCGGGGGCCACCCCCAGAGCGGCGGCAGCCAGCTCCACCGTGGCGCTGGAGACCTCCAGTTCCCGGATGCGCTGGGCCACCCCATAGGGCGTCAGGTACGCCCGGACCTTTTCAACAGACATGGCTCATTTCTCCTATGTGACAGAACCTGCGTAACGGGTCCTGTGTGACAGCTTCTACGTGACGGATTTTGCGTGACAAATGCCGGGCCGTCAGCGGATATCCACCCGCTCCACCGCTGTACACAGGCCCGTGGCGCTGTCCAGCGTGAAGAGCGCACCCTGGGCCTTGCAGGGGCCGGAGGCGGGGCGGAAGCGGCCCGGCAGACCGCCTAAGAACATCTCCACCGACTGTTGGGGCTGGATGCCCAGCACCGACTCCACGGCGCCGGTCATGCCCAGATCCGTCAGGTAGCCGGTGCCCTTGGGGAACACCCGCTCATCGGCGGTGGGGACGTGGGTGTGGGTCCCCCACAGGGCGGAGACCCGGCCGTCCAGATAGTAGGCCATGGCCAGCTTTTCACTGGTGGCCTGAGCGTGAAAATCCACCACCGTGAAGGTGGGAGCGTCCGGCTCCGCCAGCAGGCGGTCCGCTGTGGTAAAGGGGTTGTCGCTGCCCCATGACAGATCGCAGCGGCCAATGAGGGAGATGACCCGGATGCGGAAGCGGCCGCAGTCGTAGATTCCCACGCCACGGCCCGGCGTGCGGGGGGAGAAGTTGGCAGGCCGTAGGATGTAGGGACTGTCCTCCAAATAGTCAGCGATCTGCATTTTGCCCCAGGTGTGGTTGCCCAGCGTGATGACATCGGCGCCGGCGGCGAAGAGATCCTCCGCCTGATCCGGGGTCAGCCCTACGCCGGAGACATTCTCACCGTTGACCACGGTGAAGTCCACGCCGTGGACCTTCTGAAAGGGCCGCAGGGTACGGGCCAGATGGCGGGTGCCATCCTCGCTGGTAACATCTCCCAGTGCCAGCACACGAAATTCCATAGGGTATCCTCCCGGTGAATTGGTACATTCTGCGGACAAAAGTGGACATGGTAACTGGACATGGCTCTGTCCGCTGACAGTCCTATTATACCACAAAACTGTCAGGGCGCAACGTCTTATTCCCGGCCGGAGATGATAGGGCTTATTTCCAGCCAAGGATGCAGAGGATCATCCCCGGCCGAGACTGCGAATAATCATTCCCAACCGCCTGCTCATAGGCGGCGATGCCGTCGGCGCAGAATACGCCGTCGGTGCTCGGATCCGTCAGGTCCCCCAGCGTGGTATAGTAGGCGATCATATAGCGGTGAAGCGCCTGCTGCTGGCCGTCGGTGAGGGGAAAATCATCGGTGTCGATAGAACCACTGACGGCGGCGGGAGCGACGGGGGCAGCGACGGCGCTGTCCGACGGGGCGGCTTCCGACGGGGCGGCTTCCGACGGGGCGGCTTCCGACGGGGCAGCCTCCGATGGGGCGGCTTCCGACGGGGCGGCCTCCTGAATGGCTGTGCTGCTATCGACACCATCCTTTTCGGCGGAGGCATGGAGCATTGGATACAGGGCGATGGCCGGCAGCAACAGCAGCAGGGCCAGCGAAAGAATGAGCGGAATGCGTTTCATGGCAGAGTCCTCGATTTTTCGGGTTTTGAGGACAGGATACCGCCGCTTCCTGAAGCAAAGTTAAAGGACATAAAGGAACGGCGCACCACTGCTGCGGTGCGCCGTTGGGGATAAACCGTATGGAAGGATGTTTACTTGGCGTATTCCACAGCCTTGGTCTCACGCAGCACGTGAACCTTGATCTGGCCGGGATACTCCAGCTCGTTTTCGATGCGGTGGGCCAGCTCACGGGCCAGGATCACCATCTGATCCTCAGAGACCTGTTCGGGCTTCACCATGACACGAACCTCACGGCCCGCCTGAATGGCGTAGCTCTTCTCCACGCCGGGATAGCTGCTGGTGATCTCCTCCAGCTTCTCCAGACGCTTGATATAGTTCTCCAGATTCTCACGGCGTGCGCCGGGCCGGGCGGCGGAAATGGCATCGGCTGCCTGCACCAGACAGGCCACCAGCGTCTTGCACTCCACGTCGCCGTGGTGGGCCTGAATGGCGTGGAGGACGTCCTCCTTCTCCCGGTACTTCCGGCAGAATTCCACGCCCAAGGAGACGTGGGTACCCTCCATCTCATGGTCCACGGCCTTGCCGATATCGTGCAGCAGACCGGCACGCTTGGCGGTCTGGACGTCGGCGCCCAGCTCCGCCGCCATCATACCGGCGATGTGGCTGACCTCAATGGAGTGCTGCAGCACGTTCTGGCCGTAGCTGGTGCGGTAGTGCAGGCGGCCCAGCAGCTTTTGCAGCTCCGGGTGGATGCCCCGGACGCCGGTCTCCAGCACGGCCCGCTCACCCTCAGAGCGGATGACGGCATCCACCTCACGGCGGGCCTTCTCCACCATCTCCTCGATGTGGGTGGGATGGATGCGGCCGTCGGCAATGAGCTTCTCCAGAGCCAGACGGGCGACCTCGCGCCGCACCGGCTCGAAGCAGGAGACGGTGATGGCCTCCGGCGTGTCATCGATGATGAGATCGGCGCCGGTAAGGGTCTCCAGCGTCCGGATGTTGCGGCCTTCCCGGCCGATGATGCGGCCCTTCATCTCGTCATTGGGCAGGGGAACCACACTGACGGT
>ERZ772858.2925-NODE-2925-length-11381-cov-7.832156_pt1 | contig 11381 bp, 12 predicted proteins | sample MGYA00512136_ERZ772858 | MGnify/ENA primary metagenome ERZ772858 (study PRJEB29015, sample SAMEA2737726) | human gut metagenome | biome: human gut; feature: human-associated habitat; material: faeces | place: China | collected 2012 ...
CCTGCAGCTGTGCGTGACCCACGAGTACGGCCTGTATCACTGCACCGGCGAGGGCATCTGCTCGTGGTATGATTTTGCGTCCGAGATCATCCGCCTGTCCGGCGTGGATGCCGCTGTGGCACCCTGCACCAGCGAGGAATACAAGGCAAAGCACCCGGAAAGCGCCGACCGCCCCAAGTGGAGCGCACTGGACAACCGGATGCTGCGCTGCACCGTGGGCAACGATGTGCGCGACTGGAGAGACGCTCTGGCCTGCTTCTTCGCCCACTGGGACGGCGACAACGGGATGAAAGACTGAAAAGAGGAAATTGAACCTATGAAAACCTATCTGATCACCGGCTGCGCCGGTTTTATTGGCTCCAACTTTGTGCATTATATGCTCAAGAAATACCCGGAGATCCTGCTGGTCAATCTGGATAAGCTGACCTACGCCGGCAATCTGGAAAACCTGAAGGATGTGGAGGGCGACCCCCGCCATGTGTTCGTGCAGGGCGATATCTGCGACAAGGAGCTGGTGGAAGGCCTGTTCCAGAAGTATGATTTCGATTACGTCATCAACTTTGCCGCCGAGAGCCACGTGGACCGCTCCATCAAGAACCCCGAAATTTTTGTGCAGAGCAACGTGATGGGCACCGTCAACCTGCTGCAGCGCGCCAAGGAAGCATGGTATGATGCCGATGCCAAGACTTGGAAAGAGGGCAAGAAGTACCTGCAGGTGTCCACCGATGAGGTGTACGGCGCACTGGGTGCGGACGGCTTCTTTATGGAGACCACCCCCCTGTGCCCCCACAGCCCCTATTCTTCCTCCAAGGCCAGCGCCGATATGTTCGTTATGGCATTCCACGATACCTACGGCATGCCGGTGAACATCACCCGCTGCTCCAACAACTACGGCCCCTACCAGTTCCCGGAGAAGCTGATCCCCCTGATGATCAACAACGTCAAGCACCACAAGCAGCTGCCCATCTACGGCGACGGTATGCAGATCCGCGACTGGCTGTATGTGGAAGATCACTGCAAGGCCATCGACATGGTAGCCAACGGCGGCAAGGTCGGCGAGGTGTACAACGTGGGCGGCCACAACGAGCGCCCCAACATCTTCATCGTCAAGACCATCATCAACCAGCTCCACGACCGCCTGCAGGACGAGGGCATCAGCGAGGACCTCATCAAGCACGTGGCCGACCGTCTGGGCCACGACCGCCGCTACGGCATCGACCCCACCAAGATCAAGAACGATCTGGGCTGGTACCCCGAGACCCCCTTTGAAAAGGGCATCGTGCTGACCATCGACTGGTACCTGAACCATCAGGAGTGGATGGACCACGTCACCAGCGGCGACTACCAGAACTACTATCAGGATATGTACAAGAATAAGTAACAGCCTGTAAACCAAGCAAAACCAAAAGCCGGACAGCCCGCAAGCTGTCCGGCTTTGTTCTGTTCAAGGGGTGTTCTTCCGTGCGGAAAGGGGAGATCAGTAATACACGCTGCAGGTCCAGTACATCTGTCCGTCAATGGTCACAACGGCAATGCCGATTCTCGTGCAAGCGCTGAGATTAAAGGCATGATGGTTCAAGGCTTCCGACAGCTCTGCCTTGCCCTCCGGGGTATTGGCTGGAACCTTGGCAAGCAGAATGTCGATCAACTCGCCACTCGCATCTTTCTTCATACCCAAGCCGAAAGTATCACAACGCGTCCAGTTCCCGGTCATGCTTGCCCATTTCTGATGGGTTTCGTTCGTTGTGCTCTCTGGCAGCTTGGTCTTGCCGGCGGCGCGGAACTGCTCTACCCAGATCTGCTCGGCATCAGAGAGCTGTTTTACTTCCTCAAGCGGCGCAGCAAACTCAAGGGTCGCGCGGTAGCTGTTGATCTCGCCCAGCAGCCGCTGCTTTGCCGCTATTTCCTCGGGGGTCATGCTAGCGCTGCCGCCCGGCGCAGCACCGCAGGCGGTCAGCATCAGCAGCAGCGCACCGGTGAGCAAAAGGGCGGTCAGTCTTGCCAGTTTTTTCATAAGGGTCATCCTCCGTTCTTTGTTGTAGCGTGGCGTTGCTTTCTTCGTGACTATAAGTTTAACAGATGCTACCCACCCCCCGCAAGTGCGACTTGATGCAAAATAACCCCCCATTCACGCAGGAAGAGAAAAATATTTCCCGCCTTTTTGGGCAAGGTGCGCAAAAAGGGAGCCCCTCCCCGTGAAAATGGAACAGCGGAGCGTCCGCAGACGCTCCGCTGTTCCGAAATTATAAATGATCCTTCCGCTGATAATGGCTAGAGCGGCGCGGAAGCCATTTCAAATCGTCTCGCTTTGGGTGGTGTCTACCACAAAATCTGCCGTCTCCGCAATGTGGTACTGGGCAAAATAGCCCTCCTCCAGCGGCACCCACCGGGCGGCAAAATTGGCATATCGCTCTCCCTCCCGCGCCTGCAGGCGGCGGGTCTGCTCTTCTTTTGCGCAGGTCAGGAACACCCGCAGCGTTTCGCAGCCGGTCAGCAGCGGGTGGTGGCTGTAGCTGCCCTCCAAAATCACCAGCGGCTGCGCGGCCAGCTCCCGCGCGGGCAGGTACGCACCCTCGCGGCAGGAATAGGCACGGTACTGCACCGGCTGGCCCTCGTAGGCTGGGCGCAGGGCTTCGTCCCGCAGGCGGTCAAGGTCCATATTGGCGCAGGGCGTTTTCTCCCAGCCGCGGATGCGCTGTGCAGGCGGCAGGTAAAAATCATCGGTGTGCAGGGTGATGCTGGCCGGAAACTGCCGGGCCAGCGTATTTGCAAGGGTGGTCTTGCCGCTGCCGCAGCGGCCATCCAGCGCCAGCACCAGCGGCTTTGTGGGCTGCTGTGCCAGTGCGGCGGCAAGAAGGGAGATCAGGCCCGGCGGTGCAATGTTCTGTGGCATGGATGCGTGCTCCTTTTATAAGATAGAACCCTCTCAGTCATTGCTGCGCAATGCCAGCTCTCCCGAAGGGGAGAGCTTTTGAATGCGCTGACTCTATAAAGAGCTCCCCCCTGAGTGGAACGACTTCCCCCGCGCCGGGGGAAGATGGCGAAGCCAGAAAGGGGAACGGCTGGCGCGTTAGCGCCTGAGAGAGTTTTCCTTATTATACCATACCGTATCTCAAAACGGTAGAATGCACAAAAAGCGAGGCGGAGAAAACTGCGGTTTGCCACGAATAACTTTTTTCAAGAAAAGTGTTGACAACGGCCCACCGCTGTGGTAAGATACAGTCACGTTAGAAATAACTAACCGCAAGAAACAGATCGGCAGGCCGAAGCCTTGAATGCTCCGCGCAAAGCTGCTTCTTTTTTGGAATCGGGGTTAGAAATATCTAACTCATAACCACGGCGCATCCGGGGAACAATAGCCCGGAGAAACAAGGCGGGAGGGCGCAGACATGGAGCGTAATTTTGAAACGGTCATGATCGAACAGTGTGCCCCGGTGCTGGCAAGCCTGAAACCGGCAGGCCTGTTCCGCTATGAGACCCGCGACTGCGCCGACCTTGCGCGCCGGGTGAAAAACTGGAACACTCAGCTGAACCCCAAGGGCCTGCGTGTGCGGGTGCTCAAGGGCTGCGTGCTCAACCACCGGTATCTTGTGTATGTCTACCGCGAAAGCAGGCTGACTGCCGTGCTGGCAGATGAAAAGGTGCAGAGCTTTCTGCGGCAGGAGGGCTACCGCCTGCCGGAAGCGGGCGAAGCACCGGATGTGGGCAATATGCTCACTCAGCTTTCCCGCAAGCTGTGCTGTTCGGCAGAATTTCCCCATGAGATCGGGGTGTTCCTTGGCTATCCGCTGGGCGATGTAGTGGGCTTTATCGAGAACCGCGGCAAGAACTTTACCTGCTGCGGCTGCTGGAAGTCCTACGGCGACCCCGCCGCCGCCCAGCAGCACTTTGACCAGCTGGCCAAGTGCACGGCGGTGTACCTGCGGCTGTTCCACAGCGGCACGCCCATTTTAAAGCTGGCAGTGGCCGCCTGAAAAATTGATATTCTCTTTTCAAATACTCTCTTTTATCCTTGGCAACTCTCCTATGCTTCCGACACAGGAGAGAGCGATCCTCCTTTTTACACATGACCGCCCGGTGCAGTTTTGACCCCTGCGCCGGGCGGTCGTGTTTCTCCGTCACCCTGCCCTATAAAATGGCAAAGCGACCCTCTGAAAATGTAAACATTGGCTAACTTTAACTCAAGAAATAGAGTTAGTCATTGATGATTTTGATAAAAATGTGGGCCGGTTCTGGCATAAAATTTGTTTGTTCATATAAACTAACTATGAGATATGAAAAAACTATTGACAAGCTTGGTTAGCAGCGGTAAACTATCCACGCTGATAGTTACGGCTGACTAACCACCGCAGCATCACATCATTTTTATGGAAGGGGAGCACAGCGATGATGCCTTTGACGATGACAAAAGCAGGCGAAACCGTCACCATCCGCAGGATCAGCGGCAAGGACGAGGTGCGGCTGCATCTGGCCGAGCTGGGGTTCGTGGTTGGCAGCGAGGTGACCGTGGTCAACGAGATCGCGGGCAACCTGATCGTGCAGGTCAAGCAGAGCCGTCTGGCACTGGATAAGACCATGGCAAGCCGCATCATGGTGTCCTGAGCAGCGCCTTCCCGGTGCTGCATGAAATACTGCAAGGGAGGAACGAGTACGATGAAAACACTGAAAGACGTAAAGGTGGGCGAGACCGCCACCGTGGCACGGCTGCACGGCGAAGGCCCGGTGAAGCGCCGCATCATGGATATGGGCATCACCAAGGGGGTGCAGATCTATGTGCGCAAGGTGGCGCCGCTGGGCGACCCCATGGAGCTGACCGTGCGCAACTACGAGCTGAGCGTGCGCAAAGCCGACGCTGAGATGATCGAAGTAGTCTGATAAGACCAAAGGGAGGAAAGGTATCCGCAATGAGCATTAAAATTGCACTGGCCGGCAACCCGAACTGCGGCAAAACGACCCTGTTCAACAACCTGACCGGCTCCAACCAGTACGTGGGCAACTGGCCCGGCGTGACCGTGGAAAAAAAGGAAGGCAAACTGAAGGGCGACAAGGACGTTGTCATTCAGGATCTGCCCGGCATCTACTCGCTGTCCCCCTACACGCTGGAAGAGGTGGTCTCCCGTACTTACCTTGTGAAGGAGAAGCCCGACGCCATCCTGAACATCATCGACGGCACCAACATTGAGCGCAACCTGTACCTGACCACCCAGCTGATCGAGCTGGGCATCCCGGTGGTCATGGCTGTGAACATGATCGACCTGGTGCGCAAGAACGGCGATAAGATCGACCTGAAGAAGCTGAGCGCCGAGCTGGGCTGCGAGGCGGTCGAGATCAGCGCCCTGAAGGGCGAGGGCACCGAGGCAGCTGCCAAGGCTGCCGTGACCGCTGCCCAGGGCAAAAAGGCCGGCGAGCTGCCCCATGTGTTTACCGGCAGTGTGGAGCACGCCATTGCCCACATCGAAGAGTCCATTCAGGGCAAGGTGGATGACCGCTTCCTGCGCTGGTATGCCGTCAAGCTGTTCGAGCGCGACGAGAAGGTCATGGACGAGCTGAAGCTCGACAAGAGCCTGACCGACCACATCGACCAGCACATCAAGGACTGCGAAGCTGAGATGGACGATGACGCTGAGAGCATCATCACCAACCAGCGCTATGCATATATCAACACCGTCGTGGGCAAAGCTGTTAAGAAAAAGGCCCGCGTGGAGCACCTGACCGTTTCCGATAAGATTGACCAGATCGTGACCAACCGTATTCTGGCTCTGCCCATCTTCGCACTGGTCATGTTCCTGATGTACTCCCTGTCCATGGGCACCTCCATTGCAGACGGCGGCTGGGCCATTGGTACCTTTGCCACCGACTGGACCAACGATGTCCTGTTCGGTGAGATCGTGCCGGGTGCTCTGGGCGGCTTGCTGGAGAGCATCGGCGTGGCAGGCTGGCTGTACGGCCTGATCATGGACGGCATCGTTGCCGGTGTCGGCGCGGTTCTGGGCTTCGTTCCCCAGATGCTGGTGCTGTTCTTCCTGCTGTCCATTCTGGAGGATGTGGGCTATATGTCCCGTGTCGCCTTCATCATGGACCGTATCTTCCGTAAGTTCGGCCTGTCCGGTAAGAGCTTTATCCCCGTGCTGGTCGGCACGGGCTGCGGCGTCCCGGGCGTCATGGCTTCTCGTACCATCGAGAACGAGCGCGACCGCCGTATGACCATCATGACCACCTGCTTCGTACCGTGCGGCGCTAAGCTGCCGATCATCGCGATGTTCGCAGGCGCGTTCTTTGGCGGCTCCGGCACCATCGCATTCTCCGCTTACGTTCTGGGCGTGCTGTCCATCATCCTCTCGGGCATCATGCTCAAGAAGTTCAAGATCTTCACCGGCGACCCGGCTCCGTTCGTCATGGAGCTGCCGAGCTATCACGTTCCGACCGCCGGCAACGTATTCCGCTCCATGTGGGAGCGCGGCTCCTCCTTCATCAAGAAGGCAGGCACCGTTATCCTGCTGTCCACCATCTTTATGTGGTTCACCCTCGGCTACGGCTGGGAAGGCGGCGCATTCTGCGCGGTATCCGATATTGACAACTCCATCATGGCGCGTATCGGCTCTGTTATCGCTCCGATCTTCACGCTGCCGGGCTTCGGCACATGGAAATCCACCGTTGCCGCCATCTCCGGTCTGGTCGCAAAGGAGAATGTTGTCGCTACCTTCGGTCAGCTGTATCACTTCGTCGGCGAGGTTGCCGAGGACGGCTCCGAAATCTGGGGCGAGCTGGCTGCTGACTTCACGCAGGTCGGCGCGTATGCCTTCATGGCGTTCAACCTGCTGTGCGCACCGTGCTTCGCAGCAATGGGCGCTATCAAGCGCGAGATGAACAACGGCAAGTGGACTGCTATCGCCATTGGTTATATGTGCCTGCTGGCCTACTGCGCATCTCTGGTTGTTTACCAGATCGGCGGTCTGATCACCGGCGAAGTTGGCTTCAACATCTTCACTATCGTTGCTGTCGCTATCATTGTGTTTACCATCTACATGCTGGTTCGCCCCAACAAGTACCTGAATGATAACGAAGTTAAGATTGATGTCAAGAAGGTTGCTGCTTCCAAGTAATCACTGACAATTTGATGTTCCTTTTATAAGAGAGGTGTTTCGCTATGATGGATTTCTTGGCCACAAATTTTAATCTGCCTACCATTATTGGTGCGGTTATTGTGTTTGGGGGCACGGGCCTGATTGTGTGGCACTCTCACAAGCATGGCGGCGTTGGCTGCGACTGCGGTGGCAGCTGCCACGGTGAGTGTGGCTGCTCCGGTGGCTGCAATGGCTCCTGCAAAGAAAATGCAGAAGAGCTTGCAAAGTTCAAACGGATTGCCGAAGAAAAGGCAAAGGCTAACGCAAGTCAGGTACATTAAAGCTTAAGGAAATTAAAATTTTCCGGAATCCCAGCGCGGCGGGCCGCAGGCAGCAATGCCCGCGGTCCGCCGCATTTTTTATCAGCTGCACTATGGTGCGGGCTGCTTGATATGGAGTGATGAACATGGCATTGAGCGATGCCCACCTGCGATATCTGTTTGCAATCAGCAATGCAGCTGCAGCAACCCCGGATGTATCTTCCCGTCAGATTGCCAGTGCACTGGGGGTTACCAAACCCTCGGTTGTGCATATCCTGAACATTCTCATGCGGGACGGTATGGTGGTAAAACGGCACTATGGCAAAATTTATCTGACGGACCGCGGTGCGTTTACCGTAAACTACTACGGCCGCTTGCTGGATGCAACCCTTGCCGCTATGCCGGAATATCCGTTCCCGGTCAGTGCAGATGAACGGCGCAATGCGGCGCTGGCGTTGATTGCAGCGCTTCCTGACCGGGATTACAGGGAACATTTTGGTGCGCTCTTTGCCGAAACGGAGGTGGAAGAAAATGAGCCGCAGCCAGAAAGTGAATGAACCGGAAACCATGTCCACAGCTTCGGCCTATCTGTACAAAGAACAGGCCGAGTGTGTGCAACAGGTGCACCAGTATCTGGTGGAACATCTCGATAGCCGCGTAACCCAGGCGGAACTGGCGCAGCGGTATCATATCTCTCTTACTTCGCTGAAAGGGGCGTTCAAACAGGTGTACGGCTTGCCAATCAATACTTACCTGCGCCGCTGCCGTGTGCAGCATGCGGAACAGCTGCTTTTCACAACGGATTTGAGCATTTTGGAGATCGCACAGCGGGTTGGGTACGACAGCCCCAGCCGTTTTGCGGCAATGTTTAAGCGCGAAAAAGGCATTACCCCGCGGGAATGCCGTCGCGTGCGCACCGACCAGCTGCCGGAAGAAAAAACGATTGCCTGATGTGGAATTACAGCGCAGCAAAACGCACAGCAGCGGTGGGCTGAAACTGGGCGAAATGGTGGAACGTGGAACATGAAATCTTCAAAAATAAAACCAGATGGCACATTTTTTATCCAAAATGCACTTGTAAAAAGTGTAAAATACGTTATACTTGCGAATAAAGATTTTTGCAAGAAGTTAATCTTGTGAAACATCGCCAATTGCAGCCGGGGAATGTATGCAGCAGCTTGCACCCCCTGGGAATGTCGAATCAATAGAGAGGAGTTCAACGTATTATGGTGAACGTAAAGAAGGTAGCAATTTTTGTTGGTGGTATGCTGTTTGGCTCCGCTGGTTTCAAAATCCTGGCCAGCAAGGACGCTAAGAAGGTCTATACCCAGACCACTGCAGCCGTTCTGCGTATGAAGGACTGCACTATGGAGACGGTCAGCCGCGTTCAGGAAGAGGCTGGCGACATTCTGGCAGATGCAAAGGCCATCAACGAAGCCCGCGTAGCCGCAGCTGAACAGGAAGTTATCGCTGATGACGCTGCTGAAAGCGCCGCAGAATAATTGCTTCTTTTGGGCCGCCTGCAGGCGGCCCTTTTTATGTGGTGGGGCACAGCGGCTGAACGGATGATGCCTTTATCTCTGTGCCAGAATTGGCAGTTGGGAAAGCTGAATAAGGAAATACAACTATGAAATGTACAATTTTACATGAAAGCCGCGGCCGTATGCGTGTGCATGTAAATGCCGTGCGTATGACCCTGCACCGTGCAGATGTTTTGGAAGCATACCTGAACCATTCGGAAGTCATTGAACATGCCAAAGTGTATGAACGCACCGGCGATGTTCTGATCAAATATAAGGGCAGCCGTGCGGGTGCAGTAACGGTGCTGAGCCATTATAAGTTTGATAACCCGGAACTGGATTCACTGGTTACTTCGGCTGACAGCCGTAAGATCAACCAGGAATACCAGGAACGTTTTGTCAACTTGGTGGTGTTCCGTGCGTTCCACAAGCTGTTTCTGCCTGCTCCGGTGCGGGCCGTTATCACGGTGTTCAAAGCAATTGAATTTATCTGCCATGGTCTGGTCTGCCTGTGGCATCGCAAGCTGGAAGTGGAAGTGCTGGATGCACTTTCTATCGGTGTATCGTTGCTGCGCGGTGACTTTAATACCGCCGGTTCCGTTATGTTCCTGCTCAATGTGGGCGCTTTGCTGGAAGAATGGACACGCAAAAAGAGCCTGGATGATCTGGCTCGCAGCATGTCCCTGAACGTTGACCGTGTTTGGGTGCGCAGTCAGGGGACCGAAGTTCTGATGCCCATCACCAAGGTCAAGGCGGGGGACGAGATCATTGTGCGTTCTGGCAACATGGTGCCGCTGGATGGCACCGTGATCGAGGGCGAAGCTATGGTCAACCAGGCGGCCCTGACCGGTGAGTCGATGCCGGTACGCAAGATTGCGGGTGCGACAGTTTATGCAGGTACTGTTGTTGAGGAAGGCGAATGCGTTTTTGCTGCAAACGCCGTGGATGGTGCCAGCCGTTACGATAAGATCGTATCTATGATCGAAGAATCCGAAAAGCTCAAGTCCGGCACGGAAAACCACGCCCTGGAGCTGGCGGATCGCCTGGTGCCGTGGTGTCTGGCTGGTACGGTCGTGACCTATGCGCTCACCCGCAACGTAACCCGCGCAATCTCGATTCTGATGGTCGATTTCTCTTGCGCACTTAAACTTTCCATGCCGCTGGCTGTGCTGTCTGCTATGCGTGAATGCGGTTCCTACCACATCACCGTCAAGGGAGGCAAGTATCTGGAAGCCCTGTCCAAGGCGGATACTATTGTGTTTGATAAGACCGGTACCCTGACCCATGCAAGTCCTAAAGTGGTCAAGGTTGTGCCGTTCTCCGGGTGTGATGAGGACGAAGTTCTCAAGCTGGCCGCCTGCCTGGAAGAGCACTTCCCGCATTCCATGGCAAACGCCGTGGTGCGTGCTGCCAAGGAGCGCGGCATTACCCACGAGGAGATGCATACCGAGGTAGAGTACATTGTTGCCCACGGCATTGCAAGCCGCGTGCGCGGGGAGCGCGTTGTGATCGGCAGCCATCACTTTGTGTTCGAGGATGAAAAGTGCGTCATTCCCGCTGCGGAACAGCAGAAGTTTGACGATCTGGAACCGGAACATTCGCACCTGTATCTGGCTGCCTGCGGCCAGCTGGTGGGCGTTATCTGCATTGCGGACCCGCTGCGCCCCGAAGCACGCCATGTGCTGCGCCAGCTGCGCGCCATCGGTGTCACCAACACTGTGATGATGACCGGTGACAGTGACCGCACCGCAGCCGCGATTGCCCGCCAGGTAGGCATTGATCAGTATTTCTCGGAGGTTCTGCCGGAAGATAAGGCAGAGTATGTCCAAAAAGCAAAGGCAGAAGGGCATACCGTTGTCATGATCGGCGACGGCATCAACGATTCACCGGCTTTGTCTGCTGCCGATGTTGGCATCGCCATCAACTCTGGCGCAGCCATTGCACGCGAAATTGCCGATATTACCATCAAAGCCGACAGCTTGGAAGAGTTGGTGCAGCTCAAGAGCATTGCCAACGCCATGCAGCGCCGTGTGGCGAGTAACTATCGCTTTGTGCTGAGCTTTAACTCTGCCCTGATCATTCTGGGCGCACTGGGCATTTTGCAGCCGGCAACCTCGGCTATGCTGCATAATCTTTCCACCATCGGCATCAGCCTGAAGAGTATGACGAACCTGCTGCCCGAAAAAACGCAGAGCCAGCTGCAGCAGGAGAACACAAAGACCTGATGCAGGCACTAATCGCATGAAAACGCAGCCACTATAAACAGGTGAGCTGCTGCCAGCAGGCAAAAAGTATGGCAGAACGATGAAAAGGAAACTGAAAAAGAAAAAATACGAAAAAAATCAAAATTTTTTAGAAAAAAGCTTGACTTTCTTTAGAAGCCTGTTATAATAATACCTGTTGATGACAGCAGCCCACGTTCGACCGGGTGTAGCGCAGTTTTGGTAGCGCGCTTGAATGGGGTTCAAGAGGCCGTG
>ERZ772858.2937-NODE-2937-length-11330-cov-15.225809_pt1 | contig 11330 bp, 1 predicted proteins | sample MGYA00512136_ERZ772858 | MGnify/ENA primary metagenome ERZ772858 (study PRJEB29015, sample SAMEA2737726) | human gut metagenome | biome: human gut; feature: human-associated habitat; material: faeces | place: China | collected 2012 ...
TCAAGGTCTGCCGCCAGCTTTTCAACGGGTGCTTTCTCGCCGTTTTCCATTGTTTTCTGCTTGTCCTTTTCCAAATCTTCCTTAGCAATCTGGAAATAGTCACTTCCACGTTCGATTTCTTCACGCCCTGTGACAAGAACTGGCCACGGGCTGATACGGATAAGATAAATCTGCTTGCCCTCATCAAACAGCCGCAGAGCCTGCTCCCGACTTATCACCGTCAGTGCGGCATCCGGGCGGGAATACTCATCTTCCAGATACTCTTCGTTCTTTTCCAGCAAAATTGCACTCCATGCGTCAGCCTTGATTCCGAAAATGCCATCATGCTGTTCGATCTCTTCCTGACTGGCGAAATCTCCTGCCGTGCCATCCTGAAACAGCGGGTAAATCCGTTCGCCCAGCCGATGCCACTCCCGTGCGCCTTCCTTTGTCAGCGGCAGAACATCATCTTTCAGATACCCATATTCGTGCATTTCCGAAAGACCGATCATGCCATCCGGCAGACTTTCGATCTTCTCCTCTGCTTCCCACATCAGGCGATTGATTTCTTCCGTGTTTTCAGCCGCAACCGCAGCCGCCAGATTGTTGGCAAGTTCTTTCGTTGCCGCCCGGTCATCCAGCTTGTAAGCAAAGTTTACAATGAGATTTCGCTGGCTGTTGTCAAAAACGGTTTTGTCCCGTTTCTTGTCCGCAATCAGCTTTTCAGCATATTCCATCGCCGTCATGCGCTCCACACTCCTTTCTGCCACCGCCGTTTCCAGTTTTTCAAGAAAATCAGCAGCGGTCAATCGAATCGTATCCATCGAATCTTTCAATTCTTTCAGTTCCTTGCCGCTTGCCCAGCTTGCTACATACGGGAACGAGTAGTCCGAAGTATCAATGCCAAGTGCCGAGCAAACCGTAAATGCAATGCTTTCCGCTTCTGTTTCTTTGGTAAGCTGGTCTTTTTCCTCGCCGCGCTGTTTCATCTGGTCGCTGTCATGCAGCATGGCATGAGCAACCTCATGGATCATCGTCTTGATGGTCTGGCTCTCACCCATATCGGCACGAACACAGATTTCTTTGTCCATGTGGCTGTAATAACCTTTTGCGTTGCCCTCGATCTCTCCAAAACGAATTGGCACAGGAGATACCTGTTCGATTGCCTCTTTCAGCAGGGTATAATCCTTGACACGGGCAGTCAGTTCATTCACTTCCAGCGTAGGCAGCGGTTCTCCGTCTGTCTGGGCATAATCGAAAACCGTTGTTACCCGGAACCGGGGAATCACCCTCTCCACCACTTCGATTTCCGGCTCCCCGCTCTCATTTAGCACCGTAAGCCCGGTGTCCTTGTCGATTTTCTCCCTCTCTTCCCGTTCCTTTACCGGGGCAGGCGCGATGATCTGGATGCCCTTTTCACCCTTTTTCACATAGCGGTTAAACTTATTTTTCCAGGCATTGTACCCAGCCACCAACGTAGCATCTGGACGCTGCATTGCGATCAGCAGCGTATTATTGAAGCTGTAATTGTGGAATTTTGACATTGTGAGCAGGTACTTCGTATACATTTCCGAAGTAAAAATGTCCTTTACACCCTGTTCCAACCGTTCCGTGATTTCTTTGAGCTGGTCTGCCCGCTTATCTGCCATTCATGCCCTCCTTTACAAAATCTGCCCCATCAGATTCCCTTTCGGAGATCTGACGGGGCATTCTCAGTTACAGTTCCATATCGTGACTTTTCTTTTTCTGCGGTTTCGGCTCTGCCATGCGTTCTGCCTGCTTTTCGTGAAGCTGTGCAAGGATCGACGGACGTTTTACGCTGTCTGCACTCCGCTCAATCTCACGCTTCGGCGCAGGGATTTCACTCTCCGTCACTTCCTCATCCATGCCAAGAGCCGCATCATCCCCCTTTTCATCCATGTCCAGCAGGGCATTCAGTTCTGCAAGCCGTGCAGATTTTTCGTTCAGTTCCGCTTCCTGCGGGAACGGACGCTGCACTTCTTCCTTTGCTTCTGCCAACTGCTGCTGTAAGGTTTCCAATCTGCGCTCCACCTGCGGCAGTGTCTTTTCGATAGATGCCAGCGCATTGAGAATACGCTGGATATTGCCAGCCGGGTCACTGCCAAGTTCAATCGTATAACTGCTCTGCCGCTTGATGGTCAGCTTGAATGTCTGAGCGAACGCATCAAACCGGGAACTGATTGCAAACCCTCCCAAATCTGCGATTTGCCCCTCTGTCTTAGCGATCTTCATTGCGGCACAGGCTGCAAGAATTGCCGAGCCTGCTTCCTTGCGGTCGGTATAAACCCTGTCCTCCACCGTGATGGAGAACTTCTCCTTGTCCTGTTCCAGCAACGGCTTTGCCACTGCAAGGTCAGCTTTCAGACCTGCTATGCGCTCTTTCGCTGCCGTGATCTCTGCCGGATACCGCCGTGCAATATCCGATTCCAGACTGTAAATCTGACTGGTGTGGTTGGCCCGCATCAGCTTCAGTTTGCTGACCTGAATATCCAAATCCATCTTTTCCTTGATGTAGGGATTTCCCGTTGCCAATGCTTTGATTTCTGCATAGGTCAGCGCGGTATCGTCCACATCATCGCAGGCACGGACAGGAGATTTCGAGGTCATGATCTGCGAGATGAATTTCTGCTTATTTTCCAGAATTTGCCACATATACGAATCGAACGTATTTTCTGTGACGTAACGGAAAATCTTCACTTTCTGGTTGCGGTTTCCCTGACGAAGAATCCGTCCTTCCTGCTGTTCCAGGTCAGAGGGTTTCCACGGGCAGTCCAGATGATGCAGGGCAATCAGCCTGTCCTGAATGTTTGTACCAGCACCAAGTTTTGGGGTCGAACCAAGCAGGATACGCACCTGACCGGAACGCACCTTTGCAAACAGTTCTGCCTTTTTGGTTTCGGTATTTGCCTCATGGATGAAAGCAATCTCCTCACGGGGGATTCCCTTTGCCACCAGTTTCTCCCGAACATCATCGTACACATTGAATGTTCCGTCTGCTTTCGGGGTCGATAAGTCGCAGAAAATCAACTGGGTGGATTTGTCGGGCGTGGATTCTTCCCATACCTGATAGGCATTCTCCACGCAGAGGTTGACCTTACTTTCCGGCTCATCCGGCAGCAGGTCATTGATAAGCCGCTGATCCAAGGCCAGCTTTCTGCCGTCGTTCGTGATTTTGAGCATATTATCGGTTCTCGGATCGACATTTCCGTTCCGCACACGCTCTGCACGGTCGGCAAAGCTGCTCACCATTTCCTGCTGCGTTTCACTGGGTTTCAGCACTTCATTGATGTACTCTGCTTCTGGCACGGGCAGATTCAGCATATCTGCCGTCTGTACGTCTGCGGACTCCTTGAACAGTGAAATCAATTCAGGGAGATTGAAAAATCGGGCGAACCGCGTCTTTGCACGGTAGCCCGTTCCCTCTGGGGACAATTCGATTGCCGTTACGGTTTCGCCAAACGAAGCCGCCCAGCTATCGAAATGTCCAAGATGAAGTTTCTGCAAGGTGTCATACTGCAAGTAGCGCATAATGGTATACAGCTCTACCATGCTGTTCGATACAGGCGTACCTGTCGCAAAGGTCACACCCTTGCCGCCAGTGATTTCATCGAGATACTGACATTTTGCAAACATATCCGAGGACTTCTGTGCATCGGTCTGAGCAATACCAGCGATGTTCCGCATTTTTGTGTAGAGGAACATATTTTTATAAAAATGGCTCTCGTCCACAAACAGGCGGTCAACACCAAGCTGCTCAAATGTAACTACATCATCCTTGCGGCTCTGGTCGTTCAGCTTCTGAAGTTTTGCCTGCAAGGTTTTCTTTGTTTTCTCCATCTGCTTGACCGTGAAACTCTTGCCATCGTCCTCTGCCTTTGCTTCTGCAATCGCAAAGGTAATGTCCTGAATCTGCCGCTCGATCATGGATTTCTGCCGTTCCGGGGAAAGCGGAATCCGCTCAAACTGCGAATGCCCGATAATGATAGCATCATAATCGCCCGTGGCAATCCGGGAACAGAACTTCTTTCGGTTGGATGGCTCGAAATCCTTTTTCGTTGCCACCAGCACATTGGCATTCGGATACAGCCGCAGGAAGTCTGCACCCCACTGTTCCGTCAGATGGTTCGGCACAACATAAAGATTCTTCTGCGCCAGACCCAGACGGCGGCTTTCCATGCCGGCAGCGATCATCTGGAAGGTCTTGCCAGCACCCACACAATGCGCCAGCAGCGTATTATTGCCATACAGGATATGCGCCACTGCATTTTTCTGGTGCGGCATCAGGCTGATTTCCGGGGTCATGCCCACGAACTTGATGTGACTGCCATCGTATTCACGGGGACGAATCGCATTGAACCGCTCATTGTAGACCTTGCAAAGTTCCTCTCTGCGGTCTAAATCCTTGAAAATCCACTGCTTGAACGCATCCCGAATCGCTTCCTGTGCCTGCTGCGCCAGCATGGTTTCTTTTTTGTTCAGCACTCTCCTTTCTTTTCCATCCTCATAGATGGTATCGTAAATTTTGGTATCCCGGAGATTCAGCGCATCTTCCAGCAGTCGATAGCCGTTGACCCGCATTGTGCCATAGGTGTTCGTCACACGGGGATTACTCCGGTCAAGTGACTTGCCGCTGATATTCCATGCACCGCTGATCTCCGAATAGGTAGCTTTGATGGAACTTCCGATATAGTAGCTTGGTGTCTTAAACACCTGCTCCATGAAGTCCGTAATGTACTCTGCCTTGATCCAGTTTGCACCCAGCCGCACTTCAATCTCCGAAGCATTCAAATCTTTCGGCTGTACCCGCTTGAGATACTCGACATTGACCTGATACTCCGGGTGGTTTGCGGCAAAGGTTTCTGCCGTTGCCAGCTTTTCCCGGACGTTGCCGGACAGATATTCGTCCGCCGTCACCCACGCCTGTGTGACAGGATTGCGGAAGATAACGCCCGCCAGTTCTTCGGTCACTTCCTGCTCTGTCTTTCCGCAAAGTTCAGCCATAAACGGCACATCGACCTTTGCTTTTTCTCCGATGGAGAGTGCCAGGGCTTCACTCGGCGTATCCACAGAGGTCACAGGTTCCGGCTTGCGAATGGTGCGTTTCGTGAAAATATCTGCCAGCCGCTTGAGGTTTTTATCCTCGTCCAGAATCTCAAGAGATGCCAGCAGACAATAGCTGCTATCCTGCCGGAATGCCCGTTTGTTGGCGGTGCTGTTGATCAGACCATACTGCGCTGTGAACCGCTTATACTGGTCTTTCAGCTTTCCTTGCAGCAGTTCCACTTCGGCATCTGTACCATCGTGCAACTGGCAGTCCAGCAATTTCTGTGTGGTTTCCCGCAGAGCGATCATTCCCAGCACACGCTCCGCCGTGACCGCAGGCAGGTCAACCTTGTTCATGTAGGAGTTTTCACGGTAATAAACCTGTCCATCCACGTTGGTGTAACTGAAATTCTTCACGTTCGGGTCTGCCGGGAGCGGTTCTGCGTTCTGGTCAAGTTCATCGTCCGTGATTTCCGGCTCTGTGATTTCCGCATGGATGTTCTCAACTGCTGCTTTCAACTGCTGGGTAAGGTCTGCGCCCTCGATGGGCTTGACCGTGGTTTCCTGCTTGCCGTACTGTGTACTTTCAGTCGTGATCTCACCCAGCACCATTTCAGGATGCTGCGCAAAATACTGGTTGATGGGGTATCCCTCCGGCGTTGTGCCAAGGTCTACCCACTCTGCCCGCTCCACTGCCGCCCGGTCACGCTTCTGCAAAAACAGAATGTCGGCTACTACGCTTGTATTCGCATTGCGCTGGAACGCATTGTTTGGCAAGCGAATTGCGCCGACCAGATCAGCACGGTTGGCAAGATACTCTCGGACAGAGGAATCCTTTTTGTCCATCGTGCCGCTGGAAGTGACTACCGCCACCACGCCGCCCGGACGAACAAGGTCAAGACTTTTTGCAATAAAGTAATCGTGGATGAGGAAGTTGTGGCGGTCATACCGCTTATCCGGCACTTTGTAATTGCCGAACGGCACATTACCCACCACACAATCAAAGAAACTGTCCGGGAACTGCATTGTTTCAAAGCCCTGCACTGCAATTCTGTTCTTCTGATAAAGCTGCTGTGCAATGCGTCCTGATACGTTGTCCAGCTCCACACCATACATCTTGATGTTCTCCATGCTTTCAGGCACAAGACCCATGAAGTTACCGACACCGCAGGACGGTTCCAGCACATTGCCTTTGCTCAGACCCATGTTGGAAAGGGCTTCATACATTGCCTTGATAACCGTAGGCGAAGTGTAGAAAGCATTCAGCGTGGATGCCCGCGCTTCGCTGTACTCATCTGCCGGGAGCAGAGATTTCAGTTCCGCATACTCCTTTGTCCAGTCCGCATTCTTCTCGTCGAATGCCTGCGGAATGCCGCCCCAGCCGACATACCGAGAGAGAACTTCCTGTTCTTCTGCGGTTGCCTGCCGCTGTTCTGCATCCAGCGTTTGCAGCAGCCGGATGGCTTCGATGTTTGCTTTGAATTTTGTCTTGGCTCCTCCTGCGCCGAGATCATCGTCCGTAATACGGAAGTTCATAGGCTCCTGTTTGGGCTGTACAGGCTGTTCCGTTTCGGCTCCACTGTCCAGCGGAAGGTTGTGCTGCCGCCGTGCATGGTTGACCTCTTCCGGGGTCATAGGCTTACTGGTAAGAGGATTCAAAACATCGTCCACTGCCGAACGATGGATGGCATCTGTCCGGGTCTGCACATCCGCGATCAGCTGCATCTGTTCCGGCGAGAAGTCGGGATTCAGCAGTTCTTCTAACTCGCCGCCCGATTCTGCCACCGAATAGATCACATCCATCTGCTCCGGGGAAAAATCCTCGTAAGCCACACCAGCATTGTGTAGAGCAGTAAAGACTGTGGTTTCTATCGCTTCTTTCATCGGCACGTCGGCCTGTTCGTACAGATGCCGAATGTACTCCAGCGGTTCCGTTCGGAAGATCGGATACCGGGCTTCTTTCGCAAGGGTCATGTCCTGCAAGCTGACCGTCCCCTGCTCAAAGTTGACCGAATCCACACGGAACTCTCTATCGTCCAGTTCAATGATGGTATTGACTGGCAGATATTCCTCTCTGCGGAAATACTTTGTCTGCGCATGGGTTCCATCTTCCTGCTGGCCGGACAGATAGACGCTCTCCCCCTGCTTCCAGAGCTTCATTGCCTGAGAAGCCCACTGTTCACGTGGAAAACCAGACACCTCAACCTTGCCGAGTGCGGTTTCCTTTTCCAACAGCTTGCTGCCAAGAAGTTCTGAAACGCGCTTTGCATCCTCGCCGTAGAACTCAAAGTTGCCGTACTGCTCATAGCCGACCAGAGCATCCGGGTAACGCTCTTTCAGCGCGTTATATTCGTTTACGGCATCCAGCGGCAGGGGCTGCAAGGTCGGCTCAACGGCCTTTTCTTCCGCTGCATACAGAACCATAATGCCGCGCACCCACTGCGGTGCGTCCTTGCTATCCTGATACAGTGCAACGGCATCCCGTCTGTCCGTAATAACGTCCTGATAGGTGCGCTGGAAAATATCTTCTACCAACCAGTCTTTGAAGTTTTCCCAGTTCTGGCTTGCTTCCAGATACAGCGGAGCAGTTTTCGCATTCTGCTCTAACAGCTCGTCAATCTTGTTCCGAAGTTCCTTTTCCGCTTCGTCTGCATCCACATCGCGGTCGCGGAGATACGGATAGATTTCACTCTGCTGCACCGCATCCAGCATGGAATACAGACATTCTTTGTAAACACAGCGACTATCTTTCAATGCAGATTCCTGCCCTGCCAGAAGATAATCATTCAGCGGATTCTTTGCCAGTTCTGCATCATACTGGTTCGGTCGAAGCACCCGCGCCGCCCATGCAGGACGCTCCATATCTTTCAGATAGATTAGAGAATCCGTAACACGTTCGATTTTATAAAGGCGGTCATCTTCCAGATAGAGATAATCCCCGACATTTCTGCTGTACTTTGCCGCCTGCTTCTGGGGTTCTTCAACCACTGCGGTGGTTGAATGCTCTTTCGATTCCTGTTCCTGCGCCCAAATATCGAAAAGCGATATTTGTCCTGTCTCAGAAACAGAAATCTCAACAGCCTTTTTCTTTTCCGGGAAGATCGTGTACGTTCCCTCAACATACTGGTGCAGTTCAGCAAGCGTCTTTGATTTTTCCGCATATTCCGGGGAATCCAGCGGCACGGAAAGAAGTGCTGCATCCATCTTTTCCAGAAGCTCTACCGCCTGTTCCGGGTCAGCCAGCATGGTGGGCAGTTTCTTTCTGGCATCCTCATTCAGCAATTCCCGCTTAAATGGACGCTCTACTTCATCGGGCAGACGATGGTAGAAACCGATTACCCGATTTGCCATCTGCTCACGCTCGTAACTCGGCATCCGGCTGTAATCCGCAGGCTTCAGATACAAACTCTGGTCAATGAGCTTTGCAACTCGTTCAGCCGCCTGGTTCCAGTTCAGCTTTACCAGCGCATCCGGCTTTCCATAGATGCCCCGTGCCAGTTCAAGACCTCTGCCGTCATAGCTGGCATGGGAATTATCTGCACGGGAAAGTGCATGACTGCTGCCGCCCACACCGTATCGGTCTTTCAGAAATGCCGCGCGTTCTGCTTTCTCTGTATGGGTAAGGAAGAAACTGTACGTTGCCAGCCTGCCATCCGAATACGGCCCGCCGCCTGCAAGGAAAGCATTGATCTCATCTTCCGTGATAAAGACTTCCTGCTCATTCCACTGAAAGCCCTCTCTTGCCTGATACGGCTGGAACGGGAGGGCAAACTTCTGAAACTGTTCGGATACTTTGTCCGGGCGATAGAACGGCATCCGCATCACGCTTTTATCTTCGGCGTAGGCTTCTGCCAGTCCCAAAAGACGTTCGTTCAGGTCAGCCAGAAATTCCGGCTGGTCAATCAACTTTGCAAGTCGTTCTGTAAGTTCCGGGTATCCGCCGGAGAAGATGGACGTATCGGCAAAGACCATCTCTGCCACACCCTCTGCCATATCGCGTTCCATATAGCTCAGGGCTTCTGCGTGTTCATGCAGAGCATTGCCACGGGCTGCATCCAGGACAGACTTTGGTGCGTACTCTCCCTGCTGCAGAAGCTGATGGATTCTGCCGCTGACATCTTCCCAGGACAGAAATGCTTTGTTTTTGGGGTCGTTCCGAACCGTATCGCCAACGGCAATCTGCATACCCAACTCATCGAACCAGACCGCATATTTTGTGCCACCGATCTCAAAGCCCTTGCCGCCCTCGCCATACTCTTTTTTGACGAAAGCGGTATACTCTTCCGGGGTCTGTTCGGTCATAAAGTTATAGATAAGGCGGAGCTGGCTTTTGCCTCGATTGCTTCCCGTCCGCAGGATTTCATCCACAACTTCTGCCGGAATCGTGATCTCATCGGCATACTGGGCCTGCATCGGGGCTTCGATTGCCCGAATCTGCTGTTCCACGGTCGGCAGACTGGGCAGAGAAAAAGCAGAGGCAATTTCTTCCTCTGCTTCGCTCAAATCCTGTTCGGTTGTGTCAGCGGTTAGTTGTACACCAATTCCTTCAGCACGATCTCTTCCGCCATCGCGGTCAGATTGTTCTGATGTGCCACCCATGCCATCTGTTCGGTTTCCTTGTTCGGAGCCGGATACTTCTCGTTCAGGCTCTCGATCAGTTCTTCCATCCGGTTCTCCGCCTGCTCGTCGATCTGCGCCAGATGCTGATTCAGCCTGCCGCTCATCAGCATACTCTGATACCAGTTCTTCTTGTTTTCCCTCAGATAAGTCCTGCGCAGCATCCCGTACTTCCCAATGCTCATCGGCTCGTCCTGTACGGTCAGGTTCGGAAACAGGTAGTCCCCCTTGCGGTGATAAGTCAGTTCCATACGGTTTTCCTCCTTCAGTGATGTTCGTTTCGGTTTCACGCTTTAATGTGTTAAAGTCCGTACTGGTATTATACAAGCTGTCGGCAGTTTTTGCAAGATGTTCTGTGACTTCTTTTCGGTAAATTTTCTGCATTTCCCGTCCGATGTCACGGAGAACTGCTTCACACTGTTCCGAAACGGCATTGCCCAGGAAGGTCAAGACCGGAAGTTGGTTGAAATCCACGATACGGATAAAATCCTCATCGTCCAGCGCTTCCAGCGGTTCCTGTTCGCAGCGTCGGGAAAGGGTATAGAAAATACTGTTGGTCATTAACTCCCGGAAACGGACACGGAGGTTATCTTCATCCAGTCCTTCCAGAAAAGTGTCTGCCACCTCATATTCCAGACCATCCATCGCTTCTTCCAGATTTTCAGCGGTCAACTGCTGTGCCAGTTCCATCAGCGCAGCATTCATGCTGTCCGTCTGCGTCAGAGCATAAGTATCTGCCAGATGGTCGAGGATCATCTGCTGGTGTTCCGAATCATCAATGCGCCAGAGGATCGGCGTTCTGCCGCCCTGCACCAGATGCGTGTCCGCAATGTCGAACACATAGCGCAGCTTTGCCCGTGGGCTGGCATCGTCCAAAAGCGCAATGCCTTTTGCGCCACGGTTTACCCAGCGGTTCATTTTCTTGTTCCAGACTTCCAGCTCTGCACAGGCGGTCGCATCAGGACGCTGAGCATGGATCAGCAGAGTATCTTTGAACGAATAGCGGTACAGCCGTGCCGCCACATCCAGATAGTTCATCCAGTCTTTCGGAGAATTGCTTACCCACCGCGCGTTCTGCTGGGCAAGTTCCCGAATATCGTTAAATTTCGCCAATCGTTCCCTCCTTACTTCTTAGCTGGTGTTTTCGGAAATTCAAGACTGTACTGCGCCCTGCCGTTTTCTATTGCCATAACAAGGTCTGCGGCAAAGGTCTTATCCTTTTTGGCAGAGTAGAAGTCTTTTACATGGGTGCGTCCTTTCTTCAAAAGGTCAGTTGCCATTTTCTTCGTGAGCGTCTTTTTCATGCCGGAAAGGTATTTACTTTCTTTCCAGAGGGCAAATTTACAGTCCCGGTCAGAGCAATAGAAATTCAGCTTGCCTTCACAGACGGGCTTTCCACATACCGGGCAGTTCCCGATAGATACCTTATTATAAATAGGTGATTCCTGTACGGTCGGAATTTGCCGGAGGTCTGCCAGCATTCGTTCCAGCAATCCACCGATGCCCTGCATGAAGTCGGCGGGCTTTGTTTCGCCCCGTTCCATCCGCAGCAGTTCATTTTCCCACTCAGCGGTCATGCTTGCCGATTTCAGGTAATCCGGGATATTTGCGATTGCCGTAACCCCCTCTGCACTGGGAAGAATCTGCTTGCCTTTGCGTTCCACATAGCC
>ERZ772858.2943-NODE-2943-length-11313-cov-8.749778_pt1 | contig 11313 bp, 5 predicted proteins | sample MGYA00512136_ERZ772858 | MGnify/ENA primary metagenome ERZ772858 (study PRJEB29015, sample SAMEA2737726) | human gut metagenome | biome: human gut; feature: human-associated habitat; material: faeces | place: China | collected 2012 ...
CTCCAGCGTCGTCTCGGTCTTGCCCTCGGCATCGCTGAACAGCTTGCCGCAGACGGAGCACTTCCAGTAAGCCTCCACGCCGGCGGTCTCGCAGGTGGCAGGCACTGCCTCCACAGCGGTCAGCTGGTGGCCCACAGGGGGATCGGGCAGATCCGCCAAAGCGGCATCCACGTCGGCCTGAGAGACGTACAGAGTGGTCAGCACGTCCATAGCGGCGTCATAGGCCTTGGTCAGGCAGTTCTGCTCCAGATAGTAGGGGTTCGCCTCGATCTCGGCGTTGATGGCCGCTACACGGCGGGTCAGGGCGTCCTTGTTGGCCATGTCAAAGTAACCGGCACTGTCGCCGGAGCCCATGGCAAAGCCGCCGCCGATGTCGGAGCCGTAGGCCACCGTGAACTGCACACGCACCACGTCGCCCTCGGACAGATAGGAATCGGCAAAGCCCACGTTGGGGAATACGTTCTTCAGGCAGTACATCCAGCCGGAGGCGCTGGTGTAGTCGAATTCACCCAGACTGGTCTCGTCCGTCCGGGTCTGGATATCGAAGTTCTTCTCCTCCAGCTTCTCCCGCAGGGCCTGGGGGATGCTGTCGCCGGTGGGATCAATGCCCGCCAGCGCATCGCCCTGGATGTGGGACAGATAGAAGCCGCTCTCCAGAGAGCCGGTGTTGCTGTAGGTAAAGCCTCTTTCCTCCAGCAGACGGGCCAGCGCCTGAGCAGCGTTCTCGCCCTCGATGATGTCCACATAGCAGGGCTCGATGATGTAGCCGCCGCCCAGAGACAGGGCCTCCACGGTGAACACGGCCTTGCCCACCACATCACCGGGCTCGGCCTTCACATAGGTGATGGTGTAGGTCAGAGAGGCCTTGTGGGCCTTGACAACGACGGTGTTGACGCCCTCCTTGGTAAAGTGCAGGGTATAGCTGGTCTTGGTGTCATCGTCCCAGTTGACGGACACCGGATCACCGTTGAGGAGCACCGTTACCTCATTGGCGGGCAACTTCTTGCCGTCGCCGTCCTTGGCAAAGACGTCGAAGGTCATGCGGGAATTGCGCTGGGTGATGCCATCCTCCAGCGTGGTCTCCAGCGTGACGATATCCTCACGCACCGTCACCTCAAAGGTGGTGGTGAGCTGACCGAAGGTCACGGTGATGGTCTGCTGACCCACGGTCTCCAGCAGGGTGGGGGAGAGGGTGTACTGGTCGGCGGACAGGGTGGAAGCGCCGTTTCTGGTGACAGCCTGCACCACCAGACCGGCGGTATTCAGTGTGTCGCCCTCGGTATAAACGGTTTTCTTGGGCAGAGTCTTGACCTGAATGGCAGTGACCAGAGGCAGCTCCACATTCACCGCCTGATCCTCACCGCCCACCACGGTCAGTGTACCCTTAGCGGGCAGATAGCCCTCCTTGGTGACTACATAGCTCCACTTGCCGCTGGACAGCGTGCGGGTGGCGGAGGCAGCGGTGGCGTTGATGGTGACGGTATCGTTGCTGCTGTTGGTCAGCTGGATGGTGCAGCTGTCGATGGCGTTTCCGGAGTCATCCTTCACGGAGAAGGTGACGTCCGCCGTATTGGGCTTGACCACAGGGATGGTGATATCCGGCAGGGCGCCCAGCGCAAAGCTGCTGTAGCTATGGGGAACACTGATGGAGAGATTGGGCAGGGAATTGCGGTGCGAGCCGATATCCTTGCAGTTGCCGTAGAAGCTGAGAACGCCGTTCGTCAGGACATAGGGCTCATCAGCATCCCAGTCGGCGGGGATCTTTACCTCCACGGTGCGGCAGCTGTCGCCGTCCGCCCGGTCGAAGAGGTGACGCTGGTAGAAATACTTATCGCCGGTGACGGTATCGCCGCTGCCGGGATCGGTGTAGGAGACGTAGGCGTAGAGGCTATACAGGTTCGCCATGGTGTTGGCGGGGTGATACACGCCGGTGAGCTGCACGGTGACGGTGTCGCCGGGCAGGATATCACGGGTGGGGTCGGTCTTGTTGGTGATGACTACCCCGGCCTTCTTCACGGTGATGACCTGATAGGTGTCGGCGCCATCCTTGCTGATCTTGACGATGTTTTTGCCCTCGGTGAGAGTCAGAGTCACGTCGCCGCCCTTGGTGGTCACACCGTCGGTGCCGAAGCCGCCGGTGTAGGTCATGGCCGTCTCGGTGAGCGTGGGGCGCAGCAGGGTAACGGTGCTGCCGGCGGCGGGCCGGAAGGTGTACTGGCAGCCGTCATCGCCGGTGTAGTACAGCACGTCTGCCTCAGCATCCAGCTTGTTACCGGCCACCTTCCGGTCACCGTTGTTGATGGTCATGTTGGCATCCGGGCCGTTGGCGGCGTTCTCGCCTACCTCCACCACCACCACACCGGTGTTCTCCGGCCAGATGGCGCCAAAGGTCTTGTTCTTGTTGATGTCCCAGCCGCAGTCCGTCACATACATGGCGTCATAGGTCACCAGAACGACGGCCGTACCGGCGCTGTTGGCGGTGATGCGGCCGCTGTCATCCACGCTGACCACATTGGTGCCGTCCACATCCAGTGCCGTGTAGTGGAACACAGGCTCCAGCGTGGAGCCTCTGCTGCCGGCGGCGTAGCTGTTGGAGATCTGGAACATACGCAGGGGGCGCAGCTGCTTCATGCCGCCCACGGTCAGGGCGACGCTGCCGGTGTAGTCCACGCCGTTGAGGCGGATATCCGCCGCATCACTCTCCTCGTCCCGGAGAATGGCCTTGGGATTGCCGGTCATGGTTTTCGTCAGGTCATAACGGCTGGTGCTGCCGTCAAACTTGAACATACTGGCGTTAGTGACAAGCCCATCGCCGGTGGCCCGGTAGATGTAGCTGCTGCCGGCCGCCAGCCGGAAGGTGTAGACGTCGCTGTCATCGCCGGTGAGATCGGCATCGCCGGGAATCAGCGTACCCTGCCCATAGGTGGTGGAGGGAATGCTGTGCATGACGACACGGCCGCCCTTAGGCACCACGAAGCCGGTGCTCACGATCTGGGGCAGAGTGACGCTCCACGTAGCAGAGCCCGTCAGCTTCTGGCTGGTGGGCTGGGAGGCCTGATAGCCCTCGGCCGCTCTGGCCTCGGAGGGCTGGACGGACCAGGTGTAGGTACCGGGGGCCATGAGGTAGGGGTAGCCTACATAGCTGCCGGACTGATGGGGCTCGCCGGGGGTCATGACGGTGCCGTCGGCGGCCTTGACCTCGGTGGTGAAGTCATCTGCCGTCCAGCCGATCTCGATGGCGTAGACATAGACCAGATACAGCTCGAAGGTCTGCTCACCGCTGCCTTCGGTGACGGTGAGGGTGCCTGTGCCGATCTGATAGTCACCGCCCTGGACGGTGTCCCGTGCCTCATAGGTATAGGTGCCGGGAGCCGTCAGGAACTCGTATACGGTGTAGCTGCCGCTGGTGTCTGCGGGGATGGCCACAGGCTGGCCCGCAGCATCCTTCAGGGTCAGGGTCATGCCGGTGCCCCGGCCCTGGGAGGTGGTGATCTTCACCTGCCGCATCCCCTCCGGAACGTTGACCGTCACGGGAGCCACGGCGCTGGTGACACTGGTGGGCTTGTTGCCCGCCACGGTGTTGGTGACCACCACACGGTACCAGAAGCTGCCCGGTGCCTCGGTGGAGGGAGTGTAGCTGCTCTGGGTGGCGTCGGTGATGTCCTCGAAGCCGTCGGCGGCGGAGGTGGTGCTCACCTGCCACTGATAGCTCAGGGTGCCGCTGCCGGTGGCCTGCACCGCCAGAGCATTGGCCCTATCGCCGCAGGTGTAGGTGACAGCCGCCGTGGACAGGTCTGCCGTCAGAACGGGGGCTGGGGCGGCGGGGGAGTCGTCCTTCTCCACGAACTCCAGAATATAGGCGGTGTTGGTGTCGGCATAAGCCTGAGTCTTGACCAGAGACAGATTCTTCTCGTAGCCGCTGGTACGGGTCTCGATGGTATAGGGGGCGGAGGAGCCTACCTCATCTGCCGACCAGTAATTCACGGGGGGCGGCCAATCACTCAGACCGTCCTCCTGCGTGTAGCCGCTGCCGGATCTGCCGGCCTTATCCAGATAGACGGTGCCGTAGAGCTGGACCTTCTTGGTCCCGGCGGGGACAGTGACCTTATAGTGGGGGATATCGTTCCACGCAAAGGACAGATAGTCTACAAATTCGTACTCCAGCGCATCGCTGCTGCCCACCAGAGTGATCTTCTCCGGCTTTGCATCGGCAGCGGCCCATGCCGAGACCGGCAGGACGCTCACCAGCATCAGCAGGGACAGCATCAGCGCAAGGAGTTTCTTTCCGTACGACGTGCTCTTTGTCTGCATTTCGTTTCTCCTTTTCTCAAATATGTCGTGGTGTCAGTCGGGATCGGCGGCCCTGCGTGCAGGCCGCAGCCCTCACCTCCTCTCCGATGGGATTTTCTTGTCTGCCGTACGGACCCCCGTGGCCGGGGGCGGCTTTTGCTGATGGCACAAAGCAAAAGCGTCCGTGCCGCCGGTTCGGCAGCACAGACGCATAAAAGGGCGTTCTCTTTGTGCAGGCAGTCCCGGTGTAGGCAGGTACCGCAGCGGACGGCCCGGTGTATCTGACTTATCCGTCCCGTCGGACTTGCCGCCGGGAGGGCTTCACAGTGACCCACTCGCAGGGATTTGCACCCTATTCCACCTGTCCCCTCACAGGGACGGAGCCGTCTGCTGAGAAAGAAACGGAGTCCAGTTCAATGGCTGGAACGTTATCTTCCTCATCATAACACAAGGACGCCCGTTTTGCAATATCATACCGAAAAATCATTTGCCGGGAAATACCGGCCACTGCCGGGGAGACCCGAACCCCGCCCGGCAGAAAAAATTCCCCGGACAGTGTCCTGTCCGGGGAATGCTTCGGTGCGATAGACTCGGCTTTACTCGATGGAGATGGTGTAGTAGTACACCGGCTGACCGCCGCTGAGGAGGGAGACCTCCGTCTCCGGGCAGGCCTCGGTGAACAGGGCCTGCGCCGCCTCGGCCTCCTCCTGCGATACGCCCTCGCCGTAGAACAGGGTGACGAAGGCCGCCTCCCGCTCCGCCGCCAGCGCCGCCAGTCGGGTCAGCAGGGAGGTGATGTCCCGCTCCGTGCCGAAGAGCTTGCCGTCCAGCAGGGCCAGATAGTCGCCCTCGTTGATGGCGAAGCCGTCGAAGTCGGAGTTGCGGGCGGCATAGGTGATCTGGGCCGTGGTGACAGCGGCGGCCGCCTCGGTCATGGCCGCAAGAATGGCCTGTGGATCCTCCTCCGCCGTGTCCACGCTCATCATGGCGCTGATGCCCTGAGGGATGCTGTGGGTGGGTACCACGATGACCTGCTTCTCTGTCAGCCCCACGCACTGCTGGGCCGCCATGACGATGTTCTTGTTGTTGGGCAGCACGAACACGATCTCGCTGGGGGTGTGGTTCACCTCCCGCAGAATGGCCTCCGTAGAGGGATTCATGGTCTGGCCGCCGGATACCACCCGATCCACGCCCAGATCCCGGAAGGCTGCCGCCAGTCCGTCTCCGGCGCATACCGCCAGAAAGCCGTAGCGCTTCTCGGCAGGGACCTCCGCCTGCTCGGCCTGCTCGGCCTGCTCCAGCTCCGCCTCGATGGCGTCCAGATCGTCGGTACTCTGGGCCTTGCGGCCCGCTGCCAGATCGGCGGCTTGGGTCCGCATATTCTCGATCTTGGCCAACTCCAGCGTACCGTATCGCTGGGCCGCCGTCAGGGCCTCGCCGGGGGTGTCGGTGTGAACATGGACCTTGAAGGATTCGTCGTCCTCGCCGATGACCAGACTGTCACCGATGCTGTCCAGATAGGCCCGGAAGGGGGCCAGATCCACGTTGGGATCGTTCTTGCGGACGATGAACACAGTGTCGAAGGCGAAGGTGATGTCCTCGTCTCCGATGGCGGCAAAGTCCGCCTTGTCGTGCTCCGGCTCCTCCTCCACCTCCGGCATGGGCTCGCCCCGCAGGCTGCTGAGCATCCCCTCCAGAATGATGAGGTAGCCCTTGCCGCCGGCGTCCACCACCCCGGCCTTTTTCAGCACCGGATTCATCTCCGTAGTCTCGGCCAGCGTCTCATAGCCCGTGGCAATGGCCTCCGCCAGCACATATTCGGCGCAGTTCTGCTCCTGCGCCGCCTCCTCGGCTCTGGCCGCCGCCAGACGGGATACCGTCAGCACCGTACCCTCGGCGGGCTTCATCACGGCGCCGTAGGCCGTGGTCACGCCCTCGGACATGGCCGCCGCCAGCTGTACGCCGTCCATCTCCTCCAGTCCCTTCACGGACTTGGAGAGTCCCCGGAACAGCAGGGACAGGATAACACCGGAGTTTCCGCGGGCGCCCCGCAGCAGGGCGCTGGCGGTGATCTTGGCGGCCTCGCCCACCGTAGCGGGCTCGCACTTTTTCAGCTCCGCCGCAGCGGTCTGGATGGTAAGGCTCATGTTGGTGCCGGTATCGCCGTCCGGCACGGGGAATACGTTCAGGTCGTTGATGGCCTGCTTTTCACGGGTGATACAGGCGGCGCCGAAGGCGACCATCTGCTTGAAGGCGCCGCCGCTGATTTTTTCTGTCATGCTCTTGCTTCTCCTCCTACCGACGTTCATCACACGGTGATGGAGTCCACAAAGACATTCACTTCACGGACCTCCACGCCGGTATTTTTGGTGACCACATATTTGACCTCGCCCATAATGGAGCGGCATACCGTGGCGATATTCACACCGTTCTCCACGATGATGTGCAGCTCGATGGACACCGTGCCGTCCTCGTTATAGGTGACCTTTACGCCCTTGCTCATGGCTTCCCGGCGCAGCAGATGGACCAAGCCGTCCGTCATGCTGCGGTAGGCCATGCCCTTGACGCCGAAGCAGTTGGTAGCGGCGGCGCCGGTGATGCTGGTGAATACGGCGCTGCTGATACTGATCTCGCCCCGCTGGGACTGGACCTTAATCATAGTATTCTTCCTTTCCGTTCAGGATAAAGGGCAGACTGCCCAATGATACGATTGATACTAATACAGAGCATTATATCGCATTTATCCGCAGATAACAAGGGGAAATTACAAAAGAGGGCATCATGGCGTACATATTCCGCTTCCTGCGGCGCAAACTATGGGCGTTTCCATTTTATGACGCAGGAGGTAGCGCAAGCTATGGTGAAAGATTTCATCGACACAAATGAGTTCACACGGGAGCAGCTGGTGGATATGATCGAGCTGAGCCTTGCCATCAAACGGGCCATCCGCAGCGGGTACTATCCGCCCCTGATGCAGGACATGACACTGGGCATGATCTTCCAGCAGTCCTCCACCCGTACCCGTGTCTCCTTCGAGACAGCCATGAGCCAGATGGGCGGCCACGCCCAGTATCTGGGACCGGGAATGATCCAGCTGGGAGGCCACGAGACCATTGGGGATACCGGCAAGGTGCTGTCCCGTCTGGTGGATGTGGTGATGGCCCGTGTCATCGAGCATCGGACCGTCGTGGAGCTGGCCCAGTCCTGCACCGTCCCGGTGCTCAACGGAATGTCCGACTACAACCACCCCACGCAGGAGATCGGGGATATGTGTACCATCTTCGAGCATCTGCCTCAGGGCAAGCGCCTGAAGGACGTAAAGGTGGTGTTCGTGGGGGACGGCACGCAGGTCTGTGCCTCGCTGGGCTTCATCACCACCAAGCTGGGGATGCACTTCGTCCACTACGGCCCGGCGGGCCACCAGCTGACGGAGAAGCATCAGACCATTTTAGAGCGCAACTGCCAGCTCTCCGGCGGCAGCTGGCTGGTGACGGATGACCGCTCCGCCGTCCGGGACGCCGACTTCATCTACACCGACGTGTGGTACGGCCTGTACGAAAATGAGATGCCCAAGGAGGAGCGGGTGCAGGTGTTCCACGACTATCAGGTGAACCGGGAGCTGATGGCGCTGGGAGCCATCGGCTGCAAGTTCCTCCACTGTCTGCCGGCCACCCGTGGCGAGGACGTGACGGACGAGGTGGCGGACTCCGCCTCCTCCCTGTGCTGGGAGCAGGCCGGCAACCGCCTGACGGCCATGCGGGGCCTGCTGGTGTACTTCACCCGCTGCCGCCCGGAGCACACGGAACTGGAGATCGCCGCCGCACGGGACACACTGGAGCGGTTTCTGCAGGACCGCATTTACTGCTGACGGCCTATGGAAAACCGCAGAAAATTTCGCTTGGCGGATGTGATCCTGTCCGTCATTTGCGTGGTATTCGTGGCGGAGGCGGCGGCGCCGGTGGCCTCCATCGGCAACAGCCAGTATTTTTGGTGGCTGTTCATGATCGCAGCGTTCCTGCTGCCCTACGGCCTCATCGCCTCGGAGCTGGGGACGGCCTTTCCCGGTGACGGCGGCCTGTACGACTGGATCCAGACCGCCTATCCCGGCACCCGCTGGGGCGCACGGGCCTCGTGGTACTACTGGATCAATTTCCCGCTGTGGATGGCGTCTCTGGCGGTGGTATGCCCGGAGCTGCTGGAGGTGATCTTCGGCGGGCGCATCGACCCGGTGTGGTCACTGGTGATCCAGCTGGCCTTCATCTGGATCGTCACATGGATCGCCGCCTATCCGGTGTGTGACAGCATCCTGATTTTGAACCTCAGCGCCGCCATCAAGATCCTGCTGGCGCTGACGGTGGGGGTGCTGGGCATCGTGTACGTGTCGAAAAACGGCTTCGTCAACAGCATGGAGGCCCGGACCTTCCTGCCGTCCTTCGACCTGAACAGCCTGTCCTATATCTCCGTCATTCTCTTTAACTTTCTGGGCTTCGAGGTGGTCTGCACCTACGCCGACAATATGCAGGCCCCCCGGCGGCAGATCCCACAGGCCATCGTCACCGGCGGCATCGTCATTGCCGCCATCTACCTGTTCTCCGCCTTCGGCATCGGCGCCGCCGTGCCGGTGCGGGACATCAGCCCGGATTCCGGCCTCATCGATGCCGTGTCCCTGATGACCGGCGGGGCCGGCGGTACGCTGGTGCGGGTGGTGGCTCTCTTGTTTTTGGTGACGCTTTTTGGTAATATGATCTCATGGTCCATGGGCGTCAACTCCACCGCCGCCTACGCCGCCGACCGGGGCGATATGCCGGCGGTGTTCGCCCGGCGCTGGAAGCGCAACGATATGCCCGTGGGTTCCGCCGTCACCAGCGGCATCGTGGCCTCTGCCGTGTGCCTGCTGGGGGCGGTGATGGAGCGGCTCAGCCCTGACTCGTCCCTGTTCTGGAGCTTCTTCGCCTTGAATCTGGTGATGCTGCTGCTGAGCTATCTGCCGGTGTTCCCGGCGTTTCTGACCCTGCGGCGGAAATTCCCGGACCGGGAGCGCCCCTTCCGGGTGCCGGGCCGCAGCGGCTTTCTGAAGTGGCTGGGCTATGTGCCTATGGCCCTGATCATTCTATCCATCATCTTTACCGCCGTGCCGCTGTCGTGGGATCGGGAGACGCTCACCGGCGTGCTGCCCATCACCGTCGGCTCCGTGCTGAGCGTGCTGCTGGGCGAGGTGCTCATAGCGGCCCGGCGGCCCCAACACTGATTGCAGGAGGAAGCATTATATGGCAAAACGTATCATCGGCTCTACTCCCAAGGCGGACGGCTACCGGATGCCTGCGGAATTTGAACCCCAGGACGGGGTGTGGATGCTCTGGCCGGAGCGCAACGACAACTGGCGCAGCGGAGCCAAGCCTGCTCAGGAGACCTTCTGTCAGGTGGCCCGTGCCATTGCCCGGTTTGAAAAGGTCACCATGTGCGTCAGCGCCGGACAGTATCAGAATGCACGGGCTCGCCTTCCGGAGGAGATCCGGGTGGTGGAGGTGTCCTCCAACGACGCATGGGTCCGGGACTGCGGCCCCACCTTTCTGGTAAACGGACAGGGCGGCCTGCGGGCGGTGGACTGGACCTTCAACGCATGGGGCGGCCTGTACGACGGCCTGTACTTCCCGTGGGACAAGGACGATCAGGTGGCGCAGAAGATCTGTGAGATGGCGGACGTGGACTCCTACCGCACGGAGGGCTTCGTGCTGGAGGGCGGCTCCATCCATGTGGACGGCGAGGGTACCGTGCTGACCACCGAGATGTGCCTGCTGTCTCCCGGCCGGAATCCCGATCTGTCCAAGGCGGAGATCGAGGAGAAGCTGTGCCAGTATCTGGGCTGCGAGAAGGTGCTGTGGCTCCGGGACGGCATCGATCCCGACGAGACCAACGGTCATATCGACGATGTGGCCTGCTTCGTGGCACCGGGGGAGGTGGCCTGTATCTGGACGGAGGACAAGGACAACCCCTTCTATCAGGCGGCGCAGGACGCCTACCGCACCCTGTCTCAGGCCACCGACGCCAAGGGTCGGCGGCTGAAGGTGCATAAGCTGTGCCTGACCCGTGAGCCCTGTCGGCTGGAGGGCGCCGAGACCATCGACGCCGTGGAGGGTACCGTCCCCCGTGAAAACGGCGAGGTGAGCATCGCCTCCTATATGAACTTCCTCATCGTCACCGGCGGTGTGATCCTGCCCCAGTACGGCGACGAGAACGATGCGCTGGCAGTGCGTCAGGTACAGGAGATGTTCCCGGACCGTGAGGTGGTGGGCGTGCAGACCCGTGAGGTGGCCTTCGGCGGCGGCAATATCCATTGCATCACCCAGCAGCAGCCCCGTCCCTGACGGACAAAGCAAGGGGCAGTGGCTGAAACAGGGAAGCAGCCGAAACGGGAGAATAACAGCTGAAGCAAGAAAATGATTAGCAAAAAGGAACGTGCCATGGCACGTTCCTTTTTGCGTGGGGAGCATTTTTGTGTTGTGTCTCCGACGGGCGCCTTTCTTCCGGCAGGCCCTTTTTCATAAAGAACGTGTCTCCGACGGCTTATGTTCCCAGTAGCTTTTCTTTTTTGCCTCCGGCGGGTAACTTTCTTTCAATAGCGAAAGAAAGTACCCAAAGAACGCCGCTTGAAACCGATGGTTTCAAGACTTCCTTTGTCGAGTGCAAGAGTTGCTGCTTAAATCCCGCCGAAGCGAGGAATTGGTCTGCTTCTACTCACGCTGCCGCTTTATTGGGTGGTTGAAGGGGCTTACCACTCTACCGTCTGAAAATTCATCTCCCCAATCGCACTGTCATTCCGAGGAAACCGCCGAAGTGCCGCCTGTGGCGGATACAGCGAGGCGGTTTCAAGAAAGTGTCCCGGTTTTCACGCCACAACGTGGTTGGAAACCGGCTGACACGACGGTGCAGACAGTCCGCAGACTGGTTGTGGGAATCCGTATTCCCCGGCGGTAAACGTAATATTTTCTTCGCCTGAGTGGGAGCGGCAGCGGGTCTGTTGCT
>ERZ772858.2945-NODE-2945-length-11301-cov-8.383336_pt1 | contig 11301 bp, 9 predicted proteins | sample MGYA00512136_ERZ772858 | MGnify/ENA primary metagenome ERZ772858 (study PRJEB29015, sample SAMEA2737726) | human gut metagenome | biome: human gut; feature: human-associated habitat; material: faeces | place: China | collected 2012 ...
CGCTGACCTGCTGGGGAGTGTACTCCTTGCCGTTCAGGGTCACCTTGTGGTCGGTGCCCATGAAGCGCTTGATGGAAGCAACGGTGTTCTCAGGGTTGGTGATGGCCTGACGCTTTGCGACCTGACCCACCAGACGATCGCCGGTCTTGGTAAAGCCGACCACAGACGGGGTGGTGCGTGCACCCTCAGAGTTTGCGATAACAACGGGCTCGCCGCCCTCCATGACAGCCACGCAGCTGTTGGTAGTACCAAGGTCGATACCAATGATCTTACTCATAATGAAAGCTCCTCTCAAATTCAGAACGTTTTTTGTTTATATGATGCTCAAATGTTACCAAGCGGATGTTATATTTGAAAACCCTTGCGGGGTCTTGCAAAATCACTCTGCCACAACAACGGTGGCATGGCGGACGATCTTATCGCCCAGCTTGTAGCCCTTCTGGTAAACCGTGATCACGGTGCCGCTCTCCTGCCCATCGGGGGCGGGGATCTGCTGCACGGCATTCATAAAGTTGGGGTCAAAGGGCTTGCCCAGCGCCTCGATCTCCTCCACATGGAGGGTGCTCAGCGCCTTGGCTGCTTTGTCCAGCGTCATGGTCACGCCCTTCTTGTAGTTCTCGTCGGTGGTGGGGGCGTTGGCCGCCATATCCAGCGTATCCAGAATGGGGATGATCTGGTTCACGGCAAAGGACACGCCGTCGTTGAACTTCTGGTCAGCCTCACGGGTGGAGCGCTTGCGGTAGTTCTCATACTCGGCGGCCATCCGCAGCAGCTGATCCTTGGCCTGATTGGCATTCTTCTCAGCCGCGTCCAGCTTTGCCTTCACGGCCTCCAGCTCCCGGGCCTTCTTGTTGAAGAAGCCATCCTTTTTCTTGGGGTCTGCCGCTTCAGCGTTCGTCTCGGGAGCCGCTGCCTGCTCAGGTGCAGTTTCCGGGGCGGCCTGCTCGGCGGTGTTGGGCTCCACGGCAGGTTCTTCTGCCTGCGGGGTCTTTTTTGTTTCTTCGCTCATTCCAGGTCCTCCTTATAGATCACAGTCCGCCGGGGTGCGGCTGCCTGCGGGGTATCTTTTCGTTTGCCGCTCATTCCTTCGCCAAGCTGATCGGCAAAGGTGTGGAGCAGCGGCATCAGCTTCTGGAAGGGCATCCGAGTGGGGCCGATGAGGGCCACGGAGCCCCAGAGGCCTCCGCCCACCAGATACCGGTCACTCACGATGCACAGGCCGGGGATCTGAGGTTCCAGATCCTCGCCCAGCAGGATGCTCTCGCTCTGCTCTGCCGGGGGTGCAATGAGGGCGGCGGCCTGCTCTTCGTCGTTCAGCAGGCTCAGGATGCTGCCCACCTTGCCGTCCAGCTGGGGCCAGTCCAGCAGGTACTGCTCACCACCCAAATACACATGGGGCTGGGTGGAATCCTGCAGGATGGCGGCGGCGGCGCTGATCACCGGCACCAACTCCGGGCTGATCTGGCTGCACAGCTCTGCAAGGAGCCGGGGCGACAGATCAACAGGAGCCACAAAGGTCAGGTTCCGGTTGAGCAGGGCGGCAAGCGCCGCTGCATTTTCCCGGGAAAGACCGGTGCGGACCCGCGCAACACGGGTGCGGACATAACCGGCAGTGGTCACAGCCAGCACCGCTGCGGCGCTGCGGCCCACCTGCACCACCTCGTAGTGGGCGATGCAGAGATCCTCAGCACAGGGGGTGCTGACGGCGGCGGTACAGCCGCTGATGGCGGCCAGCGCCTTGGCGGCACCCTGTGCCAGCTTTTCCGGCTCGTGGTCAAGGCTTGCGAACACCGCGTCCACACGGGCGCGGGTCACACGGTCCAGCGGCTGGTCATCGGTGAGAAGATGATCCAGATAATAACGGTAGCCCTTGGCACTGGGGACACGGCCTGCGCTGGTGTGGGGCTGCTCCAGCAGACCCAGCTTGGTCAGCGCGGCCATCTCGTTGCGCAGCGTGGCACTGGAGACTGCCATATCAAAGTAGTTTGCCAGCACACTGCTGCCCACGGGCTCGCCCTCGAGGCCATACAGCGCAACGATCGCCTGCAAAACACGCTGCTTGCGTGCATCCATCGTCATAGCGCCTGCCTCCTTCGTTCGCTTTTTGTTCTTTAGCACTCCTTCTTCCTGAGTGCTAAGACCATTATATCCAATTTTGCGGCGCTGTCAATAGCTTCTCAGAAAAGTTTTGAAAGATTCATAATTCTGTCATAAAGGCCGCACAAAAAAGAGCCGCCCTGCGGCGGCTCTCCTATATAATAGATCATTCCTCCATCTGCTTTGCCAGAAATGCCGCCGCCACGTTCACCGCCTTGAGCTGGGCGGCATCGGGCTTGGCAGTGCGGTCCTCCGTAAGCAGGCCCACACTGCCGGTGACATCCCCCGCCGCAATGATGGGCACAGCGCACAGCAGCGCCCGGGGTGAGCCCTCACAGGGCAGCAATGCCTTTTCGGGGCTGCCATCGCTCTGGTAGGGCTTGCGGCTGTCCATCAGCTTTTCCAGCGGCTGGCTCACGCTGCGGTCTGCCAGATCCCGCCTGCCCGCACCGGATGCCGCCAGAATGCGGTCCCGGTCCGAGACAAAGGCTGTCAGGGCAAAGCACTTGCTCAGCACATCCACATACTGGGCCGTCACCCCGCTCAGTTCCCCCATGGGCGAATACTTTTTGAAGATGACCTCGCCATCCCCTGTTGTGAAGATCTCCAGCGGGTCTCCCCTGCGGATGCGCTGGGTGCGGCGGATCTCCTTGGGGATGACCACCCGCCCCAGCTCATCGATGCGGCGCACGATGCCGGTTGCTTTCATAAGGTTTCCTTCCTTTCCATGTTCCGGTTTTGCTTCCAGATTTCTGTGAAGTATGGTTATTCTGTGGAAACAGGAAGGGAATTATTCATTCAGCTCCGGCCGGAGCCTTACCTGCGCACATACTGCGTCTTTCTGCCCGCGCCAATCCTCTCCAGAACGCCCTCCTCTGTCAGTTTTTTCAGCGCGCTTTCAATCGAGCTTGTACCAAAGCCCGGGCAGGCCTCTGCGGCCTCCTGTTTTGTAAAGGATCCCAGCTTTTCCATCGCATAACTGCGCACTCGTTCGTACGCCGTCACGCGCTTCTGTCCTCCGCCAACCAGATCGACCCGCTGCTCAAAATCCTGATAACAGGAGCAGATCACCGCCAGCATATATTTGATAAACGGTGTCGGGTCATTTTCCTCCTCATGCCAGTGCTGATCAGCCTGCGCCAGTGCTGCATAGTACTCATCCTTAGTCTCTGCAATTGCTTTTTCAATGCTGATGTACTGCCCCACAACATATCCATTCTGATACAGCATCAAAAGGGTCAGCAGCCGGCTCATTCTGCCGTTACCATCATTGAAAGGATGGATACAGAGAAAATCCAAGATAAAACAGGGGATCAAAAGCAGGGGATCAACGAGTTCTCTGTGCAGCACATCCTGATAAGTACGGCAAAGTGCCTCCACAGCACCCGGTGTCTCGTATGGTTCCAGCGGGCGGAACAGCACATGGCGTTCCCCGCTGGGAAGGGTCATATCGATCTCATTGGGTGTAGTCTTAAAATGTCCTCGATAGGTCAAATTCGTATATTTCAGCAGATCACGGTGCAGTTGCAGGATGTACCCCGGCTCTACCGGAATATAGGCATAGTTCTCGTGGATGAGATTTAAAACATTCCGATATCCCAATATCTCCATTTCGTCCCGGTTACGTGGAGTCGTTTTATCTTCAACCAGCTGTTTCAGGCGTGCATTGGTCGTGATGATCCCTTCGATCCGATTGGAGGACTCTGTACTTTGGATCTTTGCGATCTCCACCAGCCGCTCCAATTCAGCGGGCCTTTGTTTCAGATATAGTTCCTGCCGCCCCTTGCATTCATGGATCTTCGCAACATAAGACAAGACCTCATTATCCCAGGAGTATTCTGCAATCTTTTTATAATCAAATGTACGCATGATTCACCCATTCCTTCTCCCAGCCCGTTCTTCCTTCTCCCAATTATACGCTCATTTTGGGAGAAAGCACAAGAAACTGGGAGAAATCTTTTATCGTTCTCGTCACTCGCAGCTCCGGCCGGAGCGCTGCTTATCCTCATACATCCGGTGGTCGGCCAGAATGCGGATGGCACGCACATCGTCGCTGTCGCAGGGGTAGACCGCACAGCCGCAGCTGGTGCCAACCTGCACCTCTGCATCCTTCAGGCGGTAAGGCTCCCGGATGGCTGCCTTGATCTTTTCCACCCGGCTCTTGCAGAACCCCTCCGTTACGGTTCCGTTGACGATGAGGGCGAACTCATCCCCGCCGATGCGGAACACCGCATCGCTCTCCCGCACGCAGCCCCGCAGGCGGCTGGCCACCTCCTTGAGCAGCTGGTCGCCCACATCGTGGCCGTAACGGTCGTTCACAGGCTTGAAACGGTCAAGGTCGAGGTAGAACAGGACAAACGGTGTCCTGTTCAGCTCGTTTTCTTTCAACAATGCGTCAAAATAGCGTTCATTATACAGTCCGGTCAGGCCGTCGGTGTTGGCCAGGTCCTCCATCTGCTGGCGGGCCTCCCCTTCCTGCCGGAGGGCGCGCTCCTTTTCCTCCACGCGCAGGCGGGCATCGGTGCGGACACCGTGCACCAGCACGATGCCTGCGCAGAAGAACAGCCCAGCCAGCAGCAGGATGGTGGCGTTCTGGATCTTCCGCATTCCACTGTCCACCACGCCACGGCCGACGATGCCCACAATGGACAGATCCTGAAAGCCCACAGGCTGGTAGACCAGATAATAGCTCTTGCCCTCAAGCCAGTAGGAAAGGCTGCCGCTGCGGCCCTCTGCCACGTCCTGCCGGGCCCGGGTCAGTGTGCCCGCATCCACCTGCGCATACTTCTGCAGGTAGTCGAACAGGTTGTCCATCCAGTCCTCGATCTCGCTCTTGGGCTCCTCCGAGAGCATCACATCGCCATCGGGATGGATGATGTAGCAGTCGCTCTGGCCGCCGTAAGCACTGCCGCCGATCAATTCCTCTATGGTCTTATTCCGATAGCTCACGGCAAGGCTGGTGTAGGTGGTGCCGTCGATCTCCACCGGCGCAATGGGCGCAGCGTATACCACCCGGCGTTCCCCGCTCCGCATGATGTAGCTGGACACCGTAGGCTTGCCGGTGCGGTACATCTCCTCAAAGGCCGTCCAGAGGTGATCCACTTTTTCATGCTTGCCCCGGATGCTCCAATATTCGCAGTTTTCATTGAACAGATACACGCTGCTGTACCGCCAGATCTCCCGCTCGGCCTCATAGCTGCGCAGGCGTTCCTCCGCCAGGCCCTCCTCATTGGCAGCCTGCAGGCTCTTGCCCCACTCGTTCAGCATGTTCCAGTTGCTCCGGCTGAAGATGGTAAACGCCTTATCCACCTGCTCATAGGTCTCCAGCAGGTTGCGGGTGCCTTCGTCATAGAACTGCTGCCGGATATACAGGACGTACCAGCACAGACCTGTCACCACGACCATCGCCAGCAGCAGCGCAGCTGCCGTCCATCTTTCTTTTTTCTTCCACATATTCAGCTTCTCCTCAGCAGAGTCCCAACTCTCTGCCCTTTTCCGGCCGCATTTCCACAGCCTGCGAAACCACGCAATTCCGTCGAATCAACACTACCAAATTCTGCTTTTTCTGTCAAGGCTTTCGTCAAAGATTATTCGCTGCAAATTTGGGGCATTCTTCTATCCTTTTGCTGCTGTGTATGTTATAATAAAATGTATGGATTTCCGAGGGGGTGCTCTTATGCAGCAGATCGTGATATTGGGCGGCGGTGCAGCGGGCCTTGCCGCCGCATTGGCCGCCGCCCAGTCTGCCCCGGCAGGGGCAGTGCGGGTGACGGTGCTGGACCGCAACCCCAGGTGCGGCAAAAAGCTGTTGGCCACCGGCAACGGCCGCTGCAATCTGGACAACACCGGCATTGCACCGGAGCAGTATTTCACCGCTGATCCCGCCGCCCTGCGGCCCCTGCTGGCCGCGGTGGATGCCGCCGCACCGCTGGAATGGTTCGCGGCGCTGGGCCTGTACACCCGCACCGATGAGGCCGGGCGGGTGTATCCCTACTCCAACCAGGCCGCAGACGTGCTGGCCCTGCTGGAAGGCCACCTTGCCCGGCTGGGCGTGGAGGTGCGTACCGGCTGCACTGTGCAGACCCTGAGCCAGAACCGCAGCGGCTACACCATCCTGTGCGAGGATGCCGAGGGTCAGGACCAGACCCTGCGGGCCGATGCCGTCATCTGCGCCATGGGCGGCAATGCCGGGCCGCAGTTCGGCACCGACGGCTTCGGCACCCGATTCGCCGCCCAGTGCGGCGGAAAGCTGGAGCCGCTGTACCCCTGCCTGACCGCCCTGCAGACAGCAAAGCCCAACCGATCTCTGGCCGGCATCCGGGCCAAAGCCGCCGCCACCCTGCTGGACCTCGACCGCCACTGCACCGTGGCTGTGGAAAACGGCGAGGTGCAGTTCACGGACTACGGGCTTTCGGGCATCTGCATCATGCAGCTGTCCGGCCATCTGGCCCCGGGGCGGGGGCCAAAGCGTCCGGCCGTTGAGCTGGACCTCTTCCCCATGCTGGACGAGACTGCCCTGACCGCCCTGTTTGCAGCCCGGGTGCCCCTGCTGTCGGGCAAGGCACCTGCGGATTTCTGGACAGGTCTGCTCAATCCCAAGCTGGGCCGCGCCCTGTGGGCAGCGGCAAAGCTGCCTGAAAAACCGGTGGACACCCTGCCGGATGCCGCCTGGCAGGTGCTGGCCAACGCGGCCAAGCACTGGCTGTTCGAGGGTCTGACCCCCTGCGGCTGGAAGCAGGCCCAGACCACCGGCGGCGGCCTGAGCCTGACCGAAGTGACCCCCAGCTTCCAGTTCAAGGGCTGCCCCGGCCTTTACTTTGTGGGTGAAACGCTGGACTGCGCCGGCAGCTGCGGCGGCTTCAACCTGCACTGGGCCTTTGGCAGCGGCATCGCCGCCGGGCGTGACGCGGTGCGGAGCCTGAAGCGGCCTGCCCCGAAGCCAAATAAAAAGAAGCGATAAAGAATGACCCTCTCCATCCCGCATCTGACAGACAGACTGCAGGGACGGAGAGGGTCATTTTCGTTTCAGGTACGCTTGTGTCTCCCGGACCACCACCCCCGAAAGCCCCACTACGCCCACAAGATTGGGCAGCATCATCAGGCCGTTGAAGGTATCGGAGAGCGCCCAGGCCAGGTCCAGCTTCATCACAGCACCCACCAGCACCATGGCCGCAAACACCAGTTTATATCCTGCGGCGGCACGCTCCCCCAGCAGATACACCACTGCCCGGGTGCCGTAATGGCTCCACCCCAGCGTAGTGGAATAGGCAAACAGCAGGACCGACACCGCGATGAACTGCGGCCCGAACGCACCGAACACCGTGGAAAAGGCCTGCCCCACCAGTGCGGAGCTCTCCACACCGGTCAGCGCCGCACCGGTGTCCAGATCCACAAGGCCGCTGGTGAGTACCACAAGGGCCGTGATGGTGCAGACCACCATGGTATCTGCAAACACCTCGAACATGCCCCACATTCCCTGCTGGACAGGCTCCTCCACGTTGGCCGCGCAGTGCACCAGCACCGACGCGCCCAGTCCTGCTTCGTTGGAAAAGGCTCCCCGCTTGAATCCCCAGCTGATGGCCCGGGCCATGCCGTAGCCCAGCACCCCGCCCCCGGCGGCCTGCAAGCCAAACGCCCCCCGGAAGATGGCCGCGAATGCCGCCGGGACAGCCGCCCAATGGACACAGACCACGGTCAACGCCCCGAACAGGTAGAACAGGGCCATGAGCGGGACGATGGCCTCCGTGACTGCGGCCACCCGCTTCAGCCCGCCCAGTATGACCCGTCCGGTGAGCAGGGCCAGTACGATGCCCGTTGCCACCGGCGGCACCCGGAACACTGCCTGCAGATTGCCCGCGATGGAGTTGATCTGGCTCATGTTCCCCATGCCGAAGCTGGCCAGCACGCAAAAGCAGGCAAACAGCACTGCCAGTGCCCGGCCAAAGCCGCCGCCCAGCCCCTCGGCCAGATAGTACATGGGCCCGCCGCACCATCTTCCGGCGGCATCCCGGCGGCGGTAGCAGATGCCCAGCACGTTCTCGGCATAGCTGGTCATCATCCCCAGCAGGGCCATGACCCACATCCAGAACACAGCCCCTGGCCCGCCCGCCAGAATGGCTGCCGCCACACCCACGATGTTGCCGGTGCCGATGGTCGCCGCCAGCGCCGTGCAAAGGCTCTGGAACTGGCTGATGGCTTCATCGTCCGTGTGGGCGGTCACGTTTCGGTCCAGGAAGATGGCCCCGATGGTGTGCCGCATCCAGTACCCGAAATACCGCAGCTGGAAAAAACCGGTGCGCACTGTCAGCAGGCAGCCGGTGCCAAACAGCAGCGCCAGCCCCACCGGCCCCCATACCACACCGCTGACCACCGCATTCACCCGCGCCAAGCTCTCCCACATACACAAACGCCCCCTGTGCTCTACTGTATGGCACAGGGGGCGTTTTCATGCCCGGGCAGCGGTTTCTGTATAAAAAAGAATATCCCGGCCCACCCTGTTCCAAAACGAAACGGAGGAACACGGGATGCACAAGAACGGTTGGAGGCCCTTCTGGGCGGCTTTGGGGGCGGCACTTCTGGTGCTGCTGCCGCTGGTGGGCGGCACAGTCCTGCTCACCCGGCAGATGGTGCGCACCCGCATCCAGACCGCCCAGCCCCAGAGCGGGGTACCCATCCAGCTGCCCCGGGCCGAGCACCGGATGACCCTGCTTCTCTGCACCGCCGGGGAGCAGCCTGGCTTTTTGCTGGTCTACCTGAACGCCGCCCAGAACAGCCTGAACCTGCTGGCCGTGCCGGGGGAGCTGACGGTTCCCTTCAACGGAGAGACTGCCAGCCTTGCCCACTGCTACGGAGCGGCGGGGCCCGCCCGGTGCCGTCAGGCGCTTCTGGAGGTGCTGGGCCTGCCGGAGGATATGCTTTATCTGGCGCTGTCCCCCGCCGTGCTGGAAAAGACCGCTTCCCGTTACGGGCCGGTGCGGGTTGGGTTTTCGGGGGCACTGACTGCCGATGAGCTGGCCGAAACCGGGCTTTCCGCCGCTGTGCAGAGCATTTCGGCCAAGGAGGCCCACGCTCTGCTCTCCGGCTGGGATGCGGACGGCATCCTGCCGCCTGCCCGCCGGGCCGCCGCCCGGGCGGCAGTGTGGGAAGCCTTTTTCCGGCAGGACCTCACCCTGCTGCCCGCCACCCTGCCGGATGCCCTGCGGGCCAGCAGCACGGCCCTGCTCACCGACTTTGCAGCACAGGATTATACCTTGCTGGGCACGGTCCTGGAGTTTCTGGCCAACAACAGCGCCCTCCCCCACGCCGAGGCCCTGCCCGGGGCGTGGGATGCAAAAGCGGGCACTTACACGGTCACAGACGCTTCCCGGGCGGCGGTGCAGACCTTCCTCAGCGTTTCGCCCGCCTCGGGGAATGATGCCTCGCTCAGGGAGCCATAGCCCAGCACAAACGTACCGGAAAATTCCTGTTCCCCGCCGGTCAGGTCATAATCGCTCAGCAGGCTCAGGGCCACGCCCTGCACCTTTGCGGCGGCGCGAAGGGCGGCATCCGGCGGGGCATTTTTCAGCCTTGCCAACAGATGCAGGCCGGTGTGCAGGCCGGTCAGGGTCAGCTTGTCCGGCGCAAAAGCAGTGCGCAGAGAGGCAGCCAGCGCATCCCGCCGGGCCTTGTAGGCCACGCGCTCCCGGGCAAGATGCCGGGTGAAGTAGCCCTCGCGGATGAAGCGGGCCAGGGTCTGCTGCTCAAACCGGCTGACGGTGCAGGAATAGATCCGGTACTTTGCCCGCCAGGCGGGCAGCAGCTGCCGGGGCAGCACCATGTAGGCGATGCGGATGCCGGGGGCCAGACTGCGGGAGCAGGTGGAGAGGTAGACCACCGGGCCGTCGGCCCCGGCCATGCCCTGCAGGCTGGGCAGGGGGCGGGTATCAAAGCGGAACTCCGAATCGTAATCGTCCTCTATGATATACCGCTGGCCCGGGCAGCGGGATGCCCAGTGGAGCAGCTCCGTGCGGCGGCCCGCCGGCATGGTCACGCCCGTGGGGAACTGGTGGCTGGGCGTGACATAGCACACCGCCGCGCCCGAGCCGGACAATGCCTCAACAGAAAGGCCGTCCGCATCCACAGGCAGGCAGCAGCACGCCACGCCGTTGTTTTCCAGCACCTGCTTCGCGCGCTGGTAGCCGGGGTTTTCCACCGCCGTTTTGCCGGGCAGGAGCGGGGCCAGCAGGCCCAGCAGATACTCCATACCGGCACCCACCACCACCTGCTCGGCGGTGCACCGCACGCCCCGGTATTCCTCCAGATAATCCGCCAGCGCCTGCCGCAGCTCCACGTCCCCCTGCGCATCGCCATGGGTCAGCAGCTGGGGCGAGGAATAGAGCAGCTCTTTCTGCAGTCGGGCCCAGGTGCGGAACGGGAACAGCCCCGGGTCCACGCCCCGGGTGGACAGATCGAACCGGACGGGCGGCTCGGCTGCTTCCGGCGGAGCGGCAGACACCGGGGGCGGCACTTCCTCGGGCCGGGTGGGCAGGGCAAGATATTCCTGTACATAAAAGCCGCTGCGCTCCCGCGGCTCCATGTAGCCCTCGGTCGCCAGGATCTGATATGCCGCGTCCACCGTGTTGACAGAAACCGACAGCTCTGCCGCCAGCCGCCGCTTGCCGGGCATCCGGGTGCCCGCCGGAATGGCCCCGCTGCGCATCTCGGCGGCAAGGCTCTCATAGAGCTGCTCGTACAGCGGCACCCCGCTGGCGGCATCCAGTGCAGTTGTCAGATGAAACATAAGACCTCTCCCCTTTTTGGGTGCTTTGCCAAACTGACCCCATAAAAAAACTTTATTCTGGGTATTTTCATGGTGCCAGTTTCGCGTATAATAGGAGCATACCAACCACACGCCCAAATGTCAAGTAGTTTTATGGGTAAGTTGCTTTGAAACGGGCGAACGATCCTGCGAAACAGGATGGAGGGGTTTCGCCCCGAAAAATTTGGAGGGAAAAATCATGTCTACAACTGCAATGTGGCTGCTGCTGGCTGTGGTGATCGTTGTCATCCTGTTCGGCAGTGTGCTGTACAAGCGCACCTTTACCACCAAGGAGCTGGCCCTGACCGGCGTTATGGCCGCGCTGAGCCTGGTGGCATACCTGTTCTTCCGTGTGCCGTTCTACGGCGGCTCCTCGTTCCATCTGGGCAACACCTTCACCGCCCTGA
>ERZ772858.2946-NODE-2946-length-11298-cov-3.129859_pt1 | contig 11298 bp, 6 predicted proteins | sample MGYA00512136_ERZ772858 | MGnify/ENA primary metagenome ERZ772858 (study PRJEB29015, sample SAMEA2737726) | human gut metagenome | biome: human gut; feature: human-associated habitat; material: faeces | place: China | collected 2012 ...
GACCGGAAGAGGTATTCCGGTATCCTGTGAAGTGGATATCTACGGTGCACTGAGCGAATTCATTGGAACGATGGTAAGTAACGATGCGGTAACCCTGCTGGATATCAACAACACCGTACCGGCAGACATGTACGAAAACGAAATCAAAGGAAAATACAACTATACACTTAAAGATACGTTCATGGGATTCCACTGTGGCAATACCACAACCGGAAAACTGACTTCCTGCTCTATGAAATATCAGCTGATCATGGCAAGATCCCTGCCGGAAGAAGTAACACAGGGAACATTGGAAGGAGATATCGTACCTGGAGATATCACATTCTTCCGTCTGCAGAGCACATCAGACAATGTACTGAGAGCTTACATTGCACACGGTGAAGTCCTTCCAGTAGCAACACGTTCCTTCGGAGCAATCGGAATCTTCGCAATTCCGGAAATGGGCAGATTCTATCGTCATGTACTGATCGAAAAGAACTTCCCGCATCACGGAGCCGTAGCATTCGGACATTACGGAAAAGCACTTTACGAAGTATTCAAATACATCGGAGTACCGGTAGACGAAATCGGCTACAACCAGCCAAAAGGTGTACGTTACCCAACAGAAAATCCTTGGGGCTAATTAAAACTATACACAATCATATAAGGGGCGGCTGAATGAACCCGCCCCTTTATAGTACAAAGAAACACGAATTAAAAACAGGATTTATGTTTCAAGCAGGCGGTTCAATGTCTTGAGGACCAGATTATAGAAAATAAATATGGCAGATTCCATTTGAGGCAATGAAGATGAGACTCAGAAATTGTGGAAGCCATTGCGGACACAATTTCCGCCCTAAGAGGCTCATCGGAATGCTTTGCCGATTGGAAGATGCAATATTTATTTTCTATAATCTGGTCACAATCCCTCGAATCCGTCAGGTTGATATAAAAACCCTAACAAGGAGGAACATTATGCTCTATATAGGCGTAGACCTTGGAACATCCGCAGTAAAACTTCTGTTAATGGATGAAAAAGGCGACATCAAAAAAATTGTTTCAAAAGAATACCCATTATACTTCCCACATCCGGGCTGGTCAGAACAGCATCCGGAAGACTGGTTTACCCAGTCCGTAGAAGGCATCAAAGAACTGACTTCTGAGTGTGATAAGAGCCAGGTTGCAGGAATCAGCTTTGGTGGACAGATGCACGGACTGGTCATTCTGGATAAAGACGACCAGGTCATCCGCCCGGCAATTCTCTGGAACGATGGACGTACCACAGAAGAGACGGATTATCTGAATAACGAGATCGGAAAAGAAACGCTTTCTAAATACACAGCAAACATTGCATTTACTGGATTTACCGCACCAAAGATCCTGTGGGTAAAGAAAAATGAGCCGGAGAATTTTGCAAAGATCACAAAGATCATGCTTCCAAAAGATTATCTGGCATACTGCCTGTCAGGAAGCTTCTGCTCTGATTATTCGGATGCATCCGGCATGCTTCTGATGGATGTAGAACACAAATGCTGGTCCAAAGAAATGATGGACATCTGCGGCGTAACAGAAGAACAGCTTCCGAAGCTTTATGAAAGCTACGAAGTTGTGGGAAGTCTGAAGCCGGAAGTAGCAGCAGAACTCGGACTTTCTGAAAATGTAAAAATTATTGCAGGAGCAGGCGATAATGCAGCTGCAGCTGTCGGAACAGGAACAGTTGGTGACGGAAGATGCAACATTTCTCTTGGAACATCCGGAACCATCTTTATTTCCAGTGCAAACTTCGGCGTGGATAAGAACAATGCTCTGCATTCTTTTGCACATGCAGACGGTCATTATCATCTGATGGGATGCATGTTAAGTGCTGCATCCTGCAATAAATGGTGGGCAGAAGAGATTCTTCACACGGATGATTTTGCTGCAGAGCAGAAAGATATTACAAAGCTAGGTGAGAACCATGTGTTCTATCTTCCATATCTGATGGGAGAGCGTTCACCGCACAATGATCCATATGCAAGAGCTACCTTTACCGGTATGACGATGGATACCACAAGAGCAGATATGATGCAGGCAGTACTGGAGGGAGTTGTATTTGCACTCCGTGATTCCCTTGAAGTTGCAAAAAGCCTTGGAATCAAGATTGAACGTACCAAGATCTGCGGTGGTGGAGCAAAGAGTCCTCTTTGGAGAAAGATGATCGCCAATATCATGAACCTGAAAGTGGATATCATCGAGAGCGAAGAAGGACCGGCACTTGGAGGTGCAATCCTTGCAGCAGTCGGATGCGGCGAATACGAAAGCGTAGAAGCAGCAGCTGACAAGCTGGTTAAGATTGTAGATACCGTAGAACCGGAAGCAGAACTGGTTGAAAAATACGAAAAGAGATACCAAGAGTTCCGTCAGATTTATCCGGCACTCAAACCGGTATTTCCGCATATTCAGTAATTGAATATAAGATTTTTATGGCGTCAGTCACATTGAATCTTCTTCTTTGCAGTCCCCGTTGACAGTGAAAGTTAAAACCCGTATAATGAATTATAAGATTGACATGATGTGGAGGGCTTGATTCTATGATTATTGCAAAGAATGATGAAGATAAAAGAAGCCGTGTGTGGAACTATGTGACAGGAATTACGACCGTTCTGATCATTATCGTGGCTGGATATTTCATTTACCAGGGATTTTTCGGAAATCCGCTGGAAGGAAAGTGGAAGCATGATGAGAGTGATATGATACTGGAAGTAGATGACCATAATGAAGCAGAGCTTGACTGGAAGAACCTGATCGATGGTAAGGATGTGGATGTGGAACTTGGATATACACTGGATATCAAGGCAAAGCAGATTACATTTACTGTGAAGCAGGAAGAGCTGGATGAGACAGCGAAAGAACTTGGTGATAATGTAACTGCATCGGAAGTAGAGCAGGCGATCAATTCTGTACTCACTACATTCAATTACAGTGTGGACGGAACCGAGCTTACACTTACCGAGTGGGATTATGGGGACCAGATAATTTTTGAAAAAGCAGACAAATAAAGAGAACCCTCTCTCTGTGGGCACGAAAGTCCGCAGGCAGAGGGTTTTGTGTGAGAACAGGAGGTTAAAAGCAGATGACAAGGAAGGAGACAAAAGTAATAAATATCGGAGGAAGAAAGATCGGTGGAGGCAATCCGGTAGCGATCCAGTCCATGACAAATACAAAGACAGAGGACGTGGAATCTACAGTTGCACAGATTCTTGCTCTGGAAAAGGCAGGATGCGAGATTATCCGCTGTGCAGTTCCGAATATGGAAGCAGCACAGGCTTTACAAGAGATTAAGAAACAGATCCATATTCCACTGGTTGCAGATATACATTTTGATTATCGTCTTGCGATCGCTGCAATTGAAAACGGTGCAGATAAAATCCGTATCAATCCGGGGAATATCGGAAGTGAGGACAGAGTCCGTGCGGTTGTGGAGAAAGCAAAAGAATACGAGATTCCGATCCGTGTCGGGGTGAACAGTGGTTCGCTGGAGAAGAACCTTCTGGAAAAATATGGTGGCGTGACTGCAGAGGGAATCGTGGAAAGTGCACTTGACAAGGTACACATGATCGAGAACATGGGATATGACAATCTGGTGGTCAGTATTAAGTCTTCAGATGTCATGATGTGTGTAAAAGCGCATGAGCTGATCGCAAAGAAATGCCCGTATCCGTTGCATGTGGGAATCACCGAGTCCGGGACGCTGCTTTCAGGCAATATTAAATCTTCAGTAGGACTTGGAATCATCCTTTATCAGGGAATCGGAGATACGATTCGTGTATCGCTGACAGGGGATCCATTAGAAGAGATCAAGAGTGCAAAACTGATCCTGAAAGCACTGGGACTTAGAAAAGGAGGAATTGAAGTTGTATCCTGCCCGACCTGTGGACGTACCAAGATTGATCTGATCGGACTTGCCAATAAAGTAGAGACGATGGTTGCTGAATATCCACTTGATATCAAGGTTGCAGTGATGGGATGCGTGGTAAATGGTCCTGGAGAAGCAAGAGAGGCAGATCTCGGAATCGCAGGAGGAATCGGTGAAGGACTTCTGATCAAGAAGGGAGAGATCATCCGTAAGGTAAAAGAGGATGAACTTTTAGATGCACTTCGTAATGAACTGGAACATTGGGGCGAATAGAAGATGACAAAGCTATTTTTTGATGTGTTTCCAACATTGAATATGGATAACGACAGCCATATGCTGTTTGAAAAGGTGGAGGTGACGAAAATCACCTCCACTTCAGCCAGAAATCATATCAAGGTTTATATTTACAGTACCCATTTGATCCCGAAGAAGACGGTATGTTATGTGGAGGATCAGATTGAGGAGCAGCTGTTTTCGCAGGGGAATATTCCGGTGACGATCGTCGAGGAATACCGGCTTTCCGAGCAGTATACGCCGGAGAACCTGATGCATGCGTATAAGGAGAGTATCCTTTTTGAACTGGAACAGAAAAGTGTGCTGGAGAAGAATATGTTCCAGAAGGCGAAGTGCCGCTTCGAAGGGGAGCGTACTATGTGTCTGACTATGGCGGACACGATTGTTGCAGAGGGAAAGACCAGCGAGATCACCAGCTATCTGAAGGATGTCTTTGAGAACCGTTTCCATGTGCCGGTGGATGTGGAGATCGACTACGAAGAGGTGAAAGAGAGCAAATACAAGAAATTCAATGAAATGCAGCTTCAGCAGGAAGTAGATGCGATCAGGGAAAGGAATCAGAAGCTGCAGGCACAGCATGCTACGGAAGAGGCGGCGAAAGCAAAAGAAACGGAAGGCATATCAAAGAAGAAAGCGGAAAAAGCAGAAGATGCCGCTAAAGAAGCAGATGCATCAAGTACGCAGAATAAACAGGAACAGAAGAAACCGGAGACTCCGAAAAAGCAGGAATTTGCAGGAAAGTCCAGTGGGTTCAAAAGTGGCAAGGGAAGCTTTGTGCGTCGGGATTATCCGCTCAAGCGCTCCGATGACCCGAACGTAATCTATGGACGGGACTTTGACGATATGCCGATCGAGCTGAAGACAGTTACCGGAGAGATGGGTGAGATTACTTTCCGGGGACAGGTGATCAGCTTTGATACCCGTGAGATCCGGAACGAAAAGACAATCGTCATGTTTGCCGTGACCGACTTTACCGACACGATCATGGTCAAGATGTTTACCCGCAATGACCAGCTCCCGGATCTGCTTGCGGAGATTAAAAAAGGTGTATTTCTGAAAATCAAAGGAGTTACGACGATTGATAAATTTGATGGAGAGCTGACCATTGGTTCTGTAACCGGAATCCGCAAAACTTCGGATTTCCGTGTAACAAGAAAAGACAAGTATCCGGAAAAACGCGTGGAGCTTCACTGCCATACCAAGATGAGCGATATGGATGGTGTTTCCGAGGCAAAAGATCTGGTAAAGCGAGCACATGACTGGGGGCACCCGGCGATTGCGATCACCGATCATGGTGTGGTGCAGGGGTTTACCGATGCCAATCATGTGATCGAGGATCTGGATAAGGATGATCCATTTAAAGTTATTTATGGAGTGGAAGGATATCTGGTAGATGATCTGACTAAGATCGCAGAGAACGAAAAAGGACAGGACCTGGAAGGCACTTACGTGGTATTCGATATCGAGACAACCGGTTTTTCCGCTGTGACTGATCGGATCATCGAGATTGGCGCGGTAAAAGTGGAAGACGGTAAGATTACAGATAAGTTCAGTACCTTTGTCAATCCGAAACGTCCGATCCCGTTCCGTATCACGGAACTTACCAGCATCACCGATGAGATGGTCATCGATTCGCCGGATATTGAGACGATCTTGCCGCAGTTTATAGAATTTATTGGCGATGCGGTTCTGGTGGCGCATAATGCTTCTTTTGATGTGGGATTTATCGAGCAGAACTGCAAAAGGCAGAAGATTGAGGCTGATTTTACTTATGTAGATACCGTTGCACTTGCCCGTGTCCTTCTTCCGGCACTGAACCGTTTCAAGCTGGATACCGTTGCAAAAGCTTTAAATATTTCCCTGGAGAATCATCACCGCGCAGTTGATGATGCAGGCTGCACGGCAGAAATCTTTGTGAAATTTGTGCAGATGCTTAAAGAACGGGAACTGACAACGCTTGCAAAAGTTAATGAATTTGGGGATCTGAACCCGGATTCTATTAAAAAGCTTCCGACTTATCATGTCATTATTCTTGCAAGAAATGACATTGGTCGTGTGAATTTGTATCAGCTTGTTTCTGCATCCCATCTGGTTTACTATAATCGCAGACCCCGTATCCCGAAAAGTGTGCTAAATGAGCACCGGGAAGGTCTGATCGTGGGAAGTGCCTGCGAAGCCGGAGAGCTTTACCGTGCACTTCTGGATGGAAAGCCGGATGAGACGATCGCGAAGATCGTGGATTTTTATGACTATCTGGAAATCCAGCCGCTTGGAAACAATGCATTTATGGTAGAGAGTGACAAAGTAACTTCGGTCAATTCTATGGAAGATATCATGGATCTGAACCGGAAGATTGTGCATCTTGGGGAGCAGTTCCACAAACCGGTCGTGGGAACCTGTGACGTACATTTCATGGATCCGGAAGATGAGGTATACCGCCGGATCATCATGGCAGGAAAAGGATTTGGAGATGCCGATAAGCAGGCACCACTATACCTTCGTACAACGGAGGAAATGCTGGATGAATTTGCCTACCTTGGTTCGGAAAAAGCGTATGAAGTTGTGATCAGGAACACCAATCTGATTGCGGATATGATCGAGAAGATTTCTCCGGTCCGCCCGGATAAGTGTCCTCCGGTTATTGAGAATTCCGACCAGATGCTGCGAGATATCTGTTATAATAAAGCCCATTCTATGTACGGGGATCCCCTTCCGGAGATCGTACATGAACGACTGGAAAGAGAACTGAATTCCATCATTTCCAATGGATTTGCGGTTATGTATATCATTGCGCAGAAGCTGGTATGGAAATCCAACGAGGATGGTTACCTGGTAGGATCCCGTGGTTCGGTAGGATCTTCATTCGTTGCAACTATGGCAGGAATCACGGAGGTCAATCCTCTGGTTCCACATTACTATTGCAGCAATTGTCACTATAGTGATTTTGATTCGGAAGAAGTGAAAAAATATGTGGGTGGCTGTGGACACGATATGCCGGATAAGAACTGTCCGGTCTGTGGACAGAAGCTGGTCAAAGACGGATTTGATATTCCATTTGAGACTTTCCTTGGATTCAAGGGAAACAAAGAGCCGGATATCGACCTGAATTTCTCCGGAGATTATCAGAGTAAAGCGCATAAGTATACGGAGGTTATTTTCGGAAAAGGTCAGACCTTCCGTGCCGGAACCATTGCCGCACTTGCAGAAAAGACGGCTTATGGATATGTGAAGAATTATTATGAGGAGCGTGGTGACCGTAAGCGAAACTGTGAGATCGATCGTATCGTAGCTGGCTGTACCGGAATCCGCCGAAGTACCGGACAGCATCCGGGAGGAATCGTAGTTCTTCCGCATGGAGAGGACATTAACTCTTTCACTCCAATTCAGCATCCGGCAAATGATATGACGACCGATATTATCACCACTCATTTTGATTATCATTCCATCGACCACAACCTTTTGAAACTGGATATTCTCGGACACGATGATCCGACCATGATCAAAACGCTGGAAGAGCTGATCAATTCCGATGCGATGGACAATAAATACGATGGAGTGAATAATGTATTTAAAGCGACTGATATTCCATTGGATGATCCAGGTGTAATGGGACTTTTTGCAGGAACAGAGGTGCTCGGTATCACACCGGAGGACATTGACGGATGTCCGCTTGGTTGTCTGGGAGTTCCGGAGTTTGGTACAGATTTTGTTATCCAGATGGTAATTGATACCAAGCCAAAGACGCTTTCGGACCTGATCCGTATTTCAGGTCTGTCTCATGGAACAGATGTGTGGCTGAACAATGCACAGACCCTGATTGAAGAAGGAAAGGCAACCATTTCCACGGCAATCTGTACCCGTGATGATATCATGACTTATCTGATCAACAAAGGTGTTGAAAGTGAAGAATCCTTCACAATCATGGAACGTGTGCGTAAAGGAACCGTCGCAAAAGGAAAATGTAAAGAGTGGTCACAGTTTAAAAAAGATATGCTGGAGCATGATGTGCCGGAATGGTATATCTGGTCCTGTGAGCGGATCAAATACATGTTCCCGAAAGCCCATGCTGCAGCTTATGTCATGATGGCATACCGGATTGCCTACTGCAAGATCAATTATCCGCTTGCCTATTATGCGGCATACTTCGGAATCCGTGCATCTGCATTCTCTTACGAACTGATGGGACAGGGAAAAGAAAAACTTCTCTACCATATGAAAGAATATAAAAGAAGAGCAGAACTCAATCAGCTCAGTAAAAAAGATCAGGATACCTTAAAAGATATGAAAAATGTACTGGAAATGTATGCCAGAGGATTTGATTTTTTACCGATCGATATCTACAAATCCAAAGCATCCAAGTTCCAGATCGTCGGCGATAAGCTCCTTCCACCGTTCAACACCATTGACGGCATGGGCGATAAAGCCGCCGAGGCTATGGAAATTGCCGCTAAAGACGGACCATACCTCTCTAAAGATGATTTCCGTCAGAGAACAAAAGTCAGCAAGACATTGGTTGACTTGATGGCAGATATGGGTTTGCTGGGCGACCTCCCGGAGACCAATCAGTTATCCCTGTTTGATTTTGCCTAAATAAAAAGTCAAAGTACTTAAAGATAAGTTATCATTCGATATAACTTAAAAAAGTGCTTTGGCTTTTTTGCATATAAGAGAAAAGTATAAATTTGCATTTGGTTAGGTTAAACAAAGCCTTTTGCTGCATTTTGCCAGTAACGTAGAAGCAGAGTTCCGTTCCGACTATATCCATTTCCAATTCCGTTGAGTGCAATGGAGATGAAACACAAGTCGGAACTCTGGCACCACCGATTCCACACCCATAAAAATGCACAAAATCATCCCTATTTTTTTGGTAGTTATTTATGGCTGAAAATGATTGACTTTGACTGAAAAAGGCGATATATTAGACCTAAAGATGAACGAAAAAGAAAACAAATGATTGAAAATGACTGAAATATAAAATACAATTGAATAAATCAGTCATAACCAGTCAAAATGGAGGTGAGATAAGTGCTTGCAGAAGAAAGATTCAGTGAAATTCTGAAATTAGTGAATGAACACAAGACAATCACTGTTCAGGAACTGACCGAGCTTCTGGATATGTCAGAGTCAACGATACGAAGAGATCTGACAACACTTCATAAAAAAGGAAAGCTGATCAAGGTACATGGTGGTGCAACCGCAGTCAATATGGCGCAGTACACCAGAGATGAATCTGTTGCAGTCAGACAGGATCTGAACATTGATGAAAAGGTGCAGATCGGAAAGTATGCATCATCTCTGATTGAAAAAGATGATTTTGTTTATATCGATGCCGGAACGACCACGGATTTCCTGATTGATTTCCTGACAGAGCAGGACGCTGTGTATGTGACAAACGGAATCATGCATGCGAAGAAGCTAACACAGAAAGGCTGTATAGTTTATCTGATCGGTGGGGAATTAAAAGAAGCAACGCTGGCACTGGTCGGAGAGGAAGCAATGAAAACCCTGGGAAGATACCATTTCACAAAAGGATTCTTCGGAACCAATGGGATTCATATAGAGAGTGGATGCACCACACCGGATATCCGGGAGGCTGCGATCAAAGAGATGGCAATCTTAAGAAGCGCAAAGGCTTACATCCTTGCAGATTCAACCAAATTCGGTCAGGTAGCACCGGTAACATTTTCAGAACTGGATGCAGTGGACATCATTACAACAAAGCTTAAGGATGCTACATTTAACAAATATAAAAATATTGTGGAGGTTGCAAAATAATGATTTACACAGTGACATTTAACCCGTCTCTGGATTATGTCATCGGGGCGGAAAAATTGGAACCTGGAAAAATCAACCGGACAACGAGAGAAAACATTTACCCCGGAGGTAAGGGGAATAATGTTTCCGTGGTACTTTCAAATCTGGGACATAAGAGTAAAGCACTCGGATTTGTATCAGGATTTACCGGAGAGGCATTGGAGAAGATGTTGGACGATTTTGGCTGTTATACCGATTTTATCCAGTTGGATAACGGATTTACCAGAATCAATGTAAAAATCAACGCCGGTGAAGAGACGGAAATCAACGGTCAGGGACCAAGGATCAGTGAAGAGGCCATCGGAAAGCTTTACGAAAAACTGGATGCACTGACCAAAGGAGATGTACTTGTTCTTGCGGGAAGTATTCCGAATACCTTGCCGGAAGACATTTACGAACGCATCATGGCAAGACTTGATGGACGTGGGATCAGGATCGTGGTAGACGCAACAAAAGATCTCTTGATGAATGTCCTGAAATACCATCCGTTTCTTATTAAGCCGAACCTTCAGGAATTGGAGGAGCTGGCGGAAAGACGTTTATTCACGCGCGAGGAAATCATTGCACAGGGAAAACGCCTGCAGGAGATGGGGGCGAAAAATGTGCTGATTTCTCTGGCGGCGGAGGGGGCAATCCTTCTGACGGCGGAGGGGGAGATTTTATTTGGCGAAGCCCCGAGAGGAAAGCTGGTCAATGCTGTTGGAGCGGGGGACTCTATGGTGGGCGGCTTTGTGGCAGGATGGGGGAAAACGGGCAACTACTGTGAGGCGCTACAATGGGGTGTTGCGGCAGGCAGTGCGAGTGCATTCTGTGAAACCTTGGCAACGGGGGAAGAAATTCGGAGATTATATGACGAAACCATCAATATCATTCGTGAGGAATGTTAAGAAAGGATGTATTTTCGATGAGAATTTCGGAGTTGTTGCAAAAAGAAAGCATTGCTCTTGGCAGAAAGCCACAGGATAAGGCGGATGCCATCGGGCAGATGGTGGAGCTGCTGGCGAAAAGCGGCAGTTTAGAGGATAAAAAGAAATTCAAGCAGGCAATTTTAGAGAGAGAACGCCTTTCTACCACAGGCATCGGTGAGGGCATTGCCATTCCACATGGCAAAAGCAGTGCGGTGAAACGGGCGGCGTTGGCGGCGATGGTTGTGCCACAGGGCGTGGATTTCGCGAGTGCGGACGGTGCGCCGGTGCATTTATTATTTATGATTGCGGTGCCTGAGGAGGGGGCGGAGCTGCATCTGGAGGTATTGGAACGGCTTGCCGCCATGCTGATGGATGAGGATTTTCGCAAAAGGCTGACTGCGGCAAAGG
>ERZ772858.2951-NODE-2951-length-11277-cov-4.418998_pt1 | contig 11277 bp, 12 predicted proteins | sample MGYA00512136_ERZ772858 | MGnify/ENA primary metagenome ERZ772858 (study PRJEB29015, sample SAMEA2737726) | human gut metagenome | biome: human gut; feature: human-associated habitat; material: faeces | place: China | collected 2012 ...
CAATATAGCCGGAGTCTGTATCATGACAATCTGCCTGATCTTGTACCTGACAGCATTTTTCTTTGGCAGGAGGATGGTTCAAATTGAAATCTAAAACAAAACTAAACTCTAAAACAAACTTAAACTCTAAAGCAAAATTAAAACCTAAAGCAAACTTGAAACCAAGCCTAAAAGATGCAAAGGAACAAACCCTGCTGCGAGTCAGTATTTTTCTGATTCTCTTTGGAAATCTTCTGGGAATTTCTCTTGGATTATGGCAGAGCCGACATCCCGATATTGTTACTGATTTAAAACGTAGCGAATACAATGAAAGCATTCACGAAGAATCCCTGAAATTTCAGACAGACGATGGAAAAACACACCATATTACACTGAAAGTTCCATCCAAAACCTACAGCAAAGAGGAATCACAGACTCTTTTAGATGAAGCCTCAAAAAAACTGGATTCTTCCATTCTTGGAAAAAATAAGAGTTTTTCTTCCATTCATACACCGCTTTCTCTTCCCGAATCTCTTCCTGATTGTCCTGTTCAGCTTTTTTGGACAACCTCTGACCCAAAAATACTCGACTATACCGGTGCTATCGGAGAAGATGTCCCTTCTAAGGGTGCTTCCGTTACGCTTCGCTGTCAGCTTTCGCTTGAAGAAGAGACGCTTTCATGGCAGAAAGAGCTTTATGTTTATCCTGAAAAATTAAGCAAAGAAAAATCATTAAATGCCTCCATTCAAAAAGCAGTTACAAATGATTCTTCAAGCAATCCAACCCTTGCTCTTCCTGATTCAATTGACGGGCAGCATCTATTCTTTTATAAAGAACCCGCAAAGACTGGTCTTTTTGTCTGTATCTTCTTCAGCTTGCTCGGTTTCTTACTTCTTCCATTGAAACGGCAAAAAGAACAAGAAAAAATAGAAAAGCAAAAAGTACTGATGCAAAGAGATTATCCCGATCTTGTCAGTAAACTGCTGTTGTTTTTGCATGCCGGTCTTACGATACGTGCAAGTCTTGAAAAAATTGCAGACGATTATCAGAAAAATTACCGGAGTCAAAATCTGCCCAAACGTCCTGCTTACGAAGCACTTTTAGAGACCTGTCATGAATTAAAAGGTGGACTGTCACAGCCTCGTGCTTATGAAAATTTTGGCAGCCGCTGTCCCTGTCCGGAATACAAAATTTTATCTGTACTTTTAATTCAAAACTTAAAAAAAGGAAATCAAAATACTCTCCTGCTCTTAGAGAAAGAGGTCACGGACGCCCTTGAAAATCGCAAACGAAAAGCACGGATTCTCGGAGAAGGAGCACAGACAAAACTTCTCTTTCCCATGCTTTTACAGCTTGTAATCGTTCTGGCACTTCTAATGCTTCCCGCATTTCTAAGTTTTACCTAATCGATTTATCTATATTTTTAGATTTTACCTGATTTATTTAGCCATTAAAGTCAAACACACATTTTCCTTAGAAAGGAGGTGAGACTTATGAAACAGAATTTACTAAAACTTTTTCTGGAAGATGAATCAGGCGTAACTGTTATTGAAATTGTACTGATTTTGGTTGTTTTAATCGGACTTGTCATTATTTTCAAAAATCAGCTCAATTCTTTGATTCAATCACTCTTAGACAAAATAACAAAACAAAGCGGTTCTATTTAACAGGAGGATTTATCTGTGAAGAAATGCAGAGGAAGTATGACGATTACGATGTGCCTGGTTTTTTCTATCCTGCTCTCTCTTCTCCTCTCGGGTATTCAGCTTGCCCGAACTCAGGCAGGACGGATTCAGGCAATGCATGCAGCCGATACCGGTATTTATTCTATTTTCGCCCAATATGATAAGGATTTATTAGATTCTTATGATTTATTCTATCTTGATGCCGGCTACGGAGGCAGTCAAGTTAATCCTTCCTTTATCGTCCGGCAAATGGAATCTTTTATGAAGCCCACACTCGAAACAAGTCTTACCAGATGCCAGATTCAAAGTTGTGCAATCACCGGGTATGTGCTTTCTACGGATGAAAATGCACGTTCTTTTATGGGGCAGGTCTCCCGGGCTGTTAAAAATCAACTTGGAACACAAGCCATCTCTTCTTTAAGAGATTTCCTTGAACAGACGGACTCTACCCTTAAAAATCAGGAAGAACAAAAAGAACAAGGACTACCAGACATGGAATTTGATGTCACAGAAGCAGAAGAACACCCTCCCGCATTTACGGAAACCAATAATCCTATCGCCATCTTAAAACGATTGCGTGAACTTGGCATCCTTGGTCTGGTACTGCCCTCAGACCGGCAGGTTTCCCAAAAAGAAATTTCTCTTACAGATACACTTTCTCACCGCACACTTCAAAAAGGCATGGGCACTCTTCAAAGTCAGAACAGCGATTCCGGTAAATTATTAATGCAGGCTTATGTTATGGACAAACTTGGAAATTATATCACCGAAAAAGACGGACATGCCCTAAGTTATGAAGCTGAATACATAATCGGTGGTCGTGCTTCCGATGAAGAAAACCTAAAAGCAACCGTCCACCGGCTGATTGCAATTCGTGAAGCGGCCAATTGTGTGTATCTTTATACTGACCCTCAAAAACGAGAAGAAGCAGCTATGACCGCCGCTGCCTTATGTTCCCTTCTTTTAATTCCAGAGGGCATGGCAATCGCAGAAGCACTTATTATTGCCGGATGGGCTTATGCCGAAAGCCTGCTTGATGTAAGACAGCTCATGCTTGGAGGCAGTGTTCCGACAATTAAATCGACTGAAAGCTGGCAGCTAAATCTCTCACAGATTGGACAAATTTTCACTCTTCTCCAAAGCGATACCATTCGCTCCCATTCCGGGCTTAATTATCAAAATTATCTGCATCTTCTTTTGTATTCTTCTTCTGAACAGACACAGGCATTTCGATGCATGGATATGATTGAACAGAATATTCGAACACTTCCAAAACGTTCTTCATTTTACATGGATTCCTGCATTGAAAGCCTGGAGACAGAAACAATTTTTACAGGTCCGCAACAGAAAACCTGGAGTGCTGTACGCACTTACGGGTATGATATGTAACCGATAACCCTTTTTACACTCATGTATTCTCACAAAAGTCAAGTGGATATTCGCAATTAAAAGCCAGGAACTTTTTTGATTCGGTCAAATACCAAAAGACTTCGAGGATATATACATTCCAGGAGGATTTATGGATAAGATAAACGACTCTGTAAATAGAACTGACAGGCTTAATTTAAAATCAAACTATTTAAAATCAACACGAAAGGAAAAATACTCTCTTCAGCCCTCTGCAAGCCTGACTGTAGAAAGTGCATTTATCTTTCCATTCTTCTTCCTGGCTATTGTAATCCTTGTTTTATTTCTTGATTTATATCGGATTCAGTCAGTCATTCAAGCATCTCTTAGCCAAAGCAGCCGGGAACTCGGAATGTATGCTTACTGCGAATCTGACGATGAAGCTTCTCCTGTTGGCGCAATTTCCAGTACCCTATGCATCGCTTATGCAAAAACTCAGCTTTCCAACGCACTGAAAGAAGAAGCTCTGCCTCAGATTTTTGGACATAAAAATGGTATCTCTCTTTTAATGTCCTCTTACCAAAATGGACGGATTACCTTAAAAGCCTCTTTCTTATACAAAAGTCCTGTCGCTCTGGTTCCTCTTCAGCCAATTCCTGTTACCATCGTATCTTCTGTTCATGCATGGACTGGCTATGATTCCAACAATACCGATATGGATACTTCTGATTCAGAAGAAATGGTCTATGTAACTGATTATCAAGGTGTTTATCATACCTTTTCCGATTGTACTTATCTTTCTCTTTCTGTTACAACTGCTTCAAAATCCAATCTTTCTTCTCTTCGCAATGTTTATGGAGAAAAATACCATCCCTGTGAGCGCTGTGTCCGCTCCTCTTCTAACCAGAACACTTTTTATATTACGCAAAGCGGAAACCGTTATCACAGCAGTTCTTCTTGTGGCGGATTGACCCGTCACGTAAGACTTATCAAGAAATCCGAACTACAAAATCTACATCTATGTTCCCGATGCTCACAACGAAATGGAGGTCATTAAATCTATGCAAAGCAAAATCGCTGTCTTATTTTTTTTAGCTTTTATGGGATTGGAAGATTTCAAAGACCAATGCGTCTCCCTTTGGAAAATTTTACTTTTTCTTATAACCGGAATCTTTTATTTCTGTATTCAGTATCAGTGGATTTCAATTCCGATTTTTTCCAAAATGCAGACTTCTCTTACTTCCGGTTTTCCCGCCCTTCCCGCAATTTTTCTTTCCGTTCTGCCCGGAACTGCACTGTTATTATTATGCTGGATTTCAAACGGTGCAATCGGTCTGGCCGACGGATTGATTGTGCTTGCCCTTGGCATCTGGATTGGGTTCTGGGAATTACTCGGAGTCTTATCCGGTGCTTTTTTTCTTTCTTTTTTCGTGGCAGGATTTTTATTCTTCTTTCATAAAAAAAACCGCACTGAAACCATCCCCTTTATTCCATTTTTACTGGCCGGCATGTTCCTGAATCTGTTTTTTTCCCAATCGGTTTAAGGAGGAATTGACATGACAAAGTTAAAACTTCGTGGCAGTTATACCGTAGAAGCTGCCTGTTTAAGCGGTTTATTTCTACTGGTTATTTTTGCCTCTCTTTTTTTAATAATTGGAACACTTCATCATAGCATCCGTACAAATGCATCTCTTGAAGCTTCTGAACTTGGAAGCATACAGTCTGTCAGAAAGAATCAAGACGGGCTCTCTACTGCAAATCTCAGAATCCACTGGGAAACAGGTGGTTATTCTGTTTCCGGAAGCAACCATGAAGTCCTTGTTTCCTTTGAAGAACAATTCCGTTTTCCAATTTTTAACTTAAACTGGCACATCAAAGGCACATCCCATTCTAAAGTGATACAACCGGTTCTTTTTATTGAAAAAATCAAAAAAGCTCAGGCATTGTGCAATATTTCCGGTAGCAATTCCCAATAAAATCACACCGGGATATTCCATATCCCCACACTCAGCTACCGACTCGCAATGAAATAACTTTAACTCTAAAATTTTTATTCAGGAGATAAAAAAAATATGGATATTTCTTATAAACGTGAACTCAATCACAGCTATCTTATTTTAAAAAATGAAAATCAACAGGCATTATCCGATTACCCTGCAAAGATGCTGTTTTCCAATTCAATTAAAGGACTGTTACCATGCATCCCTCGTCTGATTGATGGAGAAACTTCTCTTTACTATGAAATTACTTCACGGCAAAGTCTGTCTCAAATATATGAAACAAAAAAATTCAATTCTAACGACTTGAAAGCTTTATTTGAAGCACTCTTAAATACAATTACCTGCATGGAGGATTATCTGCTTGACGCTGACCTCCTGCTTCTTTCTCCCGATTACATTTATCAGGATTTTGAATCTTCTTTTTATTTTTGCTGTTTTCCACTTGAACCAGCTTCGTCTGATAAAGATTTTATCTCTTTAACCGAATATCTTCTGCCTAAAATTAACCATGAAGATAACAATGCCGTACTTTTAGGCTATGGACTTTACAAAGACAGCCTTGAGTCACCACTTTGTCCTGCTCTCTTAAAAACCGCACTTGCAAAATTAAAATCTAAAGAACCCGATGTTCAAAACCTCTATCACTCAAATATTTTTCAAAAACAGAATCTCCATCCCGATGATGAAGATTCCCCTTCACAAGATGACGTCCTTTTTTGAAGAAGAGACCTTGCACGAAAAAACTTCTGTCGGGTGGCTGATTGGGATTTTACTTTCACTTTCCGCCTTTTTTGTCTGTATCTATTTCTGCCTGCACTATCGTCTGATTTCTATTTCTCAGGCCATCCTCAATTTCCTTCTTTTTATTCTTCTTGGTGGAGGTTCTCTTCTTATCTTTCTTCTTACTTCAAGACATCAAAAAAAGAAGTCTGAGTCAATTTTTGATTTTGCTTCAGACTTCTTTTCCCATTCAAACTCCTCTTCTAATTCAGATTTCTCCTCTGATTCAGGTTTTTCTTCTAATCCAGGTTCTTCCAACTCAAATTTTTCTTCTGATTTTGAAGCTTCTACGCCTCAAATGCCAAACCCTCAATCTCCCGCCTGTTCTTCCGACACAGTACTGCTTCAACCAGATACCTCTGCCCAAACACCATCTGCCTCTCTGACTGTTTTTGAAAATGGACAGCCCCTCACCGTTTTCTTAACGGAAGAATTTCTGCTTATCGGAAAACATCCTGAACTTGCCAATCTCTGCCTCTCTATTCCAACTGTCAGCCGTCTGCATGCCAGAATCCGAAAAGATGCCGCCTGCTTTTTCATTATGGATTTAAATTCCAAAAACGGAACTTTTATAAACGGTAAACCACTTTCTCCTCAGGAAGAATATCAGCTTTGTGATAACGATAAGATTCAAATCAGCGAAGTAGAGCTTATCTTTCATGACTCACAGATTAATCTTAACAAACGATAAAATCTGCAAATTTCGCATTTACTACCCTTGCCAGTTCCTGCGGATTTACTTTTATTGTAGACCCAATCCTTCCTCCACTGACATAAATCATGTCAAAGGTTTCGGCACTTTCCTGAATAATCGTCGGATATAGCTTTTTCATACCAAGTGGACTGCATCCTCCCCGAACATAACCTGTTACTTTTGTAATATCTTTTACATGAATCATTTCGATTGATTTTTCGCCCAGCACTTTTGCTGCTTTCTTTAAATCTACTTCTTCTGCAATCGGAATGACCAGCACATAATACTCTTTGCTTTTTCCCTGCGCTACCAGAGTTTTAAAAGACTGTTCCACTGGTGCACCGGTCTTTTCTGCGGTATGAAGCCCATCGATAAATTCATCGCACTCATAATTAATTGTTTCATAAGAAATTTTGTTTTTGTCCAAAATTCTCATTGCATTTGTTTTTACTTCTTTGTCCTTATGTTTTGCCATTTTTACTTTCCTCGTTTTTGTTGCTTACAAATTCATTTTTTTACATATACTAAAGTATAAACGAACTCACTTTAAATTTCAATGAAAGCAGAAAGGATGCCTGCCATGAATTCTAATTTTAAAAATCATTCACCTGATTTTGTTTCTGATAAATACAATGTAGAGTTCAGCTCCAGACATGACTTTGACGGTCTTGCCACCACAGAAATGACCGGACTGATTTATCGTGCTCCTGTCTCTTCTGATGAACTGGACTCCTATAAAAGTCTCTATCCATTTTCACCAAAACAATACTGCGACGATTAATTAGTCACTGTTTTTCTGGCTTCCCGGCGCAAATGTCTGGGGAGTCAGAAATGGAGCAAAAAACTCCTGAATACTTTCTAACGTAAATTTCTCTTCAGAATATTCATGAATTCCATGTGCTTTGGCAAGTTCCTCTGTATAATCCGAAAGTTTATAGACTGCACAGTTTGTCTTTCCAGTATCATAGTGCATGACAAGTGGCTGCATTGAATAATCAGAAACCGTTACTTTTCCTGTCTCTATATCTTTCTTCAATGTAAATTTCGCCATGCCTTCCAACAATTCCGGAATTGCTTCCTGCGTAGACACAAAATTTCCAAGTGAATAATACACCAGCATCTGACCGCCATCTGCTCTTTCTTTCATGCCAAAGGCACGTATTACATGCGGATGGGAACAAATTGTAATATCAACACCCTGACTGGCAAGAAAATCGATTCGATTTTCTGTATCTTCATCGATATCTGTCGTATCTTCCACACCGGTATGTAAAAATACAATTACAACGTCACTTTCCGACTTTGCAGTTTCAATATCTTTTGCAACCTGTTCTTCATCAAATACATCAATCGAATAACTTTCATCCTCCGGAAGAGGGGTTGCCTCATTTAAGCCAAATGTATAATTCATCATCGCAATTTTAAAATTTTTCTTTTCTACTACCTGTATACGATTGCGCTCCTCATCCTGCTGATCTTTATGGATTCCAAGCAGAGTAACATTTGGATGACTGGTTCGCCAGAATGTTACAGAATTTAAGATTCCGGCTTTTCCTTTATCATAAGCATGATTACTTGCCTGTGTCACAATGTTAAATCCAGCTTTTATCAGCGCATCTCCACCTTCAAGCGGGGAAGCAAACTCCGGATATCCGGCAACTTCATCATGATTATTCACAAAAACTGTTTCCTGATTCACTGCCGAAAGATCCGCCTCTTCAATTTCTTTTTTTACGTTTTGATACAAAAAATCAAAATTCCAGTCTCCCGAATCTGTTTTTCCTTCTTCTAAAATAGCATCGTGATACAGATTATCGCCAACCGCAATCATAGACAGTGTATTTTCTTTTTCTAATTCTTCTTGTTTCTGTTTTGCCAGTTTTTCCTGCTTTGCTTTTGTCACAGCAGCCTGTTCTGCTTTCTTACGGTTATTTTTTACAATATTTACCCCTGCTGTTATTATAACAATTATCATAATAATGCCAGCCAGCAGCATTTTTTGTCTCCTAACCTGTTTTTTTCGACGACGTTCTCTGATTTTTTTCTGGCGTTGTCTCTCTTCCAGTCTTGCCCGTTCTTCCTGATTCATAAATTTCCCCCTTCGATTTCTATGTACTATCAGAATTATTATATACCTGCTTTTGCAACTCACATCTCATTATAGCAAAGTTCTAAAAAAATAAAAAGAGAACTTTATGCGCCTCTGTCCACGTAAAGTTCTCTTTTGTATTTCATTCTGATAATTCACTCAAATGATACCACGAATTGCCTTACTGTAATACAGTTCGTGCAATTCTGTAATCATTAGATACGATTCACACCAGTATCTCTTGCTGCTTTTGCAACTGCTTCAGATACCACTTTTGCAACTCGTTTATCAAATGGATTTGGAATGATGTAATCTTCTGCAAGATCTTTCTCATCAACCAGTCCCGCGATTGCATAAGCTGCTGCAACTTTCATCTCATCGTTAATGTCTTTTGCTCTGACATCTAATGCGCCACGGAAAATTCCAGGGAAAGCAAGTACGTTATTAATCTGGTTCGGGAAGTCACTTCTTCCTGTTCCGACAACTGCTGCACCTGCTTTTTTCGCAAGGTCAGGCATGATTTCCGGTACCGGATTTGCCATCGGGAAGAGGATTGGTTTTTCAGCCATGGATTTCACCATTTCTTCTGTTACCGCACCCGGCGCAGATACACCGATAAATACATCAGCGCCTTTGATTACTTCTTCAAGACTTCCTTTTTCTTTATCCAGATTGCAGATTTTTGCCATTTCCTGTTTTTCTGCATTTAAGCCCTCACGACCTTCATAAATCGCACCTTTTCTGTCGCACATGATTACTCGTTTTAATCCAAGGCTTACTAACAGTTTAATGATTGCGATTCCTGCTGCACCAGCACCTGAAGTAACAACTTTTACTTCATCCAATTTCTTTCCTGTCAATTTTAACGCATTAATTAATGCTGCTGCTGTTACAACTGCTGTACCATGCTGGTCATCATGGAAAATCGGAATATCACAGCACTCTTTTAATTTTCTTTCAATTTCAAAGCATCGAGGAGCGGAGATATCTTCCAGATTGACACCGCCAAAACTTCCAGCCAGTAAACGAACAGTGTTTACAATTTCATCTACATCGTTACTTCTTACACATAACGGGAAAGCATCCACATCAGCAAATGCCTTAAATAAAACACATTTTCCTTCCATAACAGGCATACCTGCTTCCGGTCCAATGTTTCCGAGTCCAAGAACTGCGCTTCCGTCTGTCACAACAGCTACCATGTTATGACGTCTTGTATATTTATAAGATAAATCAACATCTTCTGCAATTTTCAGGCACGGTTCTGCAACACCTGGTGTATAAGCTACAGAAAGGTCTTCTGGTGTCTCCAGTTTTGCACGGCTGACAACTTCAATTTTACCGCTCCATTCCTCGTGCTGTTTTAAAGCAAATTCTTTTGCATCCATGACGTACTCTCCTTTTGTTTAGTAGAAATTTTATTTTTCGTTTTCAAAGTATCCACAGCTGTCTTTCTTCATTTGCTGTCTGCGCCTATTATAGCATAGGCAAAATTAAAGGGCAACTTTATAATTGATAATTTTTGTCAACAAAATTATCCAATACCTTTATAAATTAATCCCAAAATAAAGATAATGATAGAAAGCGGAACATACACATATTTTGCCACCGGTTTAAATATTACCGGAAGTGGCTTCTTTCTTCCAAGTTCCAGTTCTTCTTTTATTTTATCAAAACCTAATACATAATAAATAGAAATTGCACCCAGTACTGCACCAAACGGAACAATGATAATGGTAATAAAATCCATCCAGTTTCCAACTCTGGTTTCTTCTTCCAATAATAACCCGATTAAAAGTGTAATTGCACCACAAAGCAAAACAGATTTTATTCTCCCGATTTTAAAACGATTTTGCCAGCTCTCAATTACTGCCTCAAACATATTAATCAGAGAAGTAATTCCGGCAAAGCAGACGGATAAGAAGAAGAGAACTGAAAATAGTCTTCCCATCGGCATCTGTTTAAATACATTTGGCAAAGTAATAAACATTAAAGATGGTCCTGCGGATGGCTCAATTCCAAAGGCAAACACCGCCGGCATAATAACAAGCGCTGCAAGCAGTGCCGCAATTGTATCAAAGATAAGTGTCTGTAAAGAAGATTTTACAATATCCTCATTCTTTGGCAGATAAGAACCATACACAATCATTCCTGAACCTGTAATCGACAATGAGAAAAATGCCTGTCCCATCGCCATAACCCAGGTATTTACATTTAAAAGTGCTTTCCAGTTCGGCACAAATAAGAAACGGTATCCCTCATGTGAACCCTCTAAGAAAAAGGCACGCACTGCAAGTCCCGCAAATAAAATAAAAAATAACGGCATCAGTACTTTATTTGCCCGTTCAATCTGAGATGCGGCTCCTACTAATAAAATGATAACCGTAATCGCCACAATCATCATATGCCACGGAACGTTTTTCATGGATGCGGTAACTCCGGCAAAAAATTCTGCGGAATCCTCTTTCAGCACGGTATTGGTTACTGACGCACCTAAATATCTTAAGACCCATCCAATAATAATCGAATATCCGATTGCAATTCCAAGTGAACCCATAAGCGGAATCCAGCCTAAAATTTTTCCAAGTTTTTCCTGTTTTCTTTCTTTAAAACAATAAGCGTACACACCAAGCGTTCCTGTTCCTACTTTTCTTCCTGATGCAAATTCTGCGGATAACCCGACAAATCCAAACAACAGAATAA
>ERZ772858.2962-NODE-2962-length-11232-cov-2.551848_pt1 | contig 11232 bp, 11 predicted proteins | sample MGYA00512136_ERZ772858 | MGnify/ENA primary metagenome ERZ772858 (study PRJEB29015, sample SAMEA2737726) | human gut metagenome | biome: human gut; feature: human-associated habitat; material: faeces | place: China | collected 2012 ...
ACAGGAATTCATGAACCATGTCAGGTCAGGAATGAAGCAGCATTAAGTGAAACCTCCTGTGTGCCGGAAGGGTGCCTGGGCCGAGCTAACTGTACCGGTAACGTCTGTGGACAGCTGTACGACGTCCGGTGCGCGGTTTTATGATGAGAATTGTTTTCGTCAGCACATATTATATGTAACACATATTACGTGTAACACATAGTATGTGGTGGCTTTTTTTACATTTATAAAGTAAAAGCAGTTCGCAGCGGTATTTTTAGAAAAGCGCCGTCCGTGGCGGCAGAATGAGAGAAAATATGGCATATCAGGCATTATACAGAAAATGGCGTCCTTTGGAATTTGAAGATGTCAAAGGACAGGAACATATTGTTACAACATTAAAAAATCAGATACGGGCAGACAGAATCGGGCATGCGTACCTTTTCTGCGGAACGCGCGGAACCGGTAAGACAACCGTGGCAAAGATTTTTGCAAAGGCGGTCAACTGCGAGCATCCGGTGGACGGCAGTCCGTGCGGGGAATGTCCGACCTGTAAGGCGATTGCTGAAGGGCGTTCCATGAATGTCATTGAAATCGATGCCGCATCGAATAACGGTGTTGACAATATTCGTGAAATCCGTGACGAAGTCCAGTATTCACCGACGGAGGGCAGGTATAAGGTTTATATCATCGATGAAGTGCATATGCTTTCCATAGGGGCATTTAATGCACTGTTAAAAACACTGGAAGAACCGCCTGCATACGTTATTTTTATTCTGGCGACAACGGAGGCACATAAGATACCGGTTACGATTCTGTCGCGCTGCCAGCGCTATGATTTCCACCGCATTTCTATTGAAACGATTGCAGGGCGGTTATCGCAGCTGATGGAAGCGGAACATATCAATGTCGAAGAAAAGGCAATCCGGTATGTTGCCAAGGCGGCGGACGGTTCCATGCGAGATGCGTTAAGTCTGTTAGACCAGTGCATCGCCTTTTACCTCGGACAGGATTTAAAGTATGAAAATGTGTTAGAGGTGCTTGGTGCGGTGGACACGGCGGTATTTGCCGAAATGCTGTCGTACATTTTAAAGGCGGATACGTATGCGTGCATGCAGCTTTTAGAGCAGATTATTATGCAGGGCAGGGATTTAGGACAGTTTGTCAGTGACTTTGTATGGTATTTAAGAAATCTGCTGCTTGTAAAGACAACGGATGATGAAGCGAAGGCGGAAGACATTATTGATGTTTCGGCAGATAATTTAGAGCAGTTAAAAAAAGACAGTAAACAGGTCGATGTCGATACACTGATGCGCTATATCCGCGTGCTGTCAGAGCTTGCTAATGAGCTGAAATTCTCAACACAGAAGCGTATTAAAGTCGAAGTGACACTCATTAAGCTGACGCGTCCGGCGATGGAACAGCGGCAGGATATGGGTGATGTGATAAGCCGCATCACCCTGCTTGAGCAGGAAATGCAGGAAGCCATGGAAGCGTTAAAAAACGGCGTGGCGGCAGGTACTCCGTTTGCGGCAGGTACACAGGGCATAAGCGGTATGGCAGATATAGCGGGTGCGGCAGGCCATGCCAGCAGCGATGCAGGCATGGCAGTGTCCCAGCCGGTACAAAAGCGCGTAATAGAGGCAATGCCGGAGGATATTAAGCAGCTGGCAAAGCAGTGGGACTCCATTGTCCATTCGATTGAAGAACCGCTAAAGCGCACCCATTTATTAAATTCACATGTAACGCTTGCAGAGGATGGGCAGAGTCTGGAACTGATGACGTCTTCCCCGACAGCCTATGAGCTGTTTTCAAGGGAAGATGACAAGGCAGAACTGGCTGCGCTCATTGAGGAGCGTACAGGAATCCATGTGAATCTGATTGTTACAAAGCTACAGGATGGAGAAGATTTTCAAAATCGATTTACAGATATCAGAGAATCCGTTAATATGGAAATAGAAGTAGATGATAAGGAGGAATATATCTAATGGCAAAAAGAGGTGGATTTCCGGGAGGTATGCCGGGCAACATGAACAATCTGATGAAGCAGGCACAGAAAATGCAGAAGCAGATGGAAACACAGCAGGCAGAGCTGGAAGCAAAGGAATTCAGTGCGGCAGCAGGCGGCGGTGTTGTAGAAGTAACCGTTACCGGTAAAAGAGAGGTTACAAAGGTCAAGATTGACCCGGAAGCCGTAGATCCGGATGATGTAGAAATGTTAGAAGATTTAATTATGGCAGCAACCAACGAAGCACTCCGCAAGTGTGAAGAAGAATCACAGGCGCAGATGTCTAAGATTACCGGAGGACTTTCAGGACTGACAGGAGGCCTGTTCTAATGGACATTTACAGCGGTCATATGAACAAGTTAATAGAACAGCTGTCGAGATTACCAGGGGTTGGGGCAAAAAGCGCCCAGCGCCTGGCATTTCACATTATAAATATGCCAAAAGAAGAAGTTGAGGGACTGGCATCTGCCATGACGGATGCCAAAGCGCATATTAAATACTGTAAAGAATGTTTTACGCTGACAGATGATGAAATCTGCCCGATCTGTGCCAATGAAAAGCGCGACCACAGTACGATTATGGTGGTGGAACAGACACGCGATATGGCGGCATATGAAAAGACCGGAAAGTATGAGGGTGTCTATCATGTACTGCACGGTGCAATCAGCCCGATGCTTGGCATCGGTCCGTCCGACATTAAGTTAAAGGAACTGATGAAACGGCTCGAAGGCGATGTGCAGGAAGTCATCATTGCAACCAATTCAAGTCTTGAAGGTGAAACGACAGCGATGTATATCAGCCGCCTGATTAAGCCGACAGGCATTAAAGTAACCCGCATTGCAAGCGGTGTGCCGGTTGGCGGCGATTTGGAATATATCGACGAAGTGACACTGCTGCGTGCATTGGACGGCAGAACGGAATTGTAGGATACTATGTTAAACGATATTATTACAGAACACAAAGAGCGTATGCTCAATCTCAAAAAATATTATCCTTTTTTTAAGCTGATGGATGTATCCTTTGCCCAGTTTCAGGAAGGCAGATATGAAATGCTGGACATGGGATATATTGTCATGGGGATTCTGCGCTTTTTTATTGAGGAGAATAACTTTAAAGAAAAGGACGTCACTTACCCGGAATATCTGGACTTTATTACATCATTGCTCAAACGGGACTTTGGGCTGAATCTTTCAGCACAGGAATACAAAGAACTTGCCGATTACATTTTTGATAAAATTAAAAATGAAGGCAGACCGTTTACATTTCCATATTATGATCCTATTGAAAAGAAAAAATGTATTTCACGCATCAAGGTACTGGAAAGTGCCATCCGTGATCATACGGTATGGTATTCCATCAGTTCCGATGCAATTGAATTCTATCTGGATACGAAAGAAATTAAAGAAGAAAGCAGAATCAGTGTGCAGCAGCTGCTCTTAGAAAAAATGATACAGGCACAGAATTTTCAGGGCGGCAAAGATGTGATTGTGCGGATTAATGAAGAAGTGGCACGCCTACAGCGCAGAAAAAATGAGATTATGGAATTGCTCGGCAAAGATGTCTTTGCGGGGATTGAAGCGTATGAAGATTTTGTCCATACGGGTATGCGCTGGTTTGATGAAGAAGAAAAGCTGTTTAAGAAAAATAAAGATTTTATAGAGGGTGCGCTTGCAAAGATGGAAGCCGAACCGGTACAGTCGGAGAGCTATTACCGTACTTTAAAGGAGATTTACGAGCTGGACAGCCAGTTACAGATAGCCATGACAAGGCACGGACAGCTTTTATCGGCATGTACACAGATGCAGCAGATGACAGAAGAAGCCGTGAAACGGGCAAAACTCGGACGGTTAAGAAGCCATATCCATTTTGGGGCGCTTCTGACAGATTTAATCCGCAGCGACAATGCGGGGCTGTTAGAACAGCTTTTGTCGCCGGTATTACTGCCGCATATAAAGAAGCGGTTTACGCTGGATTCACTTGACGAGGCACTGACCGTGAAGCCAAAGCAGGCAGAAGCGGCGGAGAAAGTAGAAGAAGAACCGCCGCAGGAAATTCAGTTTGCAGATGAAATGGAAGATCAGCGTATTCGTAAAAACTATACATTTTTAATGAATAATCTGCTGGCGGCATTTGAAAAGAGAGATACGTTTACGCTTTCGGAATTTGGCGCGGCAATGAGCAGAATGTATTCGCCGGATATTTTAAAAAATGCGGATTACTATTCTTTTTTTGTCAACCTGTGTCAGAAACAGGAGTATGTCATCGGCGGTCAGACGGAAAACGAGAGTTTTCTCGATGACATTTTAAGCGGCGCATTTGCAGACCGTGAACCGGTACATTTTACGATTATGCCAAAATCCGCAGGAGCGCAGGACGAACAGCCAATGGAACAGTCTGAACTGGTGTTTGAACGGAAGGGAACAAAGTAATGGAAAGCAGAAATATAGAAAAGGCACTGGAAATATCCGCAAAACTGGCGGCAGGGGAAACGGTAAGCGAGCAGGGGACAAATGCTGCCCTGTATCAGGAATACAGTACCAACCCGGAAGTGTATGATATGGTATTGTTGTCGTTAAAGAAAATGGAACTTTCGGTTTATGAATATAATAATTCGCTGTTTGCTGCGCCAAAAGCGCACGGCAGCCTGTTTGGCTACAGCAATGAAGCGCTGCGCCGGGAGCTGGGACTGCGTACCAACGGCGAACTCTATCTGGCGTATTTTATCATCTATAATATTATTATGGAGTTTTATACGGATACCATCAGTGCAACGTATGCCGAATTTGTCCGCGTGGAAGACATTGTCCGCAAGGTGGACGATACAACGGCAGGCATTGTGGATAAGAAAAACGGCTTTGTTTTAAGTGAAATTGAGGAAAACAGCTTCCGCAGCCTTGCGTTAAGCTGGGACAGCCTGCCGGCGGCAACCGTGGAATTGTCGGAATTAAGGGCGGCGAAGAATTCCAAGTCGGGTTTTGTAAAGCTGGTCTGCAACTTTTTAGTCAGCCAGCAGTTATTAAGTGACAATCAGGAGCGGTACTATCCGACAGACCGTTTCCGCGCAGTTGTTGAAAATTATTTTGACGAATCCAGAGGAAGAATCATGGAATTGTTAGACCAGTCAGGAGAGGAGAGGGACGAACATGCCGCAGATTAACAGAATCCGTGTAAACAATGTAAAATACAATTTCGGTACGCAGTATTACGATGACTTTATGATGCGTTTTCACTGTCGTAACACGATTTATGACCTTGCAAACGGCGGCGGAAAGAGTCTTTTAATGCTCCTGCTGCTTCAAAATGTGATTCCGAACTGTACGCTTGATGAAAAACAGCCGGTTGAAAAGCTGTTCCGTCCGGGCGGCGGCAATACAGTGATCCATTCATTGATAGAATGGAAGTTAGATGCCACTAACAACGACGGCTATAAATATATGACAACGGGATTCTGCGCAAGAAAGGCAAAGGATACGGAAGCAGACGGCACGGAAGCGGACGGCATATCCGGGCGTTTTTCTGCGGCAGAAGAAGCACCGGCGGGACGTGACAATGCCAGCGTGGAATATTTTAACTACTGTATTTTTTACCGGGAGTTTGGTGAAAACGATATTAAAAATCTGCCGCTGACAAAAAACGGGGAGCGCATTACTTATAATGGTTTAAAGCAGTATCTGCGGGAGCTTGAACATAATGATTTCCACGTTTCGGTAAAAATATTTGACCGAAAGGGCGAATATCAGAGTTTTATCAGCAAGTATGGGCTGTATGAGAGCGAATGGGAAATTATCCGCGGCATCAATAAGACCGAAGGACATGTAAGAACATATTTTGAAACCAATTATAAGACAAGCCGTAAAGTTGTAGAGGATTTATTAATAGAAGAAATTATTCAGAAATCTTTCCACAATAAGCTGGCAGTGGGCAACGACGAAGGTCAGATGGCACAAACACTGCTTGATATTAAGGATACGCTTGCAAGACTGTCAAAGAAAAATGCACAGATTACCAATTATGATAAACAGATGGAGCTGCTCGATGCTTTTTCAGAGTATATTCTGGGATACCGCTCTTTATATGAAGAAAAAGGAAATCTGCGGGGACAGCTGTTAAAGCTGCTTATGCAGTGCAGACAAAATCTGTCGGGATACCGCGCGCAGGAAGAAAAGCAGAAGGACGAACTGCTTCATTTACAGGAAGAATTATTAAAACAGCAGCGCATGATCCAGACTGCCGAGGTGCTTACAGAACAGGCTTCCCTTGCGGGAATGGAAGAACTGATTGCTGCAAATGAGAAGAAGCGGGCATATTTTAAGGAACAGGAAGAACACTTAAAAAGGCAGATGGAAGAAACGGAAAGTCTGGTAGAATACCGCGAATATTTACAGTATCAGAAGCTCTACGATGAACTTTTGGCAGCCATTGCGGCAAACGGACAAACGGATGAAGAACTGACAAAACAGCTCTATGCACTGGCAGCGGTGATTGTGCCACAGCTTGTACAGAAAAAGAATGCTGCCGGTGAAGAATTGCAGAATGCAGAAACACAGTACCGGGCGTGTCAGAAAGAAGCGGCACAGGCAAAGGCAGATTATCAGGAATTACTGGGCGGGGCTGCGGCGGCAGAACAGATTGCAGTGCATACTGCCAAAGAGATTGAACAGGCAGAAAAAGAACTGGGTGCCTGTATGGAAAAGGCTGGAATTCTTGTGATGGAAAAGGCAGGCGAAGAATACAGTGCCTGCACACAGAAAATTAAAGAACAGGAAGAACAGCTTTTACAGACCGAGGGACAGCTTTCACAGGTGGAAGCACTGCTTTCAAAGGGCAGACAGCAGCAGGCATCCTGCCGTGCGCGGATTGAACTGCTGACAGAACAGTTAGGACAGGCGGAAACCAAAAAAGAACAGGAACAAAAAGAAAAGCAGCAGCTTTTACAGTTAAAGGCCGTCTATGGGGAACAGGATACCCGCCGGGCATGCCGCGTTGTATTGGATAACCACCGCAGACTGGAAGCGGAATGTGAGCAGCTTACCGCTGACTGTACGCAGCTTACGCAGTTCCTTGAAAATATGAAGCACGGGATATTCAGTGCGGGCGGAAGACACCGGGAGAAGGTAAAAAGCTATCTTTCAGGACGGTATGGAGAAGATGTAAAAGAAGGCAGCGAGTGGCTTTCGGGGCTTTCGGAAGATGAAAGAAAACTGACGAATATAGGAGAGCTTGACAGAGTACTCGGGGGCGGCATTGTCCCCGGGTCTTTGGTTCTTGTGGGGGGAGATCCAGGTATCGGAAAATCCACCCTTCTTTTACAGGTGTGCCGGAATCTTGCACTATCAGGAAGCAATGTACTGTATATTTCAGGAGAGGAATCCCTGCGCCAGATCAAGCTCCGCGCAGAACGAATCGGAGAATTTAATGAGAAGCTGCAGCTTCTGTGTGAGACAAATCTGGAAACGATCCGCGAAGTGATCGAGCGCAAGAAGCCGGATACCGTTGTGATCGATTCCATACAGACTATGTTTCATGAGGATATCAGTTCTGCACCGGGAAGTGTTTCTCAGGTAAGAGAGTCCACCAATATCCTGATGCAGATTGCCAAGGGCATGGGTATCTCCGTGTTTATTGTCGGCCATGTGACCAAAGAGGGCGTGGTGGCCGGGCCCCGTGTGCTGGAGCATATGGTGGACACGGTACTTTATTTTGAAGGAGAGCGGAATGCTTCGTATCGGATTTTAAGGGGGGTGAAGAACCGTTTTGGCTCCACCAACGAGATTGGCGTGTTTGAGATGCAGGAAAACGGCCTGGAGGAGGTGGAAAATCCCTCCGAGTATCTCTTAAGCGGCCGTCCGGAGGATGCCTCTGGCGCAGTGGCAGCCTGTTCTCTGGAGGGAAGCAGACCGATTCTGCTGGAGGTGCAGGCGCTGGTGACCCAGACAAACTTTGGCATGCCAAGACGTACTGCGGCAGGAGCGGACTTTAACCGTGTGAATCTTCTGATCGCGGTGCTGGAAAAACGCTGCCGCTACGAAATGTCCCGCTATGACGCCTATGTGAATATCGCGGGCGGCATGCGCATGAATGAGCCGGCCCTGGATCTTGCCATTATCATGGCCCTGGTATCCAGCATGAAAGACAAGCCGGTGAATCCAAAGTGTATCATCTTTGGCGAGGTTGGTCTGGCCGGCGAGGTTCGTGCTGTATCCCAGGCAGAGCAGAGGGTGCATGAAGCCATCAAGCTGGGCTTCGAATCCTGCATCCTGCCGCAGGTATCCCTGGACAAAATGAAGAAAACCGATAAGATTGCGCTGTACGGCGTGAGCAATGTAAGGGAAGCTATTCGGTTGATCTGATGGGGAATGGCGGAGGCCGGGCTATGTCCCGGCAGCCTGCTTCAAATACTGATTTCGTATCAAAAATATATTTTTTTCAAAAAATTAAAAAAAATATTAGAAATTCCCCGAATAACTCTTCGAAAAGTTAAAAAAACTTGGTTAACAGTTCATGGGATTTGTGATAAAATAAGCGAAATCCGAACATTTTTAGAGTCCGAGGTATTTTTAAATGCAAAAACATTATTACTTGGAGAGGTAAAAAAACTTGGGCTTCATATTCTTCCAAGAAAAGTACAAGGAGAGATTGAGTTTGGATTTGATGACCCTTCTTTAACGGGGCGTGTACTGGCAGTTGCTGGTATCTGTTATCCGCTTTATGGAAATAATATTAAAGTCACCCCTTATTTTGATAGGAAAATTTTGGAGGGTGAACTCAAAGTGAAAGGAAGAATCCGTGGAATTGTACTTTTAAAGAGTGCGTTAAAAGTTAGCTTTAATCAAGAAGTACGAGAAATCTGGAAAAATTTTAAAGGATAAAAACAGTGAAGGAGGAAGCAGGATGGCTTCAGAAAATAACTTTAAGGCAACCGTAGATTCTTTGTTTAAAGGAATGGATAGCTTTATTACAGCTAAAACAGTGGTAGGAGAGGCAATCACGGTGGGCGATACCATTATTCTGCCACTGATTGATGTTACTTTTGGAGTGGGAGCAGGAGCGTTTTCACAGGATAAAAAAAATAATGGCGGTGGCGGAATGGGAGGAAAAATTTCTCCAAGTGCAGTGCTGGTTATCTCAAATGGGACAACGAAATTAGTGAATATTAAAAATCAGGATACCGTTACAAAACTGCTTGATATGGTTCCGGATCTAATTGAACGTTTTACAGGAGAGAAAAAAGAATCAAAGGAAAATGAAAAAGAAGATTCCGTAGAAAGTTTGGTAAAAGATATTGTTTCTTCAGCAGATAAAAAAGAAGAAAACGAGAGTACAAAGGAAGAGTAGAATAGATAAAAAACTGTTGTGAAGTACATTCATGACGGTTTTTTGCATATAGTAAAGTAAACCATAAAGGAGCGGAGAGTTGTGTGCTGCTTACTTGGATTTTTGCTATTTTGGCTGGGAGCGGGGATGTTTCTGGCTCTGGTTTTTCCGAAATGTTTTTTTATGGTGCTGGCAGCAGGGCTGTGTATGCTGATAGGATATAATCTTTTTTGTGGAAAAAAATAGAGAAGATTTAATGAGAGAAAGAGTAATAATAGATATAAAATGGAACATGAAAAATGTCGGAAAGAAAAAGAGTCCGGAAATTAATTCCGGACTCGATGATGCGAAATTACGCTCTTTCTACTTTGTTGCTTCTTAAGCAAGAAGTACAAACGTACATCTTCTTAGCAGCTCCGTTTTCTGTTTTAACTTTAACAGATTTAATGTTGGATTTCCACATTTTGTTTGATCTTCTATGTGAATGACTCACTTTGATACCGAAATGAGCACCTTTGTCACAAATAGCGCATCTTGCCATGATAGCACCTCCTCGCGAATATACTTAAGTCTGACAGACTTACAACGAGTCTATACTATCAGAAATCAAAACAAATTGCAAGGAAAACTTTTAAAAATCTTCACTTTTTTTATTTGATTGATCTAAGGCAACCCAAAGTGTGTTTAAAAACCGCTTTCTATACGATATGCATTACACTTCGTGGAAGATTTTTCCTGCACGAAAGTAACGTGGTAATCTCACGTTAACTGAATACCGAATACCTTTTAAATTCCTGCGCCATCTACATCTACAACAGAAGCCTCTGCCTGTGCTGCTTTATTCACCGCAGATTCTACTTCCGGGTCAACTTTGTCCTCTGCGTCCTCTCCCTTAATAATAGAAACAACTTTATTTACGGCATCTGGAACCATATCAAGTACTTTGGTAACGGCATCCTGATCTCTGATATTGACAAGCTTTGTCTGTCCGTTATGAATAACTAAAATAGCACTTGGGGACATTTTACCTCCGATTCCACCGCCTGCACTGCTTCCCTTTTCTTTATTAAAGGCACCTGCTCCCATTCCAAAGGAAATGTCAACAAGTGGCAGAATAATCGTATCTCCAATAACCTGTGGTTCTCCAACAACTGTCTTTGAAGATAATACGTGGTCCATTCCACTAAATAAAGAATTCACTGTTGTATCAAAGTTTTGTTTATCCATTGTACGCCCTCCTGTTTAACCTAAAATGATGTTTTTAATCATTGTTCTTACACTTTTCTCTTTTAATATAGAAACAGCCAGAACAAGCATATATCCCAGCCGGATTCTTCCTCTTCCCCTGCACTTGGCCTCGAACAGCTTTCTTTCAAAATCCGGATATAGAGAAAAATATTCTCCATATTTCGGATAAAAAACAGCCGCAATTCCTGTAATATATCCTGTGTATTCCGGATTACCAGTTCCAAATGCAATGTTTCCTTCTATCTTTCCCGGAAGAACATGCTTTAGAAAGCGAATAAGAACGTCCTTTCCCAGCTCTAACCATTCCCGCCACGGCATTTTATCTAAATTAACCTTTGTTTCTTTTAAGCTTTTTATTTTGCTTTTTATTTTTTTTAAAGAAGACTCTTTCTTTGGTTTCTTTCCATCTTTTTGCTTTTTTTCTTTATTCTTTTTCTTCTTTTGCCTCTGAAATGATCTCGTCGTCATCTTTTGATGAGAAAAATTTTCCATCAGTAAATTTATTAACAAAATCCGGAACCATATCCAGGATCTTGGTCAGACCGTCCTGATTTTTGACATTGACCAGTTTGGTCGTCCCGTTCTGGATCACAAGCACGGCACTCGGACTCATTTTTCCGCCCATGCCACCGCCGCCGTTCTGTTTCTTGTCTTCATTTTTTGCTGTCGCAGCAACACCAAAC